>Ga0126384_10000155_pt1 | contig 32747 bp, 24 predicted proteins | sample PanSoiMetPlot_36_FD_92543 | JGI IMG/M metagenome (GOLD analysis project Ga0126384, IMG submission 92543) | Tropical forest soil microbial communities from Panama - MetaG Plot_36 | ecosystem: Environmental > Terrestrial > Soil > Tropical forest > Bulk soil | place: Panama | collected 2016-02-17 | reverse complement strand
ACCAAAGACCAAAGACCAAAGACCAAAGACCAAAGACCTAAGTTCCAGTAAACTTCGCCTTGCGTTTTTCTACGTAAGCATTCATGCCTTCTTTGGCGTCTTCTGATTGGAAAAGTTGTTGCTGCAGTTCGCGTTCGAGCGCGAGACCGTACTCGAGGGGAATCTCGCTGCCGGTCTGCACACTTCGTTTAATTCGGCCCACCGCGCGGACAGCCTTATTTGGAGTTGTGAACTGACGCGCGTATGTCCTGACCTGGTCCATAAAAGACTCGCCGTTGTCGGCGTCGAAGAGTCGATCGACCAAGCCAAGATCCCGACCACGCTCAAAATCAAGCAGGTCCCCTGTTGCCATCAGTTCGATTGCGCGCGATTTACCGACGATTCGAACCAGTCTTTGGGTACCGCCTGTTCCAGGCAAAACTCCCAGACTGACTTCCGGCAAGCCGATCTTGCCTGCGTTCCGCCGCGCAATGCGAATATCGGCGGCCAAGGCCACTTCTAATCCACCACCTACGCAGTGACCATTGATCGCTGCGATTACAAGTTTCGGGGTTTGTTCCAGCCGGGATAACGTCTCGTTGGCGTGCAAGCAAAAGTAGTATTTGTACTCAGGCGTCACGTTTGCCAGCATGTTGATGTTGGCTCCGGCACAAAAGAACTTTTCGCCGCTACCGGTCAGAATTATTACTTGAACAGCCTCATCCATTCGTGCAGCGAGGATGCCAGCATCCAGTTGCTGCATCATTTCGTGTGTGTAGGTGTTTGCCGGCGGATCATTAAGCGTCAGAAGGGCAATGCCATCCGCAACTTGATATTGAATCAGATTGGTTTCCATAAAACAGCAAGTCAAAAAAGGACCAGAAGGACGAAAGGGACCAAAGACGACGGCCGAACCCTTACTTGGCGCCAGCTTTCTTGAGCAATCCCTCAATATCTTTGTTGCCGCGGCCAGTGGCGATACTCAGTGGTGAGACGCCATCGTTCTTTCTTGTGTTTGCATCCGCGCCTTTTTCGAGTAGCAGCTTGACCGTGTCCGAATGGTTGTTCCAGGCAGCCTCAGTGAGTGGAGAACGGCCATCCGCGTCTTTTGCATTCGGAGACGCCCCCTTATCTAACAGAGCCTGCACTGTCTTATTGTCGCCGACTCGCGCAGCGTCGATCAGATCCATGTTTGTTTTTATGAATTGAACGAGATCGGGGTGGCCAGCAGCCATCGTTACCGGGGACTCGCCATCATTTTTCTTGGCCCACAAATCGCCGCCTTTATTCAGCAGCATCTTGAAAATCTCAGTATGACCATAGTAGGCAGCTTCTGTAAGCGGAGTTCGGCCGTCTTTGTCCTTCGTGTTTGGCGTCACGCCACTTTCGAGCAGAGACTTGACGGTGGCGGTATCACCTTTGATAGCCGCCTCGAGCAAAGCGACCTCATCCGCTGATGGACCGGCTGCGGTTGCCTTGCTGCTAGCCGGCGGATTCGAGGTATTGGTTGCGGGTGCGGCAGCCGGCGGACCACACGCGATCATCAGGACTAGTAGTGCTGTTAGGAAATACAAACCGGTTACACGACGAAGCTCTATTGGCATATGAAGGTTCCAAATTCAGATTGTTTCCGGAGCGTTGTTTTCACCGGCTTCACGCCACATGCTCACGCCACGTACAGGCGCAATCGCTGACCACCCACTGGTCGCGTCATGACTCCCATTCGCAAAGCCGGTCAGGTACAGCCGCGTCACATTGTCTACAAGATCGGTGACGGCAAGTTTTCCGCTTGGGTTATACCAGTTGTAAATCCAGTTCATCATACCGAATAACGCATAAGTTGCCACCGTCAAATCGACTTGTTTGTTGGCGCTGCCACCGCTCTGCTGAACTTCGCTCAGAATCTGACGGGCCAGTCGTGTGTAACTTTCCTTTCGGTCGGAGACACGCGCGCGCCAATCACCCGCAAGCGATTCTGCCTCGTGTGACAGTACCTTCATCTCAGCCATGTTTGCCGCGAAGAAAGCCAGGTGGTTGTCGATAAAGATTCGCAGCTTATCAATCGGATCCCGTGCCGAGGTGAGACGCGCTTCCAGACTCTCAACCACTCTCCCGAAGCAGTTGTCCTGGATCAGAAAAAGAAGCTCTTCTTTAGATTTGCAGTAGTGATAAAGCCCAGCGAGACTGATACCTGTCGCCCGTGAGATATCTCGCATCGAAGTGGAGTGATAACTCTTCTCAGCGAAGATGCGCGCGGCCGTCCGGAGAATGAACTCTAATTTCTGGTCGTATCTCGAAAGGTCCATAACAACACGAGCAATCAGTAATCAGCAATCAGCAATCAGTTTGGGCCAATGCCGCCAACATTGTGGGATATCAACATGAAAGGCAAAGTCAAAGACAACCAAAGACCGAGAAGCTGATTACTGATTACGATTGCTGATTACTATAACCGTACATACTCGAACTCGAAGGGCTTGCCTTTGACGCCTGAGCTGGGTGGCGCTATCCAGTTCGCGATCTTTCCAATCTCAGTCACGGGATGCATCAAGCTACGCACGTATTCTCGATCAGCCATCGTCGGTAACCATTCAGAACGGCGCCGCTCAAATTCTTCACTGCTGATGAGATTACCTTCGATATCGAAGCAATGACCGGCATACTCACCCACATGCCGGTGAAAACGCGTGTTAGGCAAAAAGAGACGTTCGCTCAAGCCTTCATCCGCCAGCGCCTTGTTCCAGCGCGCCAGGCCCTTTTCGCAATCTTTCACGTATTCGGTGCGCAAAACTTCGTTCAGCGCATTACGCAGCGGTACCTCGCGCGGCTTAAGCTGGCCAGCCTCGACACCCAGCAAGCTAAATATTTCATTTGTGGCCAGGTGATCTGTGAACAGTTCCTGCTCTTTGTAGCGACCCTTCAAACCGGCGGCAAAAAAGTCTGCGGAATTCGAACTAATCTCGCCGCCAAAAAGATCAAGCGAATAGCTAAACCAGAAATTGATGTATTTCTGAACGATCTCCAGTGGAATGCCGCCCAGCTCGCGCACGTCGCCTTCCTTCATCAACTGTGCCGTGCGTTTGACGACTCGCGATAAGCCTGTGTCACCAACAAACATGTGGTGAGCTTCTTCAGTAAGCATGAATTGGCAGGTGCGTGCGAGCGGCTCAAAACCCGATTCAGCCAGCGCCGAGAGCTGATATTTCCCGTCGCGATCGGTGAACATCGTAAATGCGAAGAAGTTCAGCCAGTCATCGCAAGGTTGATTGAAGGCTTCGAGAATGCGCGGCTTGTCTGGATTACCGCTGCGCCTTTCCAGGAGCGCATCAGCTTCATCGCGACCGTCACGTCCAAAATAGGCGTGCAGCAGGTAGACCATTGCCCAGAGGTGTCGGCCTTCCTCGACATTAACCTGGAAGAGATTGCGCAGGTCATAAAGCGAAGGACAAGTTTGGCCTAGCAGCCTCTGCTGCTCGACTGACGCTGGTTCGGTGTCGCCCTGCGTGACGATGATGCGTCGAAGTGGATTTCGAAATTCGCCGGGGACTTCCTGATAAGCAGGCTCGCCGTAGTTATCGCCAAAGCCAACTTTCGCATCGGGCTCGGCCGGTTTCAGAAATATGCCCCAGCGATAGTCCGGCATCTTAACGTAATCAAAGTGAGCCCAGCCATCAGGCTCAACGCTGACAGCCGTTCGAAGATATACATCCTTGTCCTGGAAGCCTTCGGGTCCCATCTCGCGCCACCAGTCGAGATAGTTGGGCAACCACTTTTCCAGCGCCCGCTGCAGCCGTTTGTCATCTGAGAGGTTCACGTTGTTTGGAATGCGATCGTATAAGTTCATAAGATGCCCTCTAAATTAGGTCTTTGGTCTTTGGACTTTGGTTTTTGGCTGTATTCTTCAAATTGAATCTGATTCTTAGATCGATTTCTGTCTTATCCAAAGACCTAAGACCCAAGACCAAAGACCTACGTTCTTTTGTAATCAAACTGAGCTTGCGTTGGCTTACCGTAATTAGTCAGCGCACCTTGCGGTCCAACTGCATTGGGGCGCTGGAAGATCCAGTTCTGCCAGGCCGTCAGCCGCCCATAAATCTTCGTGTCCATCGTTTCCGGTCCGGCGAAGCGCAATGAAGCTTCCATCCCGGTTAGCGCATCCGGAGATAAAGATGTCCGCTCTTCTATAGCCAGCCGAATCTCGTCATCCCAGTCGAGATCGTCTGGAGCGAAAGTAATCAGACCTGCTGCTTCCGCAGCTTCGGTGTCGAATGTTCCCGAGTGATGCAGCACCAATTCCACCTGCTCGGGAGTTGAAAGAAAGCGCGACTGCAAGCGCGTCAGGCTATTACTCATCGGCAGCGCTTCCTTGTTCATTTCGCTGAATGCAAGCGCAACCGGCTTGTCGGGATCATTCAGCATGTAGCTGCGATCTGACGCGAGTGCGAGCTCAAGCAGATTGCCTGCAAAGCAACTGGCCGGTTCGATTAGCGTAAAGAAACTCTTCGCCGTCAGATCAAGTCGTCGCAGCACTCGCGCCATCAAAAGCACAATCTCGCGCGCAAGCCAGTGATCATTAAGTGCGTTCAACGTCTGATCGACCGCGAGCACATTGTTGGTGTCACCCTCGGTGCGCAGACAGACGAGTCCAATTTCGGGCTCATTCACGCGGAGATGTAAAAGCGCGTCATCAAGCTCGCGATACGCCTGCAGGGGCCAATACTGATCACCAAGTCTTTGAATTTCGTCGGCACTGGTGGGAAGCCCTGCCGGAGGGCCGATTACGGTCAGGTCCGCGTATCGCTGCTCGCGATTGAAACGCAAACGCACGTACTTGTAGTTGCGAGCATTGTCGGAGGATTCAATCTGAAGTGGATTGAGTTTGATTCCAATATTGCTGCCTGAGTTAGACGACTTGGTTATTTCGGCGACGCGAGCTTTGACAGCCTGATCGAACTTACTGGTGGCGAATGTATCGTCAATCAAGCCCCAGTCTTTTGCCCGCTTGCCTTTCAACCCTTCGGCGAGCGTTGAAAAAACGTCAGCCCGATCACGCCGGACTTTCCGCTTGTCCACTAGCCGCGTTAATCCGCCCGTACCCGGGAGCACGCCGAGCAGCGGAACTTCCGGAAGCGAAATTGCCGAGTTGCCGTCGTCAACGAGGTAGATCTCGTCACATGCGATGGCGAGCTCGTAGCCGCCACCGGAGGCAGTTCCGTTAAGCGCCGCCAGGTAGCGCCGTCCTGAATGGCTTGAATCATCTTCAATTGAACAGCGGGTCTCGTTCGTGAACTTGCAGAAGTTAACTTTGAAACCGTGGCTCGACGTTCCGAGCATGTAGATATTCGCGCCCGCGCAAAAAATGCGGGGCTTGAGGCTCGTAATAACGACCGCGCGTACTTCAGGGTGTTCGAAGCGCAGACGCTGAATCGCGTCAGCCAGCTCAATGTCGACTCCAAGGTCATAGGAATTGAGCTTGAGCTTGTAGCCCTCGGCCATCGTCTGGTCTTCCTGGACGTCCATGGAGAGGGTTGCGACATTGCCATCAATTTGGAGCTTCCAGTGCTTGTAGCGCTCAGGCGTCGTCTGAAAGTTAATCATCAAAACCTCGAAATTGTTAAAGGAATCTCGCCGTTCGAACGTTCGTTCGAGTCAGAACGTTTGGAATGATAGCGAGCGGGTATAAAAGCGTCAACTGAGGAAAGGGAAGGAAGGGACCTAAGGAGCGGAAAGGACGGAAGGGACGGAAAGGACGAAAAGGACGAAAAGGAAAGCGATCTACGTCTCTTGCGTCCTTTTCGTCCCTTTCGTCCTTTCCGTTCCTTCCCCAAAACCTTCTTTCGCTTGACAGTTTGATTGCGGGCGCGTAGGGTTGGGCTCCCGCCAGAATAAGAGGTCCTTGATTTCGGACCTTGGACTCTCGAACTCAGTCTCAGCTGCAGCCAGGAGTCAAGATCTAAGTCGATCACGGAGGCGAATCTGTTCTGGTGAACGGCGCGGTCTTCAAAACCGTCAGTGAGACTGTGAGAACAGGCTCAGGTAGGTTCGATTCCTACACGCCTCCGCCAAACGAGAGAAGGATGAAGGCAGAAGGATGAAGGATGAAGAAAACTTTCATCCTTGATTACTGCATTCTTCATCCTTCATCCTTCATCCTTTCTTGACCATGCGTGACTACGTAGCACTAAACATGACTGTTGGGGTGGGGCCGAGGGCGGCGGCTAAGCTGCTTGAGCGGTTTGGATCGGCTGCAGGAGTGTACGCGGCTACGCGTGCCGAGCTGAATCAATTGCGCATTCTGCCGGAAGCCGTCGACAGCCTCATCGCAAAAGACCTTCACCAGAAAGCTGAAATAGAGATCCAGCGCGTGCGCAAGCAGGGCGACGACATCCTTGTGCTCGACGATGGTGTGTATCCAGCACTCTTGCGTGAGATCTACGATCCGCCAATCGTTCTCTACGTGAAAGGCGCATGGAGCGCGTGTCTCGAGCAGCCATGCGTCGCTATCGTTGGATCGCGTCGTTGCTCAACGTACGGGCAAAACGCCGCTTTGATGCTCGCGAGAGATTTGGCGCAGCGCGGTGTGACCATTGTCTCCGGGTTTGCACGCGGCATAGATGCGGCAGCGCATCGCGGCGCTTTGGAAGCCGGCGGGCGAACTGTAGCGGTGCTTGGTACCGGAATCGATGAATGCTATCCGCGAGATCACCGCAAGCTCGCACTGGAGATCCTGGAAAAAGGCGGCGCCATGGTGTCACAGTTCCCGCTCGGCACACCGCCGGTATCGGAGAACTTTCCGTATCGCAATCGCATCATCAGCGGACTTAGCCTCGGCGTCGTTGTCGTCGAAGCCGCCGAAAACTCCGGCTCTCTGATCACTGCGCGATTGGCCATCGAACAGAACCGTGAAGTCTGGGCGGTCCCCGGCAATATCACTTCAAGAAATTCATTCGGCACCAACTATTTGATCAAGGGCGCGGGCGCGAAGCTGGTACAGCAGTGGCAAGACATCGCTTCAGAATTGCCACCTCAGATTGCGGCGAACCTTCTGCCACCACCGTTCGGTGAGAAGAAGCCGCGGCAGACGCTCGCAGATCAGCTGGAGATGGTGCCCCAGAGTCTTTCTGGTTCGGAACGTGCAGTTTTGCGGCTTTTGTCTCCGGACAGTCCGGCACACATCGATACGTTGCTCGATCAAGCGAAACTGTCGATGTCTGATCTGACTTCCGCCTTGCTGTCTCTGGAAATGAACGAATTGATAAGGCAACTGCCAGGCAGATGCTTTGTGCGGAGGTTATGAGGAGTATCCAGTTTTGCCGCTCGAACTGCCTCAAGATGAGAACTGTCACACTTAGGCGCAAAAAGAGGGCAGGAGTGCCACTGATTTGACTTCGCGGTCGTGAGTGATGTTAATGTCATAGGCCGGTAATGACCCGTATGGCAAAGAACTTAGTCATCGTTGAATCGCCCGCCAAGGCGAAAACAATTAATAAATACCTGGGCAAGGACTATCTGGTGAAGGCCTCTATAGGCCACATCAAAGATCTGCCCTCGAAGAAGCTGGGAGTGGACATTGACCGCGATTTCGAGCCCACTTACGAGGTCATACCAGACTCAAGAAAGCGCAACAACAAGAAGATCGTCGCCGACCTGAAGAAAGCTGCTAAGGAAGCCGAAGCTGTCTACCTCGCTGCCGACCCTGACCGCGAAGGCGAGGCAATCTGTCAGCACTTAGCGGAAGAGATTCTGCCCAAGCGTCCTCCCAAACCAGCCTTGCGGGTGATGTTCAATGAAATCACTAAACGCGCCGTCAACGAAGCCTTTGAGCACCCGCGCAAGATCGACGCGAACCTGGTAGACGCTCAACAGGCCCGGCGTGTACTGGATCGCCTGGTTGGCTATCAGGTTTCGCCGTTGCTTTGCCGGGCTGTCGGAGGCCGCTTGAGCGCCGGGCGCGTGCAATCCGTTGCGCTTCGCATGGTCGTGGAACGCGAACGTGAGATTGAGCAGTTCGTCAAAACCGAATACTGGACGATTGCCGCTAATCTGGCGGCGAAACTCCCTCCCGCGTTTGATGCAAGACTCTTCAAAGTCGGAGAACAAACCGTCAAAACCAGTGGCTTCGATGAGGCTCCCAAAAAGAATGAGATCCTCATAAGCAATGAAGCACAAGCTGGAGACATTGCTGCTGAAGCGCAGCAGCAGAAGTTCATTGTCAACGAAGTTACTACTAAGGAACGCAAACGCAATCCCGTTCCACCCTTCATCACTTCAAAGCTGCAGCAGGAAGCTTCACGCAAGCTCGGCTTCGCAGTGAAGAAGACGATGATGCTCGCGCAAAAGCTTTATGAAGGAATCGAATTGGGTCCGGAGGGCGCGGTCGGCTTAATCACTTACATGCGTACCGACTCGACGCGCGTTTCCGAAGCGGCGTTGAATGAGGCTCGGGCGTTTATAGGCGAACAGTACGGCGAAGCTTATTTGCCTGAAAAGGCGATTCACTATCGCTCGAAGAAGGACGCGCAGGACGCTCACGAGGCGATCCGTCCCACCGACGTGAAGCATACCCCCGATTCGCTCGCGAAATATCTCAACAAGGAAGAGCTGAAGCTGTACCGGCTGATCTGGCAGCGGTTCGTGGCATCGCAAATGATGCCCGCGCTTTTTGATCAGACGACGATTGATATCACCGCCGGACGCTTTCTGTTTCGCGCGACTGGTTCAGTGCAAAAGTTCGACGGGTTTCTGAAGGTGTACCAGGAAGGCCGTGACGAGAAGACTGAAGAGGATGAAGAAGCTGAGCGCACGCTTCCGCTCGTGAGCAAAGGCGAGACTCTCAACCTTAACAAGATTACACCCGAGCAACACTTCACTGATCCGCCGCCACGTTACACGGAAGCTACGCTGGTGAAGGCGCTCGAAGAAAAGGGCATTGGCCGGCCGTCCACGTACGCGGCGATCATGTCCACTATTCAGGAACGCGAGTACGTCGAAAAGCTCGAGGGCAGGTTTCATCCGACAGCGCTTGGCAAGACGGTGAATGATCTGCTGATCGAAGGCGGGTTTGACGACCTTTTTAATGTGACCTACACGGCTCGCATGGAAGAGGAGTTGGATCAAGTCGAGGATGGCGAACTTAAGTGGACCGACGCACTCCATGAGTTCTACGGGAAGTTCAAAGACGACCTGGACAAATTCAAGGTCCACGTCAAGGACATTAAAGACGTTAATCAACCGACTGATGAAGTCTGTCTGAAATGTAACGCGCCCGGCATGGTTATGAAATGGGGGCGGTTTGGAAAATACCTTAAGTGCTTGCAGTGCGAGGCGACTCGTGATGCGGATGCGCCGCCGGCTTCTGACGGTGCTGCGGCGACGGCAACGACTGGCGACGAAGCTCCCGAGCCGGAACCGTGTGAGCTTTGCGGTAAGTCGATGCAGATGAAACGCGGCCGCTTTGGACCTTTCCTGGGCTGCACTGGTTATCCCGAATGCCGCAACATCCGGAAAATCTCCAAGACAGGCGTCGTGGCGCCTGCTCCGGTTCCACTTGATGAGAATTGTCCCGTCGATGGCGCACAGCTTGTGAAGCGTTTTGGACGATTCGGTGAATTCATATCCTGTTCGAATTATCCAAAGTGCAAATACATTAAGCAGGAAACCACCGGTGTTCACTGTCCCCGGCCTGGCTGCAAAGGTGAGTTAGTGGTCAAGAAGTCCCGCCGAGGCAAAGTTTTTTATGGTTGCTCGCAATATCCCGACTGCGAGAAGGTTTATTGGGACAAGCCAGTCATCGAATCGTGTCCAAAGTGCAAGGCGCCGTTCCTGCTCGAGAAGACAACGAAGAAGCAGGGAACATTTCGATACTGCGCGAAGGAAGAGTGCGGCTACAGCTCGAATGAGCTTGCGACAGTAGGCAAGGTCAGCGCTGAGAAGCGACCGTCTGCCAGGTAAGGCGCTCGATTGCAATTGTATCAGTCTTGGTCAGGCTTTGTGCTGGGCTAGGTTCACGGGCGGGACGCCCGTGCCAGATTAACTCTATCTCCTCTTGAAACCTTACGCTCGCTGGGTATATAAGAGGGCTTCACTCGCACACGGTTTTTCGGATTAATAAACTAAACTTGGGAGAAATAATTTATGAAGTTACGACGTACTGCGTTCGTCGGACTGCTAGTAGTCTCTTTGCTGGCACCCTCTGCTGTCCTGGCACAGCAACCGACGCAAACACCGACACCGGATCCCAATGATCCCATCGCGCGCATCAAGGACGAAGGCTTGAATCGCTCGCAGGTCATGGAGACCTTGAGCTATTTGACCGACGTGATTGGCGGACGTCTTACTGGTTCCCCAAACATGAAACGCGCGAACGAATGGACGCGCGATCAGTTGACGAAGTGGGGATTACAGAATGCGCACCTGGAGGCCTGGGGACCCTTTGGTCGCGGCTGGTCACTGAAGCGGTTTAGCGCTCAGGTGGTCGAGCCGCAGGATATTCCTGTCATCGCTTACCCGAAAGCATGGTCGCCTGCGCTGGAGGCGCCACTTACCGCCGAAGTCGTTTATGTGGATGCTCAAAACGAAGCTGACTTGCAGAAATATGCCGGCCAGTTAAACGGCAAAATCGTGATGACCTCGCCAATGCGCGAGGTGAAAGCGCGTTTCGAAGCACCGGGAACGCGCCTGGACGAAAAGCAACTGTTGGCGTTAGCTGATGCACTCGAGCCGCGCCCGCCGCAAAGAGGTGGCGGTGGTGGCGGCCCTGCTGGCGGCAACGCCGAAGCGTTTCGTGCAGCGCAGCGACTGACATCGGCGAAGTACATGTTCTTTCAAAAAGAAGGCGCGGCGCTGTTGATTGATCCAAGTCGCATTGGCGACGGCGGTACTCTCTTTGTGCAATCCGCAACCGTACCACAGGCGCCACCAGCTGGCCCGCCGGGACCAGGTGGCCCATCCGCAATTCAGCCTTATGACAAGAATGCGCCAAAGTTTCCGCCGCAACTGGTGATGTCCATCGAGCACTACAATCGGATTGCGCGGATGATTAAGGCAAACGAGCAAGTGAAGATGACTGTCGATCTTCAGGTTGAATGGCAGGATGCGGATCCGATGGCATATAACACCATCGCCGAGATCCCAGGTACCGACCTTAAAGACGAGATCGTAATGCTCGGCGGTCACATGGATTCCTGGCACTCAGGCACAGGCGCTACAGACAATGGCGCCGGTGTTTCTGTGGCGATGGAAGCTGTACGCATTATTAAAGCCCTCAATCTCAAGCCTCGTCGCACAATCCGCATTGCCTTGTGGACTGGTGAAGAGCAGGGCCTGCGCGGTTCTGCGGCATATGTTGGTCAGCACTTCGGCAAGCTCGAGCCCGGAAATCCAGGTGTGGTGTCACCCGGAACTCCAAACAGTCAGCCTGCAGCTCCACCAAAGCTCACAACTCAACCGGAGTACGAGAAACTTTCCGGATATTTCAATCTCGACAACGGCACCGGAAAAATTCGCGGTGTGTATTTACAAGGTAACGAAGCGGTGCGGCCGATCTTTCGACAGTGGCTGACACCGTTCCGAGATATGGGCGCGGCAACGCTTTCAATCAGCAACACCGGCGGTACCGACCACCTGTCGTTCGATCGCATTGGTCTGCCTGGATTTCAGTTTATTCAGGACGAGATTGAATACGATACTCGGACGCACCACTCAAATCAGGACGTGTTTGATCGCATTCAGGCAGACGACATGAAACAAGCTGCGACGATCATGGCTGCGTTTGTGTATACCACTGCAATGCGCGACGAAAAGCTGCCACGCAAGCCGGCCCCGGGAAGATAGGGCTGCTCGCAATACATTTGTACAAAGTGCAGGCGTATAGAGTTCGACAGTAAGGTTGAACTCTCTGCGCCTGTTCCTTTGTTACACCTGGCCCTGTGACGGTTGACGTTCAGCTACAGGTTGGTATCGAGACTGACTCGACGCAGCGTTAGACGGCGGTAGCGTTCGCTGTGCGCTCCCAGACTTCTTAGGGAGAACTTCCTCGAGCCATTGCCGCAAGAAGCCGACGACCGCCGGAATCACGACTTGTTTAGTCATTGTTGAGACCTCGTGGACAAGATGCCCGCCAATGTCCGCAGCCTCATTCTTTAAGCGATCGAAAGCCTGAGTATCCTGAATACGCTCCATCAATCCCGGCCCGGAGTCTTCCGAGGCTGATTGTGCCGCAGGTGCTGCAGCTGCGTAACTCTTGCTCGCAGCAGCCTGATAAGTAGTCTCATAATCCTGACGTGCGCGCTCATAACCTTTGCTATAACTATTCTGGTCATCGCCCTTGAACATCGCAATTACGCAGTAGCCAGTCAGAAACCCGGCCCCGGCCGCTCCAGCGCTCCATGCAACCGGTCGTTTCCTGAACTGTTCGCGCCAGTCAAGCGTTTCAGAGATCGTCTCTTTCACGGACTCGTATTGCTGCACAACTGCATCCTTCATTTCGGCGACCGTTTGAGAGATTGATTCACGCTTTTCTTCCATACGGCGCTGCAGATCTTCCTTCGAGAGATCCTGCTCGCTTGCATTTTCTGCGCGCGCTTTCTCAGCGCGGGCAATTCCTAGAGTTCCTTCTTCAGCCATTCCGCGTCCTTTCTGATCTCTTCTATGGTTCTTTGTGGCGCCAGTTTCTGGTGCGAGAGACGAGACTTCATCGCAAATACGATGATGCCCCCGAGCAGCAAGTAAACAACTCCTGTCAAAATGAAACCCGTTGCGTACTGTCCTGCCTGGCTAAGACCGCTGTTAGTGAACAGTGTTGAAACTGCCAAAGCTACAGCGACGTTTGCCAGCGCGAAGCCGATCGCAGCGATCACACCACCAACGGCAATCAACGCAGCACCATAAGCAAAGGTGTCAGCCTCCTCTTTCAGTTCAACTTTAAGCAGGTTAATCTTGGCGTCAACGAGCTCCATGACGTCATCGCCCAAACGCGTGACAAGTTGCGGCAGGCTTTCCGTTTCGGTTGACTTCTGTGGAACTTTGGCTGGAGTTACAGCAATGACACTAGCCATGATTTCTTTCCCCCTTGATAAAGAGACGCGCCTGGTTTGCAGGCGCGTCAATCGAAGTTAGCGGCGTCCGCGAACAAGGATCCCCAACAAGAGACCAATTCCAGCTGAAATCAAGAGTGCCTGGCCAGGGTTCTTGCGCGCGTACTCTTTACAGTTCTCAGCCATCTCGGCAAAGTCGAGTTCTTTGATCTTCTCACTGACCACTTCCATTTTGTCAGTTACGTAGTCCTTTGCCTGCACTGCCGCGCCGCTGACCTTACCAGCATATTGCCCGGCAGTTTGGGCGATGCTCGACGCGGAGCCGGCGCCAAACCCGCCGTTTCCCGGAGCCGCCCCAACGCCGGTGCTGCCGCCGCCTGTTGTTTCAGTTGTTCGATTCTCTTCCATGTTTTTACTCCTTTGGGATTCTGATACTGACCTTATGAATCAAAAAGAACTGCAAACTAATCCTATCGGCACTTGCTTGAGCAATATGCGTGCCCCCATGCAGTCTTTCATGATTCTGCTCATTCTTAGTTGCAAGAGAGTCGCAAGCCAACTCTCATTTTGTGATGAAAGAATACGCGCGAGAAGCTGCCGAGGATCGGGATTAATACATCAGTGATTAATCCGACGTTGCTGCGAGTTCAACAGGTGACTCCAGCGCGGGCTGACAATCCGAAGAATGAACGCTAAACGCCTGCTGGGCAACTTGACAGGTTGCTGACGACTCTGGTAAGTAAGTACTTACTTTGACAGCCTATGATTCCAAATGAGTGAGTAAAACCGATTGAGCAAGCAAATCCATACTACTGATACCTCGGCTTCTGGCGCTTCGCGAATGGCAGGCGAAGAACGCCGGATGCAGATTCTTAGATTAGCGGTCAGCCTCTTCTCGCAGCGCGGATTTAACGGCACCACAACGCGCGAAATTGCGCACGCGGCGGGCGTTTCTGAAGCCATGGTCTTCCGGCATTTCGCCACGAAGGAAGAACTTTATAGTGCCATTCTCGATCACAAAGCCTGCAGCGACTCTGCTTTTGATCCTGTCGCAACGCTGGCGGATGCCGTCGAACGAAAAGACGATCGAGCGGTGTTCGAAGGCCTGGCCCTGCACGCGCTCGAACATCACGAAGCGGACACAGAGTTTCACCGCCTGTTGATTCATGCGGCGCTTGACCGGCACGCTTTGGCCGACATGTTCTGGGACCGAAACGTTCGACCGGTGTACGAGTTTCTCGGCGACTACATTCGCCAGCGACAACAGGACGGCGTCATGATCGACATTGAACCAGCCATTGCTGTGCGAGCCTTCATTGGCATGTTTATCCACCATTCGTTGAGTAACACCTTATGGGATCCGAAACGTACGCTGCTGAATATCTCAAATGAAGAAGCAGCGCGTTCGTTCGCGAACATTCTCCTGAACGGCATTAACACGCACGGCAGCGGTGAGCAAGCGCCGGAAGGCGAAACCCGTTCTGATCAACGTGAAAGTAATTGAAATGACTCTCCGAAAACTATTCATTGTCGCGCCGCTGGCGCTAGCCCTCGTCGCATTAGCTGCATTGGGCGTGTCCTGCGGCGGTTCGAAGGCGAACGTCAAAATGTCGCCAGGCGCCTCGCCCACGCCGGCGTTGATTGAAGTGAGTACCGCAGCTGTGATTCAGCGTGAGTTGCCCAGGTACTTCGAAGCAACAGGCAGCCTCGCCGGCGATATGCAAAGTGATGTTGCGCCGCAAACGTCCGGCAAGGTAATAGCGGTAGGCGTTGATCTCGGCAGCTACGTGAAGCGTGGCCAGATGATCGTTCGTCTGGAGCCCGTTGACAGCAAGCTGCGTCTTGATCAGGCGCTGGCCCAACTTGAAAGCGCTAAGGCCGCGGCGCGACAGGCCGAAGAAAAGATTGGACTTCGACCTGGCGCAGCTTTTGATCCGGAGAAAGTGGCTGAGGTCGCGGCAGCCAGAGCCAACTACGAGCTCGCGGAAAAGAACCTGGCGCGTGTGCTGAAGCTGCTTGAATCCGGCGATGTCTCGCGCGAGAACTATGATCAACAGAAAGCGCAGCGTGATGCTTTAAGAGAGGCATACGCAGCAGCGGTCGCCCAGGCCCGTCAGAACTTTGCTGCAGTGGCGGTGGCGCGATCAAACGCTGCCACGGCTCAAAGCCAGGTAGATCTCGCTCGCAGGGCGCTGGACTACACAGTCATCAGCTCGCCCATTGACGGCTATGTAGCAGAGCGACCGGTTGATCTTGGTGAATACGTTACCAACACCACCAAGGTGGCGACGGTTGTTCGCACCAATCCATTACGAGTGCGGATCGACATTCCCGAACAGTCAATCGCTCAAGTTACGGTTGGCGAGTCCGTGTCCGTTAACACCAGCGCCTGGCCGGATCGTTCGTTCAGCGGACGTGTTGCTCGCATCTCACCAAACGTTACTGCAAACTCGCGAACGCTGACGGTAGAAGCCGAGGTCGAAAACAGCAGCAACACTCTCAAGCCCGGACAGTTTGTTACGGTGCGGATTCTGTTGCCGCGTTCAGAGGCGGCCATTCTGGTTCCTTCGCGAGCGGTTCGAACCGAATCAGGTGTGAGCCGGCTGTTTGTGATCAAAAACGGCCATGCCGAACAGCGTTTGGTGCAGCTTGGCCAAACAGAAGGTGACCTCGTCGAAATCAAACAGGGCGTAAGCGTCGACGAACAAGTCGCGACGACTAACGTGGAAATGTTGAGCGACAGCGTCACTGTGAAACAGTAGGTCTTGGATCTTTGGCCTTTGATGAACTGACCTCGAAGATCCGAGACTCCTACAAACGCCAAAGACCAAAGGCCGAAGACCAAAGACCTAAAGTTTTATGCAAAAACTTGCTGAAATTTGCGTTCGTCGTCCAGTTTTCGCGACGATGATCATTTTGAGCCTGACCGTGGTGGGCTTGTTCTCCTACAAGTCGCTGGGTGTCGATCTATTTCCAAAGATCGACCTGCCTACCATCACCGTCACTGTCATTAATCCCGGCGCTTCACCTCAGGAGATCGAAACTGAGATCACAGACAAGATTGAGGGTGTCGTAAATACCATCAGCGGCATCGACGAGCTTCGTTCCACCTCAGTCGAGGGTGCCTCGCAGGTCTTTATCACTTTCCTGCTCGAGAAGAACGTTGACGTGGCCGCCCAGGAAGTGCGCAACAAAGTCGACCTGATTGTTAACGATCTGCCTGTCACTGCTGAGAAGCCGACTGTTCAGAAGCTCGACACTGACGCTAGTCCGGTTGTTCGTATCGCCGTCTCGGCCCCGCGTTCTTTGAAGGAAGTTACCGACATCGCGGACAAGCAGATCAAACAGAACATCGAGTCGCTTAATGGCGTCGGAGATGTACAAATTATCGGGGGTCGCACGCGCGAGATCGCGATTTGGGTCGAACCGGATAAGCTCCGCGCGTTCAATGTAACAGTGGCTGAGGTGGCTAACGCGGTGCGGCTGCAAAACATGGAATTGCCCGGCGGCCGGGTCGACGAAGGCACCCGCGAATTAACGATTCGCACGATGGGACGCATCGTAGAGCCAAAAGATTTCAACAATCTGGTGGTTGCGAATCGAGGCACGTACGCTGTCAAGCTAAGCGACGTTGGCTACGCTGAAGATAGCTTTGAAGAGCCGCGGACTGAGGCACGCTTAAACGGCCAGCCCGCAGTCACGCTCGTCGTTTCCAAGCAATCAGGTCAGAACACGGTCGCCGTAGCCGATGCCGTCAAGCAGCGTCTGCAGGAGTTGCAGCCAACATTGCCACCGGGTTTTCGCACGCAGGTTGTCGGCGATCAATCCATCTTTATCAAGGCCTCGATCGAAGCTATTCAGAAACACTTGATCGAAGGCAGCATCCTTGCCGCAATTGTAGTCTTTCTCTTTCTCTGGAGTGTTCGCTCGACCCTGATTGCTGCTATTGCGATACCGACCTCGCTCATCGCCACGTTTGGATTGATGAATGCGATGGGTTTCACGCTTAACCAGATCACCATGCTCGCGCTGACTCTGATGGTGGGTATCGTTATCGATGACGCCATTGTGGTGCTGGAAAACATCTTTCGCTTCATTGAAGAAAAAGCGGTGCCACCATTCCAGGCCGCCATCGACGGCACGAAAGAAATCGGCCTCGCGGTGATGGCGACAACGCTATCGTTACTTGCCGTATTTCTGCCGGTCGGCTTCATGGGCGGAATCGTCGGCCGGTTTATGTCGTCGTTCGGATTTACTTCGGCATTTGCGATCTTTGTCTCGCTGATTGTCTCGTTCACGCTAACACCGACGTTGGCTGCGCGCATGCTGAAACGGAGCGATGACAAGCACGAGGGACCGCTCGAGCGTGCCCTGGAACCTTCTGATCACGGCTCGAAGGAATCGCGTTTTTACCGTCCTATCGATCGCGCCTACACACGCATGTTGGAGTGGTCAATGGCCCATCGATGGCTGATTGTGATCGCCTGCGTGTTGGTAATCGTCAGCATCGTGCCTTTGTTTATTTTCGTCGGCAAAAACTTTCTTCCGGTCGACGATCAATCGCAGTTCGAAATTGCGGTTCGCGCTCCCGAGGGTTATACGCTGGCGGCAACGTCTGCTCTCAGTGAAAAGATCGCGCAGGATGTGCGAAATCTCCCAGGCGTGACGGACACGTTGACAACAATCGGGTCTGGACAACAGCAGCAGGTTAACGTAGCCAGCATCTACGTGAAGTTGTTGCCAATTGGAGAGCGCCTTGAATCTCAGGAAAAGCTGATGGTCCGTGCCCGCACTGAAGTGCTGGCTAAATATCTCAAGTTATATCCCGATCAGTTGCGAACTTCCGTGCAACAGGTGGCGGCGCTATCGGGTGGCGGATTTAGAAATGCGGACATTCAGTACGTGATAAGTGGTCCCGACCTCGACAAGCTGGCCGGCTACACCGAAGCATTTCTCAAAAAAATGAAGACGATGCCCGACATCGTTGACGTCGACTCGACGCTGATTCTCGGCAAGCCTGAATTGCGTCTGGTAATCGATCGCGCGCGTGCGGCAGATCTCGGCGTACGCGTCGGCGACATCGCCCAGGCCGTGAACACGCTGGTCGCTGGTGAAAAGGTTTCAACCTTCAATGCAGGCAAAGATCAATATGACGTGCGGGTGCGCTCAATCGGTCAATACCGCGCGAGCGTCGAAGGTCTGCAGCGGATGATCGTTTCTTCAGCCAAGGTCGGTTGGGTCAGTCTCGATAATCTCGTTCGAATTGAAAACGGCACCGGCCCTTCAGCCATTGATCGATTGAACCGGCAGCGTCAGGTAACACTGCTGGCGAACGTAAGACCGGGAGGCTCGCAGTCGGCAGTACTGGCTACGCTCGATAAGTTCAGGAAAGAGGTCAACGTCGATGTTGCTTACAAGACCGGACTCGCGGGTCGATCGAAGGAATTAGGACGGGCTGGCTACTATTTCATGCTCGCCATCATTCTCTCATTCATTTTCATGTACATGGTGTTGGCTGCACAGTTTGAATCGTTCATTCATCCGATCACGATTCTCTTGACGCTGCCGCTCGCGATTCCGTTTGGCATCGTATCGCTGCTGATTACCGGGCAAACGGTGAATATCTTTTCGGGATTGGGACTCTTGCTACTTTTTGGCGTCGTCAAGAAGAACGCCATCCTTCAAATCGACCATACGAACCAGTTGCGCGAGCGGGGCAGAGAACGGCTGGACGCAATTATCCGTGCGAATCGCGATCGACTACGACCAATTCTGATGACAACGATCGCGCTGGTTGCGGGCATGTTACCTCTGACGATTTCCAGCGGACCCGGTTCAGGAACGAACCGGTCGATTGGCGTGCTCGTTGTCGGCGGCCAGTCGCTCTGTTTGCTGCTGACCTTGTTGGCTGTGCCGGTGTTCTACTCGCTGTTTGACGATCTCAGCCGCAGCCGGGTGTGGGGACACGTGGCGCTTCGTTTGAGTGGGGGCCTGGCTTGGGCCCGACGCAAGACAGCTGCAGTCGGTGCGTCGATCCTCGGATTAATCGGAAAACAATAAAATCGAAAATATGGAGTAGATGATGTTGTCGAAACGTCGAAGGCGAGTAAACGCCTCCAGCGAGGCTATGCCTCAGCGCCATAGTCGAGGCACCACCTCGAATTTAATCAATTACGCTGCATCGAAATGGCCAAGCCTTTCCGCATTGGGCGGCAGCAATGCCACATACACGCTGACCGCATTTGTGTTGTCTGTTGCAGCGTTGTTCGGTGTGATGGTTCAGGATGTCTCGGCCCAACAAGCCGCGTCGCCCACTCCCACGCCTCTCGAGCAGAATCTAAAGGTGCCGCCCGTAGCGCCAAACTATCGAGGCGCCTCGCAGCAACTTCCGGAGTTGGGCCGAGTGGGTGTCGACATGGACCAACAGCAACCGATGTCGTTGCGCGATGCCCTCAAGCTTGCCCTGGAAAACAACAAAGACATCGAAGTCGCCCGCGAGAATGTGAGAATTGCCGAATTCGATCTCCTTGGAGCCCACGGAGCATACGATCCACGCTTCACTAGTCAGACATACTACGAACGAATCAACACTCCGATTTCCAGTTTTCTAAGCAGTGGCGCGAACGGGTCAGTGACATTGACGGACTTCACGGGAACGGTGCGCCTGGAAGGGCTAGCGCCAAAAGGTGGTGGTAACTACCGTTTGGATTTTTCATCCGTTCGTTTGACCAGCAATAACGTGTTCGCGGCCCTGAATCCGCAGTATCCGACATCGCTGACTTTCAGCTACTCCCAACCACTGTGGCGCGGCAGGCGCACGGACAATCCACGACGCCAAATTGAAATCCTGAAAAAGAACCTGTCGCTGACTGATGTACAGTTTCGGCAGAGAACGATCGATGCCATCACCGGTGTGCAACGAGCCTACTGGGACCTGGTTTTTGCGCTGCGAAACTTGCAGGTCCAGCGTGACGCGGTCCAGGATGCGCGCACCCAGGTGGAACACAACCGGCGTCTGGTAACTGTGGGGCAGCTTGCTCCGATTGATGTCGTGGCAGCGGACGCACAGCTAACCGGATTTGAGCAGGCTCTCTACACGGCCCAGGAAGATGTAGCGCGCGCTGAAAACGCCTTGAAACTTTTGCTCGCCGAGAACCGTGACGCTGTGATTTGGAAGTCGGCAATCGTTCCCAGTGATTCTGTCGAGATCGCAGCTCCGCAAATTTCGCTTCCGGAGGCAATGAAGCTGGCTCTTGAGAACCGTCCGGAGCTCCAACAATCGAATCTCGCCCGCGAGATCAATCAGATCGATCAAACTTATTACCGCGATCAGACAAAGCCGGATGTCTCGTTGACAGGCAGTTATGGTCTCGTTGGGTTGGCAGGCACACCGGCCAACGGGGGAACGAATCCACTTTCGGCATCGAATACGGAAGTGCGTAATCGCGTCAATCAGCTCTCTGTGCTCAATGGGCTGGATCCGTTGCCGGCTCCGCCCTCACAGGCATTGGCGCCGTTTTTGATTGGAGGCTACGGACAGTCGCTGGATAACCTGGCGTTGAATCGTTTTAAGAACATTAGGGTGGGTGTCTCAGTTAGCTTGCCGCTCAAGAACCGCACAGCGGAGGCGCAGCTTGGCCGCTCGCTCGTTGAAGGCGAGCGTCTGGCTACGCAGCGACAGCAGCTCGAAGAGTCGATTCAGGTCGATGTGCGCAATGCATTGCAAGTGGTCAGAAGTACTGAGGCTCGTTTGCGAGCTGCTACGGCGAATCGCGCAGCCACCGAACAGCAGTATGAAAGCGAGAAGCGAAAGTTGGACGCCGGTCAGTCAACAGTATTCCTCGTGCTTGAGCGTCAAACCGGATTAACGACGGCGCGTGGCAACGAATTGCGTGCGCAGACTGATCTGAATAAGGCCCTTGCTGAGTTGCAGCGTGCTACCGGCAATTCACTTACAGTCAACAGCATCGTGGTGCGAGTGCACTGAGCCCGTCATCTTCCATCTATCGGTAGCACCGCATTTTTGTAGCGCAAACTGTTAGTTTGCGTAGGCGTGCGTTGAACTCAACTTGAATAGAAACTGAGCACTCTGATGATTCTTTGTTCGGATTGGACCCGCGCCTGAGTACGATCACCGCAGACTACAGTTACCTTAAGACCGGGAATCTGCCGAGTAAGGCCAGACCGCTCATTCCGATTGCCAACGAGACAAGAATTATCAAGAGGTACAAACGAAGGAAGGGAGTTTTGCAGGCCGGACACTTCCGCCTAAACAGGCCCGAGTTCCGTCCACACTTAGCACACTTCATCCAGCCGACTCTCCAACTATTAGTTTCCGGTTAAGCATTTAAAATTGAAATGCTGACCGACCGGTGAGCGCGTTACTTTAACATAAAGCATTTAGCAATCAGCAATCAGCTGTCACTGAATCTGAAGGCGTAGGCCGTCGCGCGCTTCGATTATGGTACCTGTCCAGAACTTACTTGCTTCCGCGGCGACATCTATTCCATCCCAGTCAGAATATAAATGCGTCAGCACGACTTTCTTTGGCTTGGCCAAACTGACGATTTGCATGGCCTCCTTTAGCTCCAGGTGTTTGGACACGGCTTTGGCGCGGTAATACGAGCATTCAATCAGGAGCAAATCCACACCGAGTGCGAAGGGCGCGAGGTCAGCGGTGTATCCGGTATCCGATGTGTAAACGAGCGACGCTCCACTTCGATCAGTAACGCGCAACGACAGGCTCTCTTGCGTATGTGGCGTGGAAAGGGTTTGTGCGTGAACTCCAGGCAGCACTTCAAACCGATTGCCACAGTCCACTTCAACAAACTCGATGGGAAAGCATTGTTGACGCAGTCGATAATTATTGGCTTGATCAAACGCATCCAGCAGTTGCCTCGTCCCGGACGGGCCGAAGATTCTTAAAGGCTTCCTCCGCTCGCGTACCTGCGGCGCCCACCTCAAGCCAAACAGAAGCGGTGTCAGACCACCAAGATGATCAAGATGAAAGTGGCTTATCCAGACGGCGTCGAGCGCCGGCCAATCGAGTCCCTCCTGAGCCATCCGATGCGATGTATCGGGCCCAATATCGAGCAGCAAAGAACCACCGCTCGTTTCAAGCCAGTTTGCCGCCGCAGCTCGTTTTGGATGAGGCACTGACGTGCCCGAGCCGAGAATGACGAGTTCCATCGAAGTAATCTTACTCTGATTCGGAGTGCGGCGACCTGTCGCCGCTTTAGACCGCTACTCTGAAAAGCTTAGACCAAAGCGGCGACAGGTCGCCGCACTCCAAATGCTTGACCCTGCCCGCAGCGTTGGGCAAACTCAGATTCATGGGTGAAAAAGTTTCCGAGCTTGATGTGCTCGCGATCTTCTCGCATCCGGACGATGCCGAGTTGAGTGTGGCGGGAACGCTCTTGAAGTTGAAGGCGCAGGGCTATCGGACCGGAGTTTGCGACATGACGCGGGGCGAGATGGGAACACGCGGCACCCCTGAGATTCGAGCGATCGAAGCGGAAGAAGCGGCCGCAGTGCTTGGCTTGGACGCGCGCATAAATCTGGAACTGCCCGATGGCCAGATTTGGCTTACGGAAGAATCACGCACTGCAGTCGTTCGTGTTCTCCGCGCTCACAAACCCAAAGTGCTGCTCACGACACATTGGGATGACCCGCATCCCGACCATGCCGCTACTTCGAGGATCGTCCGTGAGGCTGCGAGGCTGGCAACGATGAAACGTTATGATGCTGAATCTGGTCAGCCGGCGTTGAAGATGCCGGCGATAGCCCATTCATTGTTCAGTCGCCGAGTGGTGCCGTCGTTTATCGTGGATGTTTCCGATTTTGTCGAAGACAAGATGCGAGCCATTCGTGCACATTCTTCGCAGTTCTACAGCGCCGCCTCAGTCGAACCTGAGACGCGAATCAGCCAGCGGAACTTCCTGCATGAGATTGAGCAGCGAATGAATTACTTCGGATCGCTGATCGGCGTGAAGGCCGGAGAGCCTTTTTACGTACGTGAAGCTCTCAACGTCGACGATCCCGTTGCGCTGCTAACTCGTCCGATGAATATCTATTCGTAACGAGCTAAGGGCAAAGGGCAAAGCGCGAAGGGCTGAGCGCTGAGGGCAGAGAGCAACGTCCTACTTCAGCGCTCAGCCCATTACTGATTGCTGGCTGCTGACTGCTTCTTTGGAGGCTCAAGTACGGCGCGAGCGGCGGCGATCGTTGCATTGGCACGAGCTGCCTCGGAGTTGAAAGTCTTTGCCAGCTCGATCGAGCGATACATATCTTCGGTCGTCAGCGCCTGGAAAACTCCAGCGACATTAAATTCTTCGACGGACGAGTTAGTGTTAACCACCATGCCCTTAGTCCGTAACAGCGCTCCCAGCACGCCATCGTCTCCGGTAAATCCCTGAACGCCGTTCGCAGCCTTGACTGCTTCGCTGATTACTTCCCAGGCCCGCTCCCGATCAATCTTCGCGAACCCGGTTGCAACGGCGATTAGGGCTCGTGCCCTGTCCGGATCACTACCATCAATGCGCCGCGCTTCGGCCGCGCCTTCCTGCAAATAATCACCCGCGCGCGCCGAGTCGGTTGTAGATGTCAGCCGAGCCGCCTGAACATAACCCCATGCGCGCTGAATGTGTGTGAGCTCTCCCGTTTTTGCAATTCTCAGGAGCTCAGACACTTCTTTCTTGCGAACGGCATCGTTGAGCAGTTGAAAGTCAATGTAAGCGAGTGTCTTGTTTCTGAGTTCGGAATCTTCGATCTTGCTCGCCAGATCGCGGCCTTGCGGATCGCCTTTGCCTGCCAGCGCCACCGCAACATCAGCATAAATACCATCACGCTCTTCGGAAGTCTTGGCCCGATCTAGCCGCTTCTGCATCGTATTCAATGCATCCTTCTCAGGCTCATAAGGAACAATCCCACGATCGATGGCCCGATTGCCCTGCGCAATGTCGGGCTCAGGCAAACCTGCGGCAAGCGCCGTCAGGTGCGTGCGTAGCAACGCCGCTTGCTCTGGTTCGTACTGTTCATACAGTGGCATCAGTCGTTTGATCACCATGTATTTTCCGAATCGGCCCGAAGTTGTCGTGTCCTGGTCAGGCGGCAGTAGAGGACGCATCAGAACCGCAGTTGCAGTGCGAAAGAAAGCCGCGCGCAGAGTCGGCGCGAGATCGGGTGCCGGCGAAGACGGGCCAGATTGATTCGCGTTCGAGCCGCCGTCCTTTGAGAATGTCATGTACAACAAAGGAGTGAACGCATAGGACGACAAGCCGGACACTGTATTCGCGTCGGCATTTGCATCGCCATCCGTGCGGGCCAATAAGTTTGCAAAGGCTGCATCTGCGGCAGCAGCATTCTTCCGGCGCAACTCAGACAGAAAGAAAATCACGTCGCGATTCACCTGGCCCAGTACCGGAGCAGCAAATTGCATAGCGCGTTCAACGTCGCCCTCCTGGAGGAACGACCGTGCTAACGCAAGGCGTTTTGACTGAGCAGCGGAAGCACCCCACGGATCGTCAGGCTTTGTTCTATTCGCATCGGCCGCAGCTTCTTTCGCTTCGCGTTCAGCAGCCTCTTCCATTTTTGCCAGGAACTCGTCCGCGAGTTTGCGGTCGCGCTTGGCCACGATGCGAAGCACTTCTAAACGCATGTCTCGGCCACTGCGTCTGACGACCACACCGCTCAACTGTTGCTTGCGAGCATCCTCAGCGGCCAGTCGAGCCGTTTCGGCATCACCAGCCTCGGCCGCGTCCCATGCTCGACGAAACAACTCGCGCGCACGCTCCGTTTCCGTAGTCCAGAGCGCATCCGCCGTACGCGCCAGCACGCGGGCTCGCAGTTTCTGATCACGAAAGCTGCGAGCGTCGTCAGCCAACGACGTCAACAGCGAAACGGCGACGTTGCGCCGTTCCACTGCGGCGGGATCTGCTTCGGCGAGCTTTGCGCCTTTGAGCCCCTGATCTTTGCTGGTCGTCGCTTTTGACTTCTGATCTTTCGGTTGTGTCTGCGAATTTTGGGATTCCTTCTCGACTTGGGCAGCGGTGAATGACAGCGGGATTAATAGGAAAAGTCCCGCCGCAAGAAGGCGAAAGCTACGAAACATCTTGTTTCTCCTGAGTGATGGGCCACTGCGCCCTTTGAAATGTAGTACTGAACGTCAGCTTACACGAGGCGGCGTTTGGAAAGTTCCGAAAAGACTTCTCGTCCGATAAGCTTTTCAGATTGTCGATGACTATAGTGGAGTCGGACCCGCAACTTAGAGAGGTCGTGGTTATTTCTGAAAGTGACGCCGTCGCGAGTCTACGACAATCCGAAGATTGTCGGACTTCGCTAGATGGCAATCACTTCCAGTTCGGGGTCGATTTCCTGTTTCAGCATTCCTTCGACGGCCATCAGCGTCCCGGTAAGCGAGCTCGGGCAACTGCCACAGGCACCCTGATAGCGAATCGTAAGCGTGTGGTCTTTGAGGCTAAGAATCTCAAGATAGCCCCCATCACTCATCAAGTAAGGCCGCACCTTCTCATCGAGAATCTCGTTGATACGAAGCAGTCGTGGATCGTCGCTGGTGACGGCGGCGATCGCTCCGCCAACGGCTGCCGCTGCTGCGGCTGGAGGTGGCGCGATAGATTCGGCTGCGCGAATCGGCACAGCCAGCACCGGCAGCAACTCGTCCCAGTCTCCCTCGGCGTCCTTTTCAACCGTGATCATTCGATCCATGTAAAAGACCGATACCACGTGGCCCACATCGAATAGCGATTTAGCCAGCGTATCTTTTTCAGCCTGAGAAGCCGAGTTGAACTGCTGCGCGACGCCATTGCTGATCGGCTCTCGCAAAATGAACTTTACTGCGTTTGGATTTGGAGTTTCTTCAATATCACTTATCTTTGGCATAGCGGGTAGATTATAGCAAGTTGCAATCAGTAATTAGTAGTCAGCAAACAGCAATCAGTAATCAATAATCAGCAGTCAGCAAACACGTCTTAGATGTTTTCGATCTTGGAACCTCGATCACAGAAGTATTCCTTTTAACAAAACTAAGGACCAAAGTCCTAGGACTCTGGGACCTTTGCTAATAGCTGACAACTGATTACTGATTGCTGATTACTCGTGTGGTCCAATCTCTATTGCCAAACCAATTTCGCAGGCATATACTGCACGGCCTCACTTGCCCCCCCTATCGAAAGATAGCGAGACAAGTTGAGAAGGAGGCAGGCGATTGCGAGGGTCGCCTGCTTCTATTTTTAGCAATCAGTAATCAGTAATCAGCTGGATCCCGTAGTTCTAAGTTGTGCTTTGATCTCGCAACGATTTAAGCTACGAAGGCTGACAACTTAATAGCTGATAGCTGATTACTGATTGCTATCTTATGAACATTGGCATCACTGTTTATCCGACTTATGGCGGTAGCGGCATCGTTGGGTCCGAGCTTGGTAAAGAACTCGCGGCTCGTGGCCACACTGTTCATTTCATCGCTTCTGCTTTGCCGACGCGGCTGACTCAATTGAGCGACCGGGTTCGCTTTCACGAAGTCGAGATGATGTCCTATCCCCTGTTTGAACATCAGCCGTACACTCTGGCCCTGGCAACTAAAATGTCGACTGTAGCTGAGACCGAGAATCTCGATCTGCTGCACGTGCATTACGCCATTCCGCACTCCATCAGTGCGATCCTTGCGCGTGAAGCTCTGAAGCCAAAGCGTCGGCTGCCGGTGATCACAACGCTGCACGGAACTGATATAACCTTAGTCGGCGCGGATCGTTCATATCTCCCCATCACACGTTATGGAATCGTGCAATCCGACGGCGTGACCGCAATCTCAAATTATTTGAAGGAAGCCACGCGCGAGATCTTTCAGTTTGACGACATAACCGTTATTCCAAACTTCGTGTGCCAGGAAGATTATCGCCGCCAGCCCGATAAGTCCCTGCGCCGCTCGCTGGCGCCGAACGACGAGCCACTACTGGTTCACGTATCCAACTTTCGTCCAGTAAAACGACCCGTCGACTGTGTGGAGATACTCGCGCGCGTTCTGAAGCGAGGAATCAAAACGCGTATGGTGATGGTTGGTGACGGCAGTGAACGCACGAACGCTGAACATCGCGCGCGCTGTTTGGGCGTCTATGATTCGTGTTCCTTCGTTGGTAAGCAGCCGCGCATTGTCGATTATCTTTCAGTCTCCGATATTCTCTTGTTACCTTCTGAGCAGGAGTCGTTTGGGCTGGCAGCGCTCGAAGCCATGGCGTGCGAGCTTCCCGTAATTGCTTCGCGTGTTGGTGGACTTCCTGAAGTGGTAACCGACGGTGAAACCGGCTTTCTTAGCGAAGTTGGCGATATAGATAAGATGGCCCGTGACGCTGCGCGCTTGCTGACTGACGATGAGTTCCGGCGCTCAATGGGTGCGAGGGCTCGAGAGTCTGCGCTCGATCGCTATCGCACAGATCTAGTCATCCCCAAGTACATAGACTTCTACGAAAAAGTGCTGGCGAAATCAGGCTGATAGGTCTGAAAATAGCTCCCCATCTTTATCGACGGAGAAATTCAATGAAACTCAAGCCTCATCTGCCGTTGATTTTTCTCCTATTCGCACTCACTTCTCTTCAAATCTTTGCTGAGTTTTCAGCACGACAAACCCAAACTCAGCAACAAAGCAGCCCAGTGGGCCAGCCGTCTCCATCTCCAGCACCTAGAACTTCTCCCACGCCACAAACCACTCCAGGTCCTGATGAAGACGTTGTGCGCATCACCACCAATCTGGTGCAGGTTGATGCCGTCATTACTGACAAGAACGGCAAGCTTGTCACAGATCTGCGACCCGAAGAGGTGCGCATCTTTGAGGACGGACGTCAGCAAACGATTACCAACTTTTCTCACATTGAAGCTGAATCTGCGCCACTGCCAACACCAGCCAACCCGGCGGTCATCGACAAGACCGCTCCTCCCTTGCCGTCCGTAAGACTGCGACCGGAGCAGGTAAAACGAACCATTGCCCTGGTAGTTGATGATTTGGGCTTGTCATTTGAAAGCGTTTACTTCGTCCGTAGAGCGTTGAAAAAATTCGTCGATGAGCAGATGCAGTCTGGCGACCTGGTTGCAATTATTCGAACCAGTGGTGGTATCGGCGCGCTGCAGCAATTCACGTCGGACAAGCGACAGTTGTATGCGGCCATCGAGCGCGTCAAGTGGACCATCGGACGGTCCGGAATCTCGCCTTTCGCACCCATAGATAGTACGGCAGCGCAGAATGAAGACGTCCAGGCGGCTAACGAGGACTTTAACCAGTTCCGTGAGGATGTTTTTGCCGTCGGTACCCTGGGTGCGGTTGGCTACGTCGTACGTGGTTTAAAGGAGCTGCCGGGGCGTAAATCGATTCTGCTCCTCTCAGAGGGCTTCAGGATTTACAGCCGCGACGATCCAACCCGCAACTACCGCGCGCTGGAAGCGCTGCGTCGGTTGATCGATCAAGCTTCACGTGCTTCAGTCGTGATTTACACAATGAATGCGACCGGTTTGCAGACCCTTTCGCTGACTGCCGCTGACAATACCGGAACGATGACACCGGAGCAGGTCGAAGAGCAGTTGAGCAGTCGACGCACGGCTGCTTTTGAATCCCAGGATGGTCTCGACTATCTGGCACACGAAACCGGCGGGATGGCGATTCGAAACACCAACGACCTCAGCGGCGGCATCAAGCGAATACTGGACGATCAAAAGAGCTATTACTTGATCGGCTATCGACCCGACGAATCGACCTTTGATCCAAGAACCGGTCGGCGGACCTTTCACAAATTGAGCCTCAAGATCCTGCGGCCTGGCAAATACAACGTCCGTATGCGCACTGGTTTCTTCGGGGTTTCAGACGAAGCATCAACGGCTGGGCCTCGGACTGCCAGGGATCAGATACTCGGTGCGCTCTTTTCGCCTTTTGGTGCCTCCGGTGTTCACGTTCGCTTAACGTCCTTGTTCGCGAACGATCCGAAGCTGGGCTCGATGACTCGATCGTTGCTTTATATCAAGGGTAGTGATCTCACTTTCGAAGACCAGCCCGATGACTGGCATCAAGCGGTCTTCGATGTGTTAGCCGTAACTTTTGGCGATAACGGCAACGTGGTTGACCAGATTGCTCGCACCCACACGTTGAGGTTGCGGGCCGATGCTTACAAACGAGTGTTAAGAGACGGCGTGGTTTACTATCTGACGTTTCCCATCAAGAAGTCCGGCGCCTATCAGTTGCGCGCTGCGGTGCGCGACCATGGCAACCAGCGAGTTGGTTCAGCCTCGCAGTTTATTGAGGTTCCGGACATTAAAAAGAACCGGCTCGTGCTTTCCGGTGTCGTACTCACAGGACAACGGGAACTTCACAGCAAATCTTCTTTGCCTGCAGATGGTGTGACGCAAGCCAGTCACTCCGAGGAACAGGACGAGGCAGACTCAATTAACAGCTCTGCTGTGCGCCAGTTCCATGTCGGAATGTTCATGCGCTATGGCGTGGGCATCTACAATGCTCGCCTCAGTAAGGACAGCGGCCAGCCGGACTTGATAACTCAGATTCGGTTGTTTCGCGACGGCAAGTCAGTATTTGTGGGAAAAGAACAACCTCTAAATGTGCAAGCGAACGGTACGACGGATTTCAAGCGATTGATCGCTGGCGGAGCTTTGCAACTGGGCTCCGAAATGGTGTCGGGAGAATACGTATTCCAGATAATCGTCACCGACCGGCTCGCGGATCCAAAACGGCGTGTTGCCGTACAGTCGATCGATTTTGAAATGGTGAAATAAAGGCCCAGCCTTCAATCCATCCATGCGTTCCATAATCGTAGGTACCGCCGGTCATATCGATCACGGAAAGAGCGCGCTGGTGCGCGCCCTGACTGGAATTGATCCTGATCGGCTGCCGGAAGAAAAGAAACGCGGCATCACGATAGACCTGGGCTTTGCGGATCTGGATCTCGGCGAGGTGCGGATTGGCTTTGTCGATGTGCCAGGCCACGAACGCTTTATCAAGAATATGCTGGCCGGCGCACACGGAATTGATTTGGTGTTGCTGGTGGTCGCGGCTGATGAAGGCGTGATGCCGCAGACAAGAGAACACTTCGATATCTGCCGCCTACTCAATGTGCGTCGGGGATTAATCGCCGTCACCAAGATAGACCTCGTGGAAACGGAATTGATTCCGCTGGTACAGGATGAAATCAGTGAGCTGGTTGCCGGGTCGTTTCTCGAAGACGCACCTGTCTTGTCTGTGAGTGCGCGCACGGGTGCTGGTCTCGAAGATTTGCGCAGGACACTTCGCGAGTCGGCTTTAGAGGTGCCCAGTCGTTCTTCAGAACTCGTAACTCGGCTACCGGTTGACCGCGTTTTTTCGATGAAAGGATTTGGCGCGGTGGTGACTGGTACGCTGGTTTCAGGAGAGATTAGCGAAGGCGATGAACTGGAGTTGCTTCCGCCGCGGCTGCGCGTGAGGACTCGTGGTGTTCAGGTGCATGGCAAAGCGGTTCAGCAGGCCTTCGCCGGACAAAGGACCGCAGTGAATCTTGGTGGCGTCGATACCACCGCGATTGAAAGAGGCATGGTGCTCGCGCCTGGTGGCCGCTTGCAACCGGTTCAAATCGTTGATGTCGAGCTTGACGTGCTGCGGGACGCGCCGCGAGCACTGCGTTCGCGCGCGCGAGTGCGCGTGCATATTGGCGCAGCCGAAGTGCTCGGACGTTTACGGATATTGGCCGAAGCGGGAGCGCTGGAGCCGGGCTCGAAAGGCTTTGCACAGTTGCGCCTTGAGTCACCGATTGTTGCTTTGCCGGATGAACGATTTATTATTCGTTCCTACTCACCATCACAGACGATCGCGGGCGGACGCGTCATCGATCCGTTTGCACGCAAGCATAGGCAAAAAGATCTTGGCAGCGTCTGTGCACGCTTGAAACAGTTGCTTGACGCGGACCACCCTGATCGTCTTTCGCAGTTCGTTTCGTCCGCAGGCGATAGCGGTCTTAGCTTTTCTGATCTCGCTGCGCGCACTGGTTGGAAAGACAGCAGCCTGATTGCCGCAGCGAGACAGGCGACCGAAAGCGGTGAACTTATAGAGGCGGACGGAGTGTTGCTTGCGACCCGGAATTTCGAGGAACTCTCCGCAGCCGCGCTTGCGGCAGTAAAAGAGCACCACAAGCGCGAGCCATTATCGCGTGGTCTGGCCCGTGAGATTTTGCGCGAACGACACTTTGGTCATTCGCCCGCTGAAGTTTTTCGTGCCGTGCTCGCTCGTTTAGAGGCCGATGGCAAACTGCTTTCGGAGAGGGATCTGCTTCGCGTCCGGGATCACAAAGTCGACCTGTCCGAATCTGACATACAATTGCGTGACCGGTTGCTGGCGGTCTACGAGCAGGCTGCTTTGGAACCTCCAATTCTCGATGATGCAATGGCCCTTGTTGGAGCCAAACCAGCTCAAACAGTCCACGTTCGCAAGCTGGTGCAAATGCTGATTGATGCTGGTTTGCTGGCCAGGGTTCATGGCGATTTGTTGTTCCATCAGCAGTCGCTCGCGGGCTTGGTTGACAAACTGCAGGTGTACGCTGCCGCACATGAGCCTGAACGGAGCATAGACGTTCCTGCGTTTAAGAATCTGGCCGGAGTATCGCGAAAATACGCAATTCCGTTGCTCGAATACCTTGATAGTAAGAGGGTGACGATACGACACGGCGACCGCCGCTTGATTGTGAAGATGAAGAACTAAAAGGCCTGCAATTTCGCCTTGCTTTAGCCAGCTTGATGGCGTTAACATGCAGACCAAGCAGAAGAAAACCGAGCGACCCGGCTTTTTCTATAACCTTCATTGCTCAATAACACGTCGGAGGTTCAACATGGGAAGGCTGAAAGATGCACTCGCCGTGATCGTAGGTCTGGCGGCATTGGCTTTTGGGATCTACAAGTTCTACCTCTTCGTTACGACTCCTGGCTCCGAGCAAGCTTCACATGATATGTGGTGGGCAATTGGAGCAGCCGTAATATTCTTCGTTTGCGGGCTGATTTATTTCCTCGGTCACGTTAACAAGGAAGAAGAGATACACATCACACAGTAGTTTTTGAGTAGCCGCGCCGAAAGCAAGAGTGAATTTGATCGGGATGCGGCAAGTTGCAGCTGGCTGTCCAGAGCGCGGTCGGCCTCGCGAAATATTTAGATGACTTAAAGACGCCGTTTGCGCACAACCCTGGTCCGCAGGTGCGCAAACGGCCTTGGTTTGTTAGCCGGAGCAAATCGTCACACAAGGAGCTAATTAATGTCGCTGGTTGCCACTCTGTTGCTCGCGCAAGTTGAAACCCGCTACTCCCAACCGATCTGGTTTATACCGGTAGCCGGACTAATGCTTGTGGCCGGTGTGCTCACCTGGCTAATTGCAGCTGTGCTCGGCTTTGCGCGCGCTCGGGCGTTCGGGCCTTCGACTCGGTGGTTTGCATTCGCGGCCGTTTGCATGATCATTTATCATCTACAGTTTCTGTTGCTCGCAGTGGGATTGCTGTTGGACAACCCCGGCATGACATTGTCGATCGGCGCATTCTTTAACTTGTTCGCGGTTTTAGCCGCACTTTGCAGCACGATGGGTTTCATTCGCCTGACTCATCCGCGCTAGAGAGTCTGACGAACTTTAGCTTTGTCGACTACCTTCTTTTCGTTTAACCTGAACGGGAAACATGCCGGCGACAAACTGAAGTTTGCCGGAGTATTGGTCAGAATTT
>Ga0126384_10000154_pt1 | contig 32776 bp, 20 predicted proteins | sample PanSoiMetPlot_36_FD_92543 | JGI IMG/M metagenome (GOLD analysis project Ga0126384, IMG submission 92543) | Tropical forest soil microbial communities from Panama - MetaG Plot_36 | ecosystem: Environmental > Terrestrial > Soil > Tropical forest > Bulk soil | place: Panama | collected 2016-02-17 | reverse complement strand
CACCGGACTAAGGGGAATGCGACTTGCACTTTTGCTTGGGACCATCTGCCTGCTGGCGGCGGCGCTGGGCGCCGGCGCGTATTTCCTTTTGCGAGTTCGTGCACAGCAAAGCGCGCAGAGCGCAGCGGTTGCCAGCCCGTCGATCGCCGTGCTGCCCTTCGCCGACATGAGCCCGCAGAAGGACCAGGAGGATTTCGCCGATGGGATTGCCGAGGAGATCCTCAATTCGCTGGCGCAGATCGACTCGCTGCACGTGGCCGGGCGCACTTCATCATTCTCGTTCAAGGGTAAGGGAGACGACGCGCGCACCATCGGCCAGAAACTCAACGTGGCCAACCTCCTCGAGGGCAGCGTCCGCAAGGAGGGAACGCACGTGCGCATCACCGCCCAGCTGGTCAACGCCGCCGATGGGTTCCACATTTGGTCGCAGACCTACGATCGCGAGCTGACCGGGGTGTTCGCGGCTCAGGATGAAATCGCGCGGGCGGTCGTCGACTCGCTGAAGCTGCGGCTGGCAGCCGCTAGGCGCCGGCATGAGCCCACTCCCGAGGCGTATAACGAGTACCTGCAGGGCAACACATTCTTCCGTCGCCTGACTTACGAAAACTTCGTAAGGGCCGCTGCGGCATACAGGCGCGCCGTGAAGCTCGACCCCGATTACGCACAGGCCTGGGCGGCGCTCGCGACGGCGAGCTACTGGGTGGCCGACGGGGCCGAATCGGTGGCTGCGATTGCGAAAGGACAGAACGAGGCGATGTCGTATGCCGAAAAGGCCGTCGCACTGGATCCCGATCTGGCCGATGGCTACACCGCGCGTGGCCTCATTCGCGGCGCGACAAGCACCGACTGGGAAGGGGCTCGGATCGACTTCGAGCGCGCACTCCGCCTCAACCCCAGCGGAGCGGACTTGCACCGCATCTACGCCCAGACGGTACTGGCCACGATGGGGCGACTACCCGAAGCGCTCGAGGAGGCTCGCAAGGCTACCGAGATCGACCCGCTCTCCGCGCTGGCTTGGTCGACGCTGGGCCGGATGTATTACGTATCGGGCCAGCTCGAGGCCGCGCGTATCGCGCTGGAGAAGTCGCTCCAGATCGCGCCCGTGCAGAACTTTGCCGCGGCGCACCTGAACGTCCTTTTGCTGCTGCAGAAGAAGCCTGCTGAAGCACTCGAGGCAGCCGAGCGGTCCACCTCCGACGTATTCAAGCTCAGTGGCAAAGCATCGGCGCTGCACGACCTGGGGCGCACCGCGGAGGCTGAGCGCGTGCTCGGCGAGCTGATCGCGCGCTACAGCCACTCTGGCGCGTACCAGATCGCTGAGACGTATGCCTGGTTCGGACAGCCCGACAAGGCGTTCGAGTGGTTGGATCGGGCCTATGTACAGCACGACGGCGGACTGAGGGCGGTGAAGTTCAGCCCGCTGGTGCGTGGATTGCGCGGCGATCCCCGCTATGCAGCGCTGTTGGCCAAGATGAACCTGCCCCCCGATTGAGGCCGTTTTGCGAATCGTTCCAATTCGGTTGTGGACAACGTAGGCTCGTCTGGAAGCACAACCAGGGGGGATATTCATGAAAGCAGAGAGTTGGCGCAAGCTGCCGGCGCAGCTATTGCTGGTGTTCATTTTCGCGGGGCTCGATCGAGGCGTGGCCGTCGCACAGGAGGCCAGGCCGAACTCGGCGCTGAGCACGAACGCCGGGGCAGTCACCGCACGCAGCTCGTCGTCGAATGACTTGGCCAGTGAGCCAGTGCAGGCGGGGTTGGGATGGACGCCAGTGCCGGTGTTCGCGGGCGGCTTTACGGTCGGCATCGTTTCGGGGGATGGGCGTGGCGACGGGACCGTGCGTCTTTATGCGACTCATGTCCAGGTCAACACGGTAAAGGAATTTACCTTCGACGGGTCTTGGATGAACACTTCCAACATCAGTTTGCCGTTCTACTCCGAGGGCGCGTTGCTGTTGACCGATGGGCGCGGCGATGAAAGCAAACACTTGTACGTCGCGGAGTTCTTTTTTGGTGGCAACACACTCGAGTTTACCTGGGATGGCGCTTCGTGGAATCCGCTCGCCATGGGAGCCGCTGGACAACAGTTGATCGGCGCGGCGGTGGGCGAGGCTCGCGGCGATGGCAGCCCACATCTGTATTTCACGACGGGCAGTGCTCCGCCCAACAATGTCTCTTACGAGTACACTTTCAACGGAACCGACTTCGATTCTGCGCCAATTGCGACGCCGTTGCCAGGGCTCAGTGACGGTACCTTCGCAATTGCTGTGGCCGACGGCCGCAACGACGGAGTCCAGCGCATTTATCAGGGTATCTTCGACGCCATCCGAGGACAGTTTCACGCCTATGAGATCTCCTGGAATGGGACCGGCTGGGACGCTTTTCCGCTGAATGCTTCGCCACTTTCGCAGGTGATGGGAATCGTGGTTGGGAATGGGCAAAATGATGGAACCAACCGCGTCTACGTCGCAGTCCGGGATTTCGGAGTCCGCGAATACACCTACAACGGCAACGGATGGGACGAGACTTCGGACATTGCCATTGGCGTTGAACTCTTCAGTGTCACTCTCGGCGACGGCGAAGGCGACGGTGTCAATCGCCTGTATACAGCGCAGTACAATCCCGCCCAGGTGATGGAAGCGACGTTCGACGGCGCCAGCTGGCAAACCGCACTGGTGGCCAACCTGGGCGGTCCGGGTATTCGGGTTAGCGTCGGAGACGCGCGCGGAGACGGAGTAAACCGAGTGTACTCGTCCGGCGGCAGCGGGATCGTCGAGTTCACCCACCAATAGTCGGACGCTATCGTGCCTGTGCGTAGCCCGGGCTGCCAAGGGGTAGCCAGACGAGCGAAATCGCCACCGCGGTCCTCAGAGATGCCTGTGGCTGAGCTATTCGGCGTTCAACTCCTTGAAGAGCCAGGCGCGGGCGAGGGTCCACTCGCGCTTTATCGTCGCGGGCGATAGGTTCATGACTTCGGCGGTCTCCTCGATCGTGAGTCCGCCGAAGTATCTGAGCTCCACCAGCTTTGACTGGCGCGGATCCACCTCCGCCAAGGTGTTGAGGGCGCGATCCAGAGCCAGAAAGTCCATCCCCTCGGTAGGAGCAGCGACGTCGGCGGCCTGGCTGAGCGTCAGCTTCACCCCCCTGCCGCCGCGCCGATCCCTGGCCTCATGGCGGGCGTAATCCACCAGAACCTGCCGCATCACCCGCGCGGCGATCCCGTAGAAATGACCTCGGTTGTTAAAGCCGCTCGCTGGCTTATCCACAAGGCGCAAGTACGCCTCGCTGACCAAGGCGGTGGTCCGAAGCAAGTGCCCCTCGCGCTCCTTTTTCAAGTAGCCAGCCGCCAGCCGCCGCAACTCCGTGTAGACAATCGGCAGCATCTTTTCGAACGCACCGGAGTCGCCGTCGGTCCATTTGCGAAGCAGTTCTGTGATGTCTGAGCTCGAAACAGCGCGGGTCACGTTGGTGATTCTACGCCGTATTTCGCGCAGCTTCATCCAACGCTGTTAGCGCGCTAGTATCCGAGCGCGCGCGGATGACACCCGAGTATTGGCAAGAAGTGAAGCGGCTGTTTGATGCGGCACTTCAGCAAGACGCGGTTTCACGAAGCCAGTTCCTTTCCCAGGCGTGCGGCGGCAACGAAGTGCTGCAAAGAGAGGTCGAAAAGTTGCTCGCCGCACACGAGCAGGCCGGAAGCTTCATGACGGTCACCGCCATCCAGTCCGGGCCGGCCGCCGAGGCGACAGATTCGGCATTGCAGACCGACCCATTCGTTGGGCGCGTCCTGTCGCACTACAGAATCGAAGCGCGGCTGGGCTCAGGCGGGATGGGCCTGGTTTACCGAGCTACGGACCTCAAGCTCGGTCGGGCGGTGGCCATCAAGGTGCTGTCGAGAGCTCTATCGACCAGCGAAGATGCCAAAGCCAGATTCTTGCGCGAGGCGCGGGCTGCCAGTGCGCTCGACCATCCGAACATTGGTGCGGTCCATGAGCTGGGCGAGCACGACGGTGAGCTGTTTATCGCAATGGCTTTGTACGACGGAGAGAGCCTCAAGCAGAGGCTAGAAAAGGGCGCCGTTCCGATCCCAGAGGCGTTCACGATCTTTCGTCAAATCGCGTCTGGGTTGGACGCTGCCCATCGCGCTGGGATTGTCCATCGGGACATCAAGCCGGCGAACGTGATGGTGACGCTCGACGAAACCGTCAAGATCCTCGACTTTGGTCTAGCCAAGTGGGCCCTGGCCTCCGCCGCTCATAGTGTGACCCAGGTTGGAGAAGCGCTGGGAACCCTGCTGTATATGTCTCCCGAGCAGCTCAAAGGGGAGTCGGTCGACCATCGAACCGACCTTTGGTCCTTAGGAGTGCTGGGCTACGAGTTGGTCAGCGGCGCTTCTCCGTTCTCGACCGAATCGAGTGCCGCGACGGCCAATCGGATATTGCATGAAGAGCCGCCCTCGTTGGCGACGGTACCCGGAGTGCCGAGCGGCTTTGGCGAGCTGATCAACCAACTGTTGCGAAAGAACCCTCACCAGCGCCCTGGCACCGCGACGGAGGTAATCCAGCGACTGGAGCAAGGAACATCCACGCCCCTATCGTTCGGGAGGAAAAAGTCCGCGCGGTCGATCCTGGTTTCTGCGCTCGTGCTGGCCATTGCCTTGGCCGGCTCTGCGACCTGGATTGTGCGAGCTCGAACCGCTGCTCAAAAGGGCAGCAGCCCCGCCGCCGAAGCCCCACCGAGACGGCGAGGTGTCGCGGTGTTGGGGTTAAATGATTTGTCGCAACGGCCAGAAAGCGCATGGCTGTCCACCGCACTCTCGGAGATGTTGACATCCGAGCTGGGCGCCGGCGAGCGGCTGCTGGTGATTTCAGGCGAGCGCGTCGCGCAAATGAAGCGCAACTTGAACTTGGCGCAGGGTCCAACGTACGCGCCGGAGACCCTGCAGCGAATTCGAAAGCTGATCGATGCCGACTTCGTGGTGTTCGGCTCCTATCTGTTGATGGCGGACAAGAAGCTCCGAATTGACCTCAGGCTTCAAGAGGTAGCCCAAGGAAATACTCATCTCTTGAGCGACGCGGGAACGGAGAGCGATCTCTTCGAGCTGGTTACGCGGATGGGAAATGGGTTGCGCCGACAACTCGGAGTCGCCGAAGCATCGGAAAGCGATTCTCGAGTTGTCCGCACCGCTTTTCCTTCGAAACCAGAGGCCGCGCGCCTCTATGCGGACGGGCTCACCAAATTACGCGCCTTCGATGCCCTCGCCGCTCGAGGATTGTTGGAGCAAGCCATTCAGATCGACCCGGATCACGCGCTGGCGCACTCCGCTTTGTCCGCCACCTGGTCGCTGCTTGGTTACGACGAAAAAGCAAAGCAGGAGGCGAAGAAAGCCTTCGAGTTTTCTACAAACCTTTCGCGCGAAGACAAGCTATCGATCGAGGCCCGGTATCGATTGACCACCAAGGAGTTGGGCAAGGCAGTTGATATTTACAAGGCCCTGGTCAGTTTCTTCCCCGACAACGTGGAGTTCGGGATCCGTCTGGCCGAGGCAGAACTTACGGCCGGCAATGCCAAAGAGAGTCTTGCAACCATCGAGTCACTGCGCCGGTTGCCAGCCCGGGACGATCCGCGCATCGACTTGCTCGAGGCGCAAGCGGCGAAATCGATCTCCGATTTCAAGCGGCAGCTCGCCTCTGCTGAAACAGCGAGAGCGAAGGCGGTCGAGCTGAAAGCGCCGCTTTTGGCTGCCCGGGCGCTGGCGGAGAAAGGGTCGGCACTCGATACCATCGGCGAGAAAAAGCAAGCCCTCTCGACCTACGAAGAATCGAAAGAACTGAGTACCTCCTTGGGGGACCGACAGGAAGCCGCTTCAACCGCGGCGAGGATCGCAACCTCGCTGCGATCGCAGGGGGACAGCGCTCGAGCGAAAGAGATGTTCGAGGAGTCACTCGCGATCTTTCGAGAAGTGGGGAATCAGAAAGGTATCGCGGGCTGCCTGAACGGAATCGGAATCATCCTCACTCAGCGGGGAGATCTCGCCGGCGCAAAGGAGGTGTTCGAAGAGGTACTCAGGGTATGGCGGGAAACGGGCGACAAGGTCGGCATTTCGTCAGCGCTGGGCAACCTTGGAGTTGTGCTGAGCGATCAAGGCCGTCTGAGGGACTCTCGCGAAAAGTACGAGCAGGCGCTGATCCTTCAGCATGAGCTGGGAATGAAACTGCAAGAAGCGCTCACGCTGAACAACCTTGGCTGGTTGCTGCTCGCGCAAGGAAATATTCCAGCAGCACAACGGATGAACCAGGACTCGCTGACCCTGTTGCGCGAGATTGAAGGGAAGCCGTCGGTGACCATCAATGCGCTTCTGGGACTCGGGAGTGCTGAGCTCGCAGGGGGCGATCTCGCTGGAGCGCGACGCCATTGGACCCAGGCGCTTGAGATGTCGAAGCAGACCGGAAACAAAGGTACCTGGGCTGATGCGCTTTACGGCTTGGGTCAGCTGCTTCGCATCCAGGGCAACCTGGCGGACGCGAGAAGGAGTCACGAACAGTCCCTTTCGATGAGGGAAGAGGCAGGGTTGAACCTTACGGCCGACAGTCGAATGGAGCTTTCCCGGCTGCTCATCGAGGAAGGAAGATTGGTGGACGCAGAACAGATGGCTCGTCAGGCGATAGAAGAGTCGCGCGCAAAAGCAGGAATCGACGTGCAGGCCGAAGCCAAAGACCTGCTCGCCGAGGTACTTCTGGAGCGAGCGAAATTGACCGAAGCGCAAACTGCCGCCGCCGACGTTGCCGCTACCCTGGCGACTAGCGAGAACAGCCGCTTGAAGCTTGGGGCCTCGATTACCCAAGCGCGCGTGGAAGCAGCGCTTGCCAAGGCGGGCGCTGGTCGGCGAGCTTCAAAAACACTGCAGGCGGTCATTGCCGAAGCCGTTCAAGGTGGCTCGGTGGATTACCAGCTCGAAGCCCGGCTCGCGCTTGGACAAATCGAAACCAGGATTGGCAATCGGTCCGTAGGGAGCCGGGAGCTCGAACGGCTGGAGAAGGACGCCCGCGCGAAGGGATTTATCTTGATTGCCAACAAAGCGGCCGCGGCTCGAAGTAGGTTGAGGGAGCGCTAGGAGTTTCACCATGGAGGCCGGCGATGACTGAGGCGCGGAAACATCCTCTTGAGATTGGGCTGGACAAGAACGCCGCGAACTTCGCGCCGCTGACTCCGCTCAGCCTGATCGCCTGGAGCGCGTACGTTTATCCCCGGAAAACCGCGGTGGTGCACGGCCGCCGGCGCTTCACCTGGGCGGAGACCTACGCCCGTTGCCGGCGCCTGGCATCGGCGCTGAGCGCTCGAGGAATTGGCGAGGGCGACACCGTCGCGGTGATGTTGAACAACACCCCCGAGATGTACGAGTGCCACTTCGGTGTGCCGATGAGCGGGGCGGTACTCAACACCCTCAACACCCGCCTCGACGCCGACGCGTTGGGGTTCATGCTTGAGCACGGCGAGGCGAAGGTACTGCTCACCGACCACGAATTCTCCGGCACGATGGCCAAAGCGCTAGCCAGAGTCCGATCGCGACCCCTGGTGATTGATGTCGACGATCCGGAGTACTCCGGACCGGGTGAGCGAATCGGTGAAACCGATTACGAGAGCTTCATCAGCGCCGGAGATCCCGAGTACCCCTGGAAACCGCCGTCGGACGAGTGGAAGACCATCTCGCTCAACTACACCTCCGGCACGACCGGAAACCCCAAGGGAGTCGCCTACCACCATCGCGGGGCGCACCTCAACGCCATCGGCAACGTCCTCAGCTGGAGCATGCCGCGGCATGCGGTGTACCTCTGGACGCTGCCCATGTTTCACTGCAACGGCTGGTGCTTCCCGTGGTCGATTGCGGCCATCGCCGGCACCAACGTTTGCCTGCGAAGAGTGGACGCGGCCCTGATCTTCGGGCTGATCCGAGAGCACCGCGTGACTCACTATTGCGGAGCGCCGATCGTCCACAACACCTTGATCAACGCCCCGGCCGAGTTGCGCGAGGGCATCTCCCACAAGATCCACGCGCTGGTGGCGGCGGCCGCCCCGCCCGCGGCCACGATCGCGGGGATGGATCGGCTGGGTATCGATCTCACCCACGTCTACGGTTTAACCGAAACCTACGGCCCCGCGGCGATCTGCGCGAAGCACCAAGAATGGGAAGCGCTGGACGTCGAGCACCGCGCTGAACGAAACGGGCGCCAGGGCGTTCGTTACTTGCTGGAAGAGGGCGCCACCGTCCTCGATCCGGTCACCATGGAGCCGGTTCCCTGGGATGGAAAAACGGTCGGCGAGATCATGTTTCGTGGCAACATCACCATGAAAGGCTACGCCAAGAATCCCAAAGCCAGCGAGGAAGCTTTCGCCGGCGGCTGGTTCCACTCGGGCGACTTAGCGGTGATGCAGCCAGACGGGTACTTCAAAATCACCGACCGCGCCAAGGACGTGATCATCTCCGGCGGCGAGAACATCTCCTCGCTCGAGGTGGAAGACGCGCTCTACGATCACCCGGCGGTGCTCGCGGCGGCGGTGGTGGCGCAACCGGATCCGAAGTGGGGCGAGACGCCGTGCGCGTTTGTCGAGTTGAAGCCGGGCGTGCAGGCCACCAAAACCGAGCTGATCCAGCATTGCCGCGCCCGGCTCGCGCACTTCAAGGCTCCCAAGAAGGTCGTCTTCGGATCGATCCCGAAAACTTCGACTGGCAAGATCCAAAAGCACATCTTGCGTCAGCGGACCCGGGCGATCTCGGCCATCGAGTAATGAACTTCAAAACGATCATCGAGCCGTTCCGAATCCATTCGGTCGAGCCGCTCAAGATGACCACCGAGGAGGAACGGCGCCAAGCGATCCGCGACGCCGGATTCAATCTCTTCGCCCTCCGGTCCGAGGAGGTGCTGATCGACTTGCTCACCGATTCGGGCACCGGCGCGATGTCGCGAGATCAGTGGGTGGGAATTCAGCTGGCCGTGGCGCTGTACGAGGTCGGTGGAATTCGGAGCTGCGAGATTGGCACGGTGATGTTCGGCCGCAAGGCCCGACGGATCGGAAGCTCCGGCAGCGATGGATCTGGTCCGACTCGCGATTCCCCGCCGGACTTACACCCAAAGCCACATCGATTACGTCATTGAAGTGTGCGGACAGGTCGCTGCGTATGCCCGTTCCTTGTGCGGCTATCGGATCCTCGAGCAACCGCGGATGCTGCGCCACTTCGGCGAAAGATTCGAGCGCCTGGGGAAAGATGGCTGAGACGGCGACGTGGCGGCCTTACTTCGCGGCGAGCTTCTTCAAGCCCTCCGCCGCTCGAGCGTTGATTGGATCCGAAGGCCCGGTTCGTTCGAGAACCGCCTTGAGGTCCGCCTCCGCATCCGGGTTATTGCCGCGGCGCGCCCGGATCTCGCCGCGTGCCATCAGCGCCTCGATCGCCAACGGACTGGTGGGTTGTTTTTCCAGAAGTTGGTTCAGATCGGTTAGCGCCAATGAGTCCTCGAGCTGCGCCTGATACGCTTGACCGCGGCGCAACAGTGCCTCCCAGTACTCCGCGGTGCCGGAGTGATGCTCGAGGTAGTCGCTGAGGGCGGCGATCGCCCGCGCCGGCTGCCCGGACGCCAACAGTGCTTTGCCGCGCAGGAACTTGGCGCTGACCGCCTCGGGCCGCTTCGGATATCGCTCGAGGATATTGTCGAAGCCGGCGATCGCTTCCGAATAGTTCTCCTTGTTGAACGCGGCGCGGGCCGCATCCAGCAGGCGAGCGGCTTCTTTCGAATTCGCTTGGGACATCTGAACCAACGCGCTCTGGCTCTGCTCGGCCAGCCGGAGGTTGTCGGCGTGTTGCTGAGCGTGGGCCAGGGTGTCGGAGGCCTGCGCGGCTTCATTGGTCGCCGAGTCGATCATCCGACCCACGCGCTTCACGATGAAGCCCAGACACGCAAGGATGGACGCAGCGATCAACAGCTTCTTGCCGATCGAAGTCGCAACCTCGGGCAAGGCCGAGCTCGCATCTTCGACCTGAACAGTCGACACCTCAGACTTGCCAGCGAGCGCGGCCGTGGTGCTGCCCGTCACTGACATCGACTGTGGTTTGGCCCGAAACCCGCCGGTTCGAATGCCGGCCACCAACTCTTGGGTGCTGGGTCCGAGGCCTAGGGCCGCCACTGAATCCTCTCCGGTCATCTGAAGGAGCTGGGTCGCGGCGTATCCGTCGTTGGGTCGAACCTTCAAGTAGCGTCTGAGGTAGAGCACCGAGCGGTGCAGGTTTCCTTCGAGCCGGTAGAGTTGAGACAACTGCCTCAGCACCCCCGGAGCGTCGCTGTCCCGGTTCACCAATTTTTCGAGCTCCGTCACTTTGGGGTTGGTGGAGGCCCCGAAGTTCATTCGATGGGCGCGGCACAGGTCGGTGAAGAAGCGCTGGAATTCGGCGTTCAGTGGCTCGAGCGAGACCGCGTGAAAGGCGCAGAGCGCGGCGGGCTCTTTGCTGGCCTCGCCCCCCTGCGCGTGCCTGCGAGCGCGTTGGAACCATTCGTTGGCCCGATCGTGCGTGAGGCGCTGCTTCATCTGTTTTGGGTCGGCGAGGCAAGCCTGTACCAACCCTGAATATTGCCGCCGAAACTTGGCGAGATTCTCTCGCACGACTGCGAGAACCTCCTGAGCGCTTGCGAGGCGATCCTCGGGGGCGCGCGCGAGCAGGCGGTCCAGCAACGGTTGCACCCACGCCGGCGCTCCGGGCTCGAGCGTGTAGACCTGCGGCAACTCTTCCCCCAGAACTTTCGCCAGCGCCACCGTCGGATTGTCGGAATGTCGGGGATTGGCGCCGGTCAGCAGCTCGTAGAGAACAACCCCACTCGCGTACAGGTCGCTACGAGCATCCACCGGCCGGCCCATCGCTTGTTCTGGGCTCATATAGGCCGGGGTCCCCATCAGCACTCCAGTTTGGGTGAGCATCGTGCCGCCGGGCATCTTGGCGATCCCAAAGTCACCCACCTTGAGCGACCCGCTCCGGCTCAACAGCAGGTTGGTGGGCTTCAAGTCCCGATGAACGATTCCCCGTTGGTGGGCGTGAGCGAGCGCCTCCAACAATTGGGCGAACAGCTCGAGCGCCAGCGGGAGTGGAAGTTTCCTCATCGCGGCGAGCAGATCGTAGACCGTGCCGCCGTCGAGCCATTCGCAGACCATGAAGTAGCGACCCGCGTCCTCGCCATAGGCAAAAAGCTCGACAATGTGCGGATGCTTCAGGCCGAGTGTGGCCTTCGCTTCGCGAAGGAAGCGCTCGGTAAACTCAGGATTCTTGGCCAGGTGGGGGAGCATCACCTTGAGCGCCACCTTGCGCTTGGCTTGAGTGTCCGAGGCCAGAAACACCGTCGCCATCCCGCCTTCGCCGATCTTTTTTTCGGCCGCGTATCCCTTGAGTGACGGAAGATCCTCCGCCGCGCGTACCAGCGTCTTTGAAGCGTCGTAGCGGGGGGCGTTCAACGACTCGGCTCCTGCGAGTTCCGTGGCTGGATTTTAGCCCGTCGGGAGCTGCCCAGAGCCAGGCGCCGGCGTGCGCCTAAGCGCCCACATCGGGTCTTCGCTGTGCCATGCGGCTGGGTTCTTGGGAGGGTGGTCGACTTGCCGTGGGGCACTGTGAGTCTGGTTGCAATCTGCTGCGCTTTTTTGAAGGCCCCCCGCCTTGGCTGAACCCCTTCCACGGGTTGCCCCCGAACGGGCGGGATTCTCCAACGAGGGCCTCAACCGAATCGACTGAGCTGCGAAAGTCGCGCTAGAAGCGCAGCTGACCGACGGCCGGGGAAAGAACTTTTTCGTAGCCCATGCGTTTGCTCTCAGGCGCCACGACGGCGCCAAGTTCCAGGAGTACGCATGTTCATCGCACCTTCCATCGTCGCCGTTCTCTTGTCTTCGTCCCCGGGGGTCTCCCAGCGGCAAGTTCCCGGCAATGAGCTCGACGAAGTCCGTCCCCTGCGCTGGCTGTTGCAGGCACAGAATCCGGAGGGCGGCTGGGGTTCAGAGGCGAACACCCCGGCCGATGTCGCCACCACGAGTCTCTCCGGAATCGCGTTGCTTCGACTCGGCAGTACCCCCGCTTCCGGCGAACACCGCGAGGCGACGAGAAAAGCGCTGCAGTTCGTGATCCGGGCGGTGGAGCGCTCTCCGCGGCCCGACCAATTCATCGAGCCCGAGGGAACCCTGCCACAGCGCAAGCTCGGTCGTGGAATCGATACCTTCTTGGCCGCGCAGTTCCTCGGCGAGGCGGTGAAGACGATGCCGGATGGCGAGGAACGGCGTCGCGGCGAAAACGCGCTGCGCCTGTGCGTCGCGAAAATCCAGGCAGCCCAGCAGGGCGACGGCAGCTTCTCCAAAGACGGCTGGGCGCCGGTGCTCTCGAGCGCATTCGCCGCAAACGGCCTCTACGTGGCGCGTGAAGCAGGGGCCAAGGTCTCGCCCGAGGCGGTGGCGCGATCCGAGCAATACATGCTCAAGGGCTACGACGCGAAGTCCAACAGTTTTCGTACCAGTGACAGCGCCGGGGTGGCGCTCTACCAGGCCGCCGGAGCTCTCTCCAGCGCTTCGCGGGCCGGGGTCGTCGGGGGGACGGTCGCTCAGGCGGCCAAGGAACACCTCAAGGATGAGGCCTTCATCCGCGGATTCGGTACCTACGGCGGAGAGGAGCACGTCTCGTACATGTTGAGCACCGAGGCGTTCGCGAAGACCGGCGGCGCGGAATGGGACAAATGGAGCAAGTCGATCCGAGCGCGGCTGGCGGCGATACAGCGGGAAGACGGCACCTGGCGCGGCGACCATTGCATCACCAGCACGTCATTTTGCACCGCCGCGTCGCTGATCACGCTTGCCATCCGGCCGGCAAAGATTCCGGCGCCGATGTGACCGTCACTTCGACGTCCGACCGCGCCCCTGTCGACCGGCGGTTTGCTAGGGTGCCCCTCGACTCTTATCGGAGGGCGCACAATGGACCGCAGTCGACTCGTCCTAGGTTTGCTGGCCATCGCTGTGCTGTCGCGAGGCGAGGCATCAGCGCAAGATGCAGGACAGGTGGGAAGGGCTTCGCAGCCGCTGCCGGTGTGCCGCCTGATCGCGACCGGGGGGACAATCGCGATGAAGATCGATCCCGTCAAAAAAGCGCCAGTGCCGGCGATCTCGGGGGAGGACCTGGTCGCCACCGTCCCGGAGATCAGCAGCGTCGCTCGGATCGAAGTCCAGAACCTTTCGAACGTCCCGTCGGACTACATGGATCCGGAGCGCTGGTCGCAGCTATCTCACGCGTCCCAGGAGGCGCTGGCGCGCCCCGAGGTGGCCGGCGTGATCGTTTCCCATGGTACCGACACCCTGGAGGAGACGGCGTGGTTTCTGGATCTCACCGTCGGCAGTGAAAAACCGGTCGTCCTGATCGGTGCGCAACGAAATGCGTCCGAGCGCGACTTCGATGGACCGCGCAATCTGCTGAACGCGGCGAGGATTTGCGTCTCGCCCGAAGCCAAGGGCAAGGGCGCGATGATCGCCCTAAACAATCAAATCAGCGCCGCTCGCGAAGTCACCAAGACGCATACTTCGGACGTGGAGACCTTCAAGTCTGGCGATTTTGGTTTCCTGGGCAACGCCGACTACGACCGGGTGGTTTTCTATCGAGCGCCGCTGCGCCGCCAGCACCTCGCGTTGAGGCCCCTCAAGCAAGGAGAGAAGCTTCCTTACATTGAAATAGTGCCGATGTACGGCGGGGCGGACGGCACGTTGATCCGGGCTGGAGTGGCCGCGGGGGCGAAGGGCATCGTGGTGCAGGCGCTGGGTTGGGGGAATGTGAATGTTCCGATGTACGAGACGATCGTGGAGACCATCAAGAAGGGCATTCCGGTGGTCATCACCACCCGGGTGCCAAACGGGCGCGTCTTGCCGGTGTACGGCTTCAAGGGTGGTGGCAAGACGCTGCAAGAGGCGGGGGCGATTTTCGGCGACAATCTCTCGCCTCAGAAGGCGCGCATCCTGCTCCTGCTCGCGCTTCAGGCCGGGATCACCAGGACCAGCGAGATCCAGAAGCTTTTCGACCGGTGAATCGCGGGACGGATCGGCTTCTTACGGCCCTGCGTTGAACACGCGGATCCAAGTGCAGTGTGACTTTGAGCAGTAGCCCTGGAACTCGATGACGCCGCAGGGCCCGCCGCCTTTGCAGGTTGGGTTTTCGCAGTACCTGTCGATCTCTCTTTGCGCCTCGGCTTCAAAGGCAGCCTTCATCTCGCGGTTGACGTAGAACGGCGGGCAGCCGCCAGCGCCCGAGCACTTGGCGTCGAAGTTTGCTTCCACGCATTCCTGGTGCGTGCTGCAAGCGTCGTACTTGGTGACGATGGTCTTCAGCGCACAAGCGAGTGTCCCCTCACGTGGGCAGTCACCCGAATACTTCGGGCACGTCCCATATTCGTAAGTTTCTTGCGACAGCGGCCCCGGCCCCGGCTGGAGCGCAGTCTTGCACCCGAAACAGGCCAGCATCAGCGGCAAGAAAAGCAGCGGCGAAAGGCTCCGTGCCATCCGAGTCAGGCACTCCGGCGTGTAGAATAGCGACTCGCAACATGAGCGGCAAAACTCTTCGGACTTTGACCATCGCCCCACTGGTCGCTTCGACATATTTCATGGTCTCCGGTGGACCTTACGGCTTGGAGGAGCTGATCGCTCGTGCCGGCTACGAGAATACCCTTTGGGTTCTGGTGATTACTCCCTTGGTCTGGAGTCTTCCCACCGCGCTGATGGTGGGAGAGCTCTCCGCGGCTCTGCCGGCGGTCGGGGGCTACTACGTCTGGGTCCGGCGAGCGCTCGGGCCTTTCTGGGGATTTCTCGAAGCATGGCTGTCGCTGGTCGCCAGCATCTTCGACATGGCCATCTATCCGACGATCTTCGTCCACTACCTGGGGCATCTGTTCCCCTCGGTGGCAAATGGTTGGCCGGCGATCCTGGTGGGAACCTCGATGATCGCACTTTGCGCGGTGTGGAATTTATCGGGCACCCGAAGCGTCGGCGGGGGTTCGCTTCTAGTCGGTTTGGTTCTGCTCGCACCGTTCGCGTGCATGGTCCTGATCGCCGGGATTCAGCCCGCGGCACCGGCTCCTCCTGCTCCGAGCTCGGATCCGGGGCTGTTGGCGGGCATCACCATCGCGATGTGGAATTACATGGGCTGGGACAATGCCTCGACGGTGGCTGCCGAGGTGAAGCGCCCTGAACGCAACTACCCGCTGGCGATGATCATCACCGTCGCGCTGGTGACGCTGAGCTATGTGCTGCCAGTGTGGGCGGCTCGCCATGTGGGCCTGGATCCGAAAGACTGGGTGACGGGCGCCTGGGTCAACGCGGCTTCGCTGATCGCCGGCAACTGGCTGGGCACCGCGGTGGTCATCGGCGGGATGGGGAGCGCGCTTGGCGCGTTCAACTCGCTATTGCTCTCGTATTCGCAGGTGCCGGTCGCCCTCGCCGAGGACGGCCTGCTTCCGCGCATCTTCGGCCAACGTAGCGAGCGCACCGGAGCGCCCTGGGTGGCAGTTTTGGCTTGCAGCCTCTCCTATTGTCTATGCTTGGGGCTGGGCTTTGGACGACTGGTGCTGTTCGACGTTTTGCTTTACGGGCTGAGCCTGCTGCTCGAGTTCATCGCGCTGGTGGTGCTTCGGATCCGCGAGCCGAGCTTGCCCCGCGCGTTTCGAGTTCCGGGGGGACTGCTCGGCGCGGTAACGGTGGGCGTATTGCCGATGGCGCTTCTGGTGGCGGCAATGTTAAGCGCCACGGGCTCTCAATCGGGTCCTCTCGCGGCGGGACTTGGTTTGGCGTACCTCGGTCCCTTGATTTATTGGGCGCGGCAGCGCTCGCAGAAGGCCACCGCGCCGCGAACCTAGTTGTTGGCTGCTCCCTCCTGAATCCACTTCTCGATGGTGCTGAAGGCGTTGGGTTGAGTGTGGATCAGTCCGTTGCTTCCCAGTGGCATCGGGCTAAAGCACCGCGAAGCATCCGCCGCGACCTTGCGCCAGAGCATGCTGCCCATGGTGTCTCCCGGGTTGACCCGAACCACGTTGGGCGCCTGGGTGGCGCATCCACTGGAGATCGGGTGATTGACGAGGTTCGCGTACGAAACACTCGCGCTGAGGTCGAGATCTCCAGAGGTGGCTGCCGATGCGCCCGAGTGGCATCCCGCCGTCGCGCAGGTTTGATTGAAGATCGGCTGCACGTTTTGCGAGAAGCTGATCGGACCGCTGACGATGGGATTGGGGTCCTGGCTGGTGCTGCCGCCGCCGCAGCCCACCGCCAAGGCGCCACACATCACGGCAAAACTACACACACTACGCAGATGCGTTTTCATTCATTCTCCTAAGAAATGTTTTTTATGGGGCGACCACCATCAGGCTCCGGCCGGGAGCCACTGAGAGCGGGCGCTACATCGGGGAAGACACCTGAGCGGGATCTTCGTTGCGTCCTAACTTGACAAGATTGGAAAATCGTGGGGTTTGCGCGCATGCCCCCGCAGGAGCTCAGCGTTCGCGCGTTGGTCATCGGGTGCCTTTTGGGCGCCCTGATGTGCCTGTCGAATTTGTATTTGTCGCTGAAGGTAGCACTGGCTGCGCCCGTCGCTATCGTCGCGAGCCTGATCGCAGTGCCGCTTCACCGCTCGGTGACGCGACTGTGGCCGCGCGCGGTGGGCAATCCGCTGTCGCTCTTGGAAGCCAACGTGATGCAATTCGCCGCATCGGCCGCGGGGTATTCGACGGGAGCGGCGATTGCGTCGGCCACATCGGCCTATGTGATGCTGGCGGGGCATCACCTTCCGGCATTTGTGCTCCTGGCGTGGACGTTCTGCGGCTCGGCGCTCGGAATTTTTTTCGGTTGGCCGATGCGCCGGCAGCTCATCGAAATCGAAGCACTGCCGTTTCCGTCCGGCACGGCCGCGGCGGAGACCTTGAAAGCGCTGTTCTCGAGTGGACGTGAAGCGGTGCACTCCGCTCGCGCACTGGGGCTTGCGGGCGCCGTCGGCGCGGCCACCGCCCTCCTGCGCGAATGGACCCAAGCGTCTTTCATTCTGGTGCCAAACGCTTTGTTCCTCGGCGTGGGCGCGTTGGTTGGACCCAGGATTGGAGGGTCGCTGATGCTCGGATCCTTTCTGTGCTTCAGGCTCGCTGGCCCGCGCCTGTTGAGAGAAGGCGTGATCAAGTCCGCTGACTTCACTGGCGTGCTCGGCTGGAGCCTTTGGCCAGGTGCATTCCTTCTTGCCGCTTCGTCCATCTCGTATCTGGGTTTGAAGATGGCCATGTCCTGGCGGACTTCCGGGGGAGAGTCCTTGTCTCTGGGCCGCGCGAGCCTCGAGCGCGCAGAGCGGGGCGTTGCGACGGGTTTCATCCTGCTCGCGTTGGCAGTGGTCTTCGTCAGTTGGCTAGGGTTTGGCCTCAGCCCGCTCGCCGGGGTGTTGATCATCGCCATCTCGTTCGTCCTCTCGGTAGCCGCGGCGCGCCTGACGGGCGAGACCGATCAGACGCCCACCGATGCTCTGGGAGTTGTGGCGCAGCTCAGCCAGGCAGCGACCTCCCGACAGGCGCTCGCCAACACCGTGGCCTCGGGAATTGCGGCGACCACCGTGGCGACCTCCGCGGATTTTCTCACCGCGCTCAAGTGCGGTCATCTCGTCGGGGCCTCGCCGCGAAGACAGCTGGTGGCCCAGCTCGTCGGCTGCGCCGCGGGCTCGGTTGCGATCGTTTGCGGGTTCTATTTGCTCGTGCCCCAGCCGGCGATTTTAGGCGGCTCGCGATTCCCCGCGCCCGGAGCCCAAATGGTTGCTGGAATCGCGAGGCTGTTGTCCGAGGGAATCTCGGCCATGCCGGATGCGATGCGGCTTGGCCTGGTTGCCGGCGCAGTGCTGGGTGCCGTCCTGGGCGGCGTGGATGCGGTGGCGCCCAGACTTCAGCGCTGGACGCCGTCCCCGCTGGGGTTGGGGTTGTCGCTCCTGGTGCCGCCCGCAATGTCTCTGATGGTGGCGATCGGATCCGGCTTGGCCCTGGTGTTTGCTCGAATCCGCCCAAGACAGGCAGCCGTCTTGACCGTGCCCATCAGCTCGGGCCTGATCGTCGGCGAAAGCGCGGTGGGCGTGGGCCTGGCCCTCGCGGCGTTGGCGAAGTGATCGATGCGATGTCCGCGGTGTCATAGGCGGTTGGCTCCGGAAGTGATCTGCCCGGTGCACCAGGAAGGGCCGCCTCCAGCTCCGCCCGAGGAGCCGTTTTCGCCGCCGAGGATTGCTGGCTTTGAGATTGGCGCGCTCCTCGGGGGCGGAGGCTTTGCGCGCGTTTTCGATGCCGTTCGCCAAGACGGCGGCGGGCGAGTTGCCATCAAGGTGGCTCGCGAAGCGACTCACGAGCGCTTTGCCCGCGAGGCTCGCGCGCTCAAGCAGCTGGGGCGGCCGTTGGTTCCCGAACTGCTCGGCGAAGGGCAGACCACGGAAGCTCGACCCTATCTTGTCCTGGAACTGCTGAGCGGGCCGTCCCTCGGAGAATGGATGGATCGCTTGCCCGGCAGTGGGATCGCTCCGCTGGACGACTCCATCCAACGCTTCGTTGGAATTTGCCGCGCTGTCGGTCAGCTCCACCAAGGGGCAATCGTTCACCGCGACCTCAAGCCGGAGAACGTTTTCCTCGAGGGCCGGCGCGTCAGGTTGATCGACTTCGGCCTCGCCCGGTTTCGAAACGAATCGGCCACGCGTGACGGGACGGCGGGCGATTCGACGGAGCTGACGCGAACGGGCCAGCGGCTCGGCACTGCTCATTACATGGCGCCAGAGCAGTGCCTGGATTCCCGCGGCGTCGATTTTCAGACCGACATCTACAGCCTTGGCGTCATCTTGTTCGAGCTGCTTACCGCACGTCCTCCTTTCGTCGGAGATCAAGCCCAGGTTGTTCAGGCGCAAGTGGCAAGGCGCCCGCCGGCCCCATCCAGTTTGGCTCGGGTGTCCGCCGATCTCGACAGGATAGTTCTGAAGTGCCTCGCCAAGGATCCCTTGGAACGCTTCGCTCGAGCGGAGGAATTGATTGAAGCGCTCGGAGGTGCACGGCTGGAACCGTCAACGGATCTGCGGTCTGCGGGCGCGCCACTACCCGCGGGGAGCCGATCGGAGCCGGTCGCACTCCTTGGAGTTCGAAGCGCCGCACCGGCGGATCGGCTGGTCGCCATGGTCGCGCGCGAGGGCGGCAGGCTGGCTCGAATTCAAAGTGGTCGCTACCTGTTCTCGTTCGAAGGGGTAGGATCTCGGGAAGCGTCTGTTCGAGCCTCGAGTCGCGCCGCGCGCGCTCTAAAAGACGCTCTTCCCGCCAGCGATCTTCTGGTGGTCCACCTTGCGAAGCTGCAGGTTCGCGGCGGCGCCCGTACGCGTCTGATTGGCGAGGACTTGGAGCACCCAGGGCGTTGGTGGCCGGAGAGTACGCGCAGCGGAATAGTCATAAGTTCGGCAGCCGTTCCATTTTCAGCTTCGGCTGCCGTGGAGCCGGCCGGTCTCGAGCAGCGCACTCGACTCAGGACAAGACTCTACGGCAGAGACGAGCTGCTGTCGGCTCTCAAGGCTGACGCCGAACGGGCATGGTCCGAGCCCCTCCCAACCGTGACAACCGTCGTCGGCGAGCCGGGGTTGGGAAAAAGTGCCCTCCTCGAGCGAGTTGGAAGTGAGCTGATTGCCAATCCGGATGTCGAGATTCTCAAGCTGCGTATACACGCCGATACGACAGAAAGCGATGCCGGACTCCGCGACCTCTTGAGGCAGTGCTTCGAGCTTTCCGGGGCCGTGACGGAGGCCGAGGTTCACCAAAGGTGCGCTGAGCGGTTGAGTGCGGAAACGGCTGCAACCGCGGTGCCGGCGCTCTGTTTGGCGCTGGGCGTCTTCACCGAGAACGACCCGCGCGCGCAAGGTGTTCTCTCCGTCCCCGGCAGCGCTCGAAGTGCAGTCGCGAAAGCGGCGGCCGAGGCGCTCCGCTTGCGAGCGGCGAAACGCCCGTTGGCGATCCTGGTCGATGACGCCCACGGCGCCGATCCAACGATTCTCGACGGGCTGGAGATCGCGACGCTGAGTGAAGAAAGGGCTCGCATTTGGGTCTGTGCTACGGCGCTTCCCTCACTGTGGACGGTGCGCCCATTCTGGGCCGAGCGGTCGGGCGCGCAGGTACGGCGACCGCTTTCCGCCCTGAACCCAGGGTCGACCCGAGAGCTGCTGCTCGAGCTCTTGCATCCCGTCGAATTCGTCCCGGAAGCGGTGTTGCAGCGCTTGGAAGGAATCGCTCAGGGCGTACCACTTTCCTTGACGGAGCTTGTCCATGGTCTGCGCGCCAATGGAGCGATTCGCGTCTCGGAGAGCGGCGCTTGGTACGTCGCCGCCGACGAGCTGCTTCACGAGTCCGCTACGCCCGTCTACCAGCGGTTGGCTCAGCGGGCGTTGGAGACGATGGCACCCCCGTTGCGCTTCATCGCGTTCGTCTGTGCGGTCCTCGGCGAGGAGGTCTCACGGGAAGCTGTCGAGGCGGTTCAAGCGTTCGATCGCGCCAGCGATGCCAGCGTCGATGCAGGCATCGGGCTGGAGCGGCTGGTTCGCGCAGGTTTGTTGAGGGCCGAAGGTTCTGGCAATTACCGCTTTCGTCACCCCCAACTCCGCGACGCCGTCCGTGCTCTCGTTCCTTCGGAGATCCGGCGGAACCTGCACCGGGCCGCGTTGAAATGGGAAACTCGGCTGCCCGAAGTCGCCCGCCACGCCGAGGCGGTGGGGGACCTCGAGAGGGCGTTCAACGCCCGGTTCGAATTGGCCGAAGATGCTCGACGACGGCACCGGTACGTGGAAGCCGATCAGCACTACTCGGCCGCGTCCGCGCAGCTTCAAGAATCGGATGCGGCGCGTCGCATTGCTGTGCTGAGCGGCCGCGGCCGCGTTCGCTACCGGTTGCAGCGGTTTTCGGAGGCTTTGGACGACCTGCGCTCGGCGCGGCATAAAGCCGAGGGCTTGGGGCGGAAGGGCGAGGTGGCCGACCTCCTACTCGAGGAGGCTACGGTCCTGGACTGGCTTGAGGATTGGCAGGGCTCCGCGTCGCTGGTGGAGTTGGCGCTGCCCCTTGTCCGAGAGCGACGAGACTCCAAGCTACAATTGCGATGCGATTTGGCTCTAGCGCGGGCTCAAAGCCGACGCGAGGAGTACGCACAGGCCGCTGAAATGTTACCGCGCGCGATCGAGCAGGCAAAAGCTCTTGGCGATCACGAGGTGCAAGCCATCGCGATGACGCTCCTGGGTTTCGCACTGGCCCACTTGGACCTTGCGAAATCCGAAGCCTGCTTCGAAGAGCTGATTGCCCTGTGCAAGTCGACCGGTGACGACCTCCACCTCGGAGGCGCCTACGGTAACCGGGTGATGCTTTGGGTAAGGAAACGGTCCATGCAACACGCGATCGACGACCTAAGGCTCGCGGTCGGCCAGGCTCGTCTTTTGGGAAACGCGCAAATCGAGCGATTCGCGTCCTTCAATCTCGCTGAGTTTTTGTATTGGCAACGAAGGCTCGAGGAGGCGCTTCCATATGCGCAACGCGCCTACGATCTGGGCCAACGCTTTTTCTCGGAGGTGCCCAGTCCACTGGATGCATTGCTGTTGGCGCGGATTTCCGCGGTGCTGAGAGACTTTGAGGGTGCACGCGCGCAGTTAGACTGGATTTCGAAGAACTGCTCTCAGGAAAGCCTGGCGGCAAACACTCGAGTTTTGAGGCGGCTGGTGGAACGATTGTGCGCCTCTCACGACCATGGAGCAGTCGACGATCGGGAGTGGCAAGAATGGCAAAGGCTTGTAACCGACGCTCGTCGAAGCTGTAACGAAGACGAATTGGCAGAGGTTCTGTCGAGTGCGTTAGAGGTAGCCACCCGATCGCGCAGGCAGGAAGTCTCCGACTGGGCCAATGAGTTGAATCGGCTGCGCGCGAGACCTGTGTAGCCTTCGACGCCACAAACCGACTGGCGAATGTTGTCCGGCAGGCTACGGATGTCTCGCAAGCAGGGAGCTTAGCGCGTTGGGAGCAGTGGCCCGAGAAGTGCTTCGGCGGCTGACAAAACCTCTCGAGGGGTAAATTATGTTCAATCCCCACTTCGGCTCGATCGCGGCAGTCTTGGTGTTCGTTACCCTCACGGCCTGCTCATCGACCAGGGACAGCGCCGGATCGTATGAGGTGGGTACCAAGCGCGATGGGATCCGCTGCAGCAACGGCCTTGGTGTCGCCGAGTTGGCGATGAATGCGATCAGCGCCAATCGTGTGGCGGTGGATGCACTTATTTCAAACACCCTGACCACCAGCACCTTTGCTACCGGCCCCTGGGAGTTGCGGGCCGGTCCCCATCACGATCGAGCGCGCCGGTTCATGGGGTATCTGGTGAGTTGCGCGCTCAGGAGCAGTCAGGCTCCCGTGGAGTGGGACGACCCATGGGTGCTGGGAGATCACGCCACGTTTCGCGGCTCTTTGGGCTTGTGTCCGCAGTGGGCCACCGGTCCATTTCCGCTACCCGATGACTGCCTGGAGAGGGTTGGCGCCTGCGTATATGGGGCACGGATCAATCCAGAGATGAAGCGTGTGCCGATTTCCATGCGAGGAGAAGATCCTGCATACGCTCTGCAACCGACCATCTCCACCGATCGCCACTTGAAACTCTCTCCAGCGTTCGTTCAAAGTTTTACGCCCTGCGACGGGGTGCCGGGTGAGACGAGAAATTGTGGATGGTTGCCCTCATACGCGGGAACCTGCACTCCGGGCACTACCGTGGCGGTGAGCGCTGGAGCCCGGCGCGTCGACACCTGCACGGACCCTGTTTTGGGATCGGTATCACCGCCGCCTGTTCAGAGCGTGCTGCGAGCCTGCAGCGGCATCTACGGCTGTGATTTTGGCTTTACGTTGCCGCACTTGGGTTCCTCGCCGCCGGGCCAGTGCGGTGACAACGGTCCGGGTGTGGTTTTCACCTGCCCAGTGACTGGGGATTTCAGCATCATGCTCGGTCCGTACGTCAGCGGAGAGGCCAACGATGCCGTGGCGAGTTCGGACGGCGCCAACGCCTTCCCCGGGAGCGAGTTAGACATTTTTAGTTACGCGGAAATGGCTGTTTACGGCAATCCATTCCAATCGACTAAGATCCATCGAGAAATTCAAAATGTCGTGGTGATGCCGAGTGGGGAGGTTCTGCACGCGGATGATCAGAATCTTCCGATTGCGGCAGGGCCAATATTCGGCAACATGTGGTCGTGTTTTGACCGCCATTGGACACCGGCACAAGCGTATCTTTCACATCGGCTTTGCGGCGTACCGGGAGTCTCCAATTGCATCGCGAACATGTTGGGTGCCTGCTTCAGAACGAATCCCTCGGATAGCCAATGCAATCGACAAAATCCGTCAGCGGTGGGCGGTGATTTCGAGGAGTGTCGGGACGCTTTCAACAACGTCTGGTCGTTTCCGATCACCACCTACCTAAACCAACCGTGCGATGCGCTCGCCTCAGGGGATCAGGACTTTTGCCGGCGAGAAGGCGACGGGCCGGAAGGGATTGCAGGTCCGCGGACGGTAGCGAATGGCATTGTTATCAGCCCCTTACCTTCAAGCATTCAGGCTGCCGACGATGGTAGCTGTGACGAGGCGTTCTAGCCCGGATACTTCGAGTAGCCCCTCTCCTTGCCGCCCCGGTGCGGTTCGAAGTTCAACATTGCCTGGCAAGCTCGGCGCGAGATGTGCTACTTCGCTGCCTGCCACGACGCTTCTCGAGGGGTGACTCATGTCCGACGCCGACGGTTCGAGGAAGGGCTCCGGGTCCACGTTTATTCACTTCAGCTCAATTGCCACGTTCTTGCTGTTCGCCGCGCTCGCAGCGTGCTCATCGACCATAGGCAGCGCAGGCTCGAATGAGGTGGGTACCAAGCGCGATGCAATCCGTTGCAGCAACGGATTGGGTGTCAACGAGCTGGCCGTTAACGCGATCAGTGCGAACCGCAGTGCTCTCGATGATCTGGTTTCAAATACCCTAACGACGGCGACATTTTCCTCGACGGGTCCAGGCAATTTGCACTACGGACTTGCGCACGATCGTGCGCGCCGGTTCATGGGATACCTGGTGAACTGCGCGCTGAGCTCCTTCCAGGCACCGGTCGAGTGGGACAACCCCTTCCCGCCGTTCGGGCATTCAACCTTCCGGGGATTCCTCGGATTGTGCGAGCAGTGGGGTAGTGGACCATTCCCATTGCCGGACGACTGTTTGGAGCGCGTCGCCGCCTGCGTTTATGGAGCTCGGATTAACCCGGAACTGAAGCGAGTGCCGATTTCCATACGCGGGCAGTTCCCCACGCTGCCGCTGCTGCCGGCGATTCCGACGGACACCCACCTGCGGCTCTCCCCGTCGTTGGTTCCGAGTTTGTCGCCGTGCCCGTCGCCGATGTCGGGCGAAACGAGGAACTGCGGCTGGGCAACTTCCTTTGCAGGAACCTGTAGTCCGGGTGCGGTGGTCGCGGTGAGCGCGGGGGCGCCACGGGTGGACACCTGCGCCGGCTCGATCCTGGGCTCCGGCACCTTGCCGAACGTGCTGCGCGCCTGCAGTGGCATCTATGGCTGCGATTTTGGGAGTGGGTCTGATCTGGCGTCTTCGCTGCCCGGCCAGTGCGGAACGCCAGGTCCAGGCGTCGTTTTCAATTGTCCCAGCACGGGGGACTTCAGCATCATGGTGGGCCCGCTCAACAGCCCAGATCCGAGTGACGCCGTGGCCGGTTCTGATGGTGCGGATACTTTTCCGGGCCCTGAGGTCAACGTTTTTGCCAACGCGGAAATGGCTGTGTATGGGAATCCCTTTCAGTCTTGTAACGTCAATCCGCACATTCTCGACGTCACGGTGGACCGCGACTCGGGAAGGGTGCTGAACGCGGATCAGCAACTTTCGATTCAGGATGGACCGATTTTCCTGAACATGTGGTCCTGTTGGGCCCGACAGTGGACGGCGGCACAGGCATATCTCGCGCACCGCCTGTGCGGCGTCCCGGGCGTGTCCAATTGCGTAGCGCACATGCTCGATGCCTGCTTTAGGACCAGCCCCGCGGACAGCCAGTGCGATATCGAAGATGGGGGCGAGGGAGATTTCGAACAATGTCGAGACGCCAGCGGACATGTCTGGATGAACCCGCTCACGACGTATCTGAACCAGCCCTGTGATGCCTTGGCGGATCGGGATCAGGAGTTCTGCCAGCGCGGATGCGGATTCGAGGGCCCCGCGCCAACCTCGACGACAGATGGGCTGACCATCACCGCCATCCCAAGACCGCCATCGCCGCGAGAGGTCGACGGCTCTGGCGACTGCGAAGTGTTGGAGTAGGACCTCGCCCACTATGCCCGTTGCTACCCCGATCGGCTTGGGGAGCTCGCACGTTGGACTTTATGGGTCCGACTTCTCCGAGGGCGCGATGGTGGGCCCCTACATCGTCGAGCGGATGTGGCACCGCGGGGAGCTGGCGACGTTGTATCAAGCGCGGCACGAGAAGACCGGTGCGCTTGCCGCCTTGAAGGTGTTGCACCAGCAGCTCGCTCACTCCGGGAAGATGCTCAAACGCTTCGAGCAGGAGTCCGATGCGCTCAGAAGACTTCGACATCCCAACATCGTCGAGATCCTCCAATCGGGCGAGCTGCGTGACGGCCGACCGTTCATCGCCACGGAGTGGCTGCACGGACAGACTTTGGCAGAGGAGGTGGAGCAGCGAGGCTCATTCTCCGGGCGGGAAGTCGTCCTGGTGATGCAGCAGATCGGCGCCGCACTGGGTGCGGCTCACGCGCTCGGGATCATCCACCGGGATCTGAAGGCTTCGAACGTGATCGCGCTTCGAAGCGGCGACGGTTTCACCATCAAGTTGTTGGATTTCGGGATTGCGAAGTTTTTGGATCCCACCTTCGGTGCCGCAACCGGGCTGACGAGCACGGGTGCGGTCTTGGGAAGCCCGATCTCCATGGCGCCGGAGCAGATTCGCGGCGAGCCGTCGGACGAACGGACCGATATCTACGCCCTAGGCGTGCTGCTGTATCAATTGCTTACCGGACAACCCCCGTTTCGTGGGACCAGCTACGTCGAGGTCGAGGAGATGCATCTGCACGCGCCGGCACCGCGGCCCAGCTCGTCGGTCCCGTCGGCGGCGAGGTTCGATTCGGTGGTTGCTCGCTGCCTCGAAAAAGATCGCGGCGCGCGGTTCTCGACGGTGGCGATGGTGATCGACGAGGTGAAGCGGGCTTTCGAGGCACGCGCTGATTTGATGCCGCGCGGGCGGGCAATTGGCGTCTACGTGGAAGTCCAATCGCTCGTGAATGGCGATGGGTTCGAGGAGACCGACGAGCGCGTTGAAGCGATGCTCCAGTCCGCGCGCCAAGCCTGCGTGCAGTCGGGCATGGCTTTGGCGCTTGATACCGGCGAGTCTTTTTTAGCGGTGTGCCCACTTCCCGTGGATCAAGGTGCCGAGCGAGAAGCGCGTGAACGCATTCTTGCTACCGCGATGGCGACTTGCGATCGGCTGCGTGCGATGGGAAATGCCGCGCCGGTACGAACGAGCTTCCTGCTGCACGTGGCCTCGCTCTCGAATGATACGAGCTATGAATCGAGCTCGATTCCCGTAGAGGGGGACCTGATGGCGGTCTCGGAATGGGTTCCAAGCAACTGTCCCCCGGGGCTGCTGGCGAGCAGCTCAGTAGTGCTTGGCTTGGATGGGCGATTCCATTTTGCCCCGTTGCATGACGACTCTGCGTTCTGTTCAGTCAGTCCAGCGCCAAGAGACTGAGGAAGCGCGGAACGCGACGGGTTAACTCCTGGTCCAGCTGCGGGGTTTTATTTCCCAATGCACCCGACCCTCCCTCGTGTCGCCATTGGCCTGGTTATATTCGGGGCGATTTTCGCGGCCTTAGAGACTTTCTGGCCCGCCAACCCCGGCCAACCTCGGCGCCGGCCCGATCTGCGAACTGACCTGGCCTACTGGTTTTTGACGCCGCTGGTCACCAAGGTGATTACCCGCGCGCTCATTTATGGTGTGTTCTTGTTTGCGGCCGTCCTCCTCGGCAGGCAAGTCGTGCAGCAATGGCTTCACCCGAGTGGACCCATCGCCCGGCAACCGGCCTGGCTTCAAGCCATCGAAATCGTCTTCATCGGCGATCTGATCGGCTACTGGATCCACAGGCTGTTTCACCGTCGGCCGCTTTGGCCGTTTCACGCCGTTCACCACAGCTCGACTCAGCTCGATTGGCTTTCCGCCGTCCGTGTGCATCCGGTGAACGATGCCCTCCCGCGACTGTTGCAGACGGTTCCGTTCGTTCTGCTCGGGTTCAGCCCCAAGGTGATGGCGGCCTACGTGCCGTTTCTGACGTTTTACGCGGTGCTGCTGCATGCGAACGTGCGCTGGTCGCTTGGGCCGCTTCGGTACCTGATCGCCAGCCCGACCTTCCACCGATGGCATCACACTTCCGAGCGCGAGGGGCTCGACAAGAACTTCTCGGGTCTCTTTGCCTTTCTAGATGTCCTGTTCGGGACTTTCTATCTGCCCAAGGGCCAGCAGCCTCAGTGCTTCGGGGTCGAGGGCGAAAACGTACCGTCGACCTTGCTCAGGCAGCTCATCTACCCCTTTCGACGGCCGGCCGCGAATCCGACGCCTTAACGCAGGGCAACCTTCTCAGCCCTCTTGCGGCTCGTGCACCATTCGTCGAGGGGGAGCATCATTAGGCGGCAACCATGGACGAGCCCGTGGCACCTGGAAAATGGACCGTGTTCGCTCTGGTCGCCATTGGGGTGTTCATGGCGACGCTCGACACGTCGATCGTCAACATCAGCCTCCCATCGATTGCCGCCCACTTCCAGGTGCCGGTGGGCGCTGCCATCGAGTGGGTGATCATCGCCTATCTGGTGGTCGTGGCGGCGTCGATGCTGACCGCGGGACGACTAGCGGACCTGGTTGGCCGAAAGGCACTGTGGCTTAGCGGGCTAGCGCTTTTCACCCTTGGCTCGGTTCTTTGCGGCGCGGCGTGGTCGATGCCAGTGCTAATCGGCTTTCGAGCGGTACAAGGTTTGGGAGGCGCTTTGTTGATGGCGGTCGCTCCGGCCATGGTGACCACGGCGTTTCCCCCCACCGAGAGAGGTCGAGCGCTCGGATTGACCGCTCTGGTTGTCGGTACCGGAGTCAGCGCGGGCCCAACGATCGGAGGCGTCATCACCCAGACCCTGAGCTGGCGCTGGATCTTCTACGTCAACCTCCCGATCGGGATCGCCGGAATGGCCGCGACCAGCATGTTCCTCACCGAGCACCGAGTGCCCAACCGGGGGCGGTTCGATCCGATGGGTGCGCTGCTGCTCGGGCTGGGGCTGGCTGGGCTCACCGGCGGACTGTCTTTTGGGGGAGAGCTGGGATGGAGATCTCCGCCAGCCATCTTGATGCTCGGGGCGGCGGTGATCTTCCTGGTAGCGATGATCCCGTATGAGCTGCGTCATCCGGAACCGACCCTGGACCTGCGCCTGTTCAAGAGTCGCCTGTTCGCAGCGTCGACGGCGAGCCTCATCTTGAGCTTTCTCGCCATTTTCGCGGTGGGCTTCATGATGCCGTTTTATTTCGAACGGCTTCGGGGCTTCGACGCCGAGAGGTCCGGATTGTTGCTCACTCCGCTGCCCCTGATGTTTGCCCTCTTTGCGCCCATGGGTGGCATGTTGGCCGATAGGGTAGGTGCTCGCTGGCTGGCTTCGCTGGGAATGACGATCTCCTGTGCGGGCCTGGTGCTGCTCAGCCAACTCGGACTCGACAACTCAACGGCCGACATCGTGTGGCGGCTGATGCTGATCGGTTTTGGGCAGGCGCTGTTCCAGTCGCCGAACAACAGCGCTTTGCTCGGGGCCGCTCCTTCGGATCGGGTGGGCATCGCCTCCGGAATTCTCGCGACCGGCCGAGTCGTCGGACAGAGCCTCAGCGTCGCCCTCGCCGGTGCGGTGTTCGCGGGCACTGGCGGAGCCGATGCAGCGCATGCGTTGCATCAGCTGGGCGCGAGCGACCCCGAACGGCTCGTCGCGTTGCAGCAGCAGTTCACCATGGCCTTTCGAGCCACGCTCTTGACCTGCGCGCTCGTCGCCGCGGTTGGCGTTTTCACCTCGCTGATTCGCGGCTCGGAAGAGGACGCCCTGCGAAGGAAAAGCATCGGGAAAGTGCCGGCGTAGGCACCTCGACCTTGCCAAGGCGCGAATTCAGTAGTCGAGGGTTCTGAACGAGTGGTAGTGCCTCGTCGGCTCTATGAGCAAGAAGAACGTCCCCCGGCGCGCCGAGTATCCCTATGTCAAGAAAGTCACCACCCGCTGGATGGACAACGACGTGTACGGGCACATCAACAATGCACACTACTACTCGTATTTTGACTCGGTGATTAACGAGTATCTGATCTTAGAAGGTGGGCTAGACATCCACGGGGCGGTCGTCGGGTTCATGGTCAGCTCTCAGTGCGATTACTTCGGCCCGCTGAGCTATCCGGGGATCGTCGAAATCGGCCTCGGGACGGAACGCATCGGCAACAGCTCGGTCACCTATGCGGTGGCGGCGTTCGCCGAGAATGATGAAGCGGCGCGCGCGGCCGGTCTTATGACTCACGTCTTCGTCGATCGGGGAACCTCGAAACCGGTGCCGCTGCCCTCCGCTCTTCGCCGCGCCTTGGAAGCGATTGCCGTCAAGCCCGGCGCGGTGTCGCGGCGAAGCGAATGATCTGTCTTTCAGCACTGGTATGGACGCTGGCCTCCGCTGCCACTTCGGCGGAGCAACCACTGGACGTGCGCGAGCCGCCTTTTTCGGAGTTCGATTTCAGTTGGATGAACGGCAGCAACCCGCAGCCTGCATCCTTGCTGGTGATGGGACCGGTGACTTGGTCGATCTACGTGGACACTTACTACGCGTGGCAATTCCGGCGACCGATCGATCACACCATTTTCCCCACCACCACCGCGCCACGCCACAATGAGATCTCCCTCAACCTGGCTCACCTCGGCGTGGACGTGACCGGCTTGGACGGTCCGATCGGCAGGTTGTATGTGCAATATGGATCGACGGTTGAAACCATCGCCGGCCAAGACACCACGACCACGCGCGGATTCTTTCTGACCAACCGCCTGCTCCAGTACGTCGAGCAAGCCGCCGTGGGCTGGCACTTTCATTGGCTGCACGGCGCGAACGCGGAGGTCGGAATTTTTCCGTCGTACGTAGGGCTGGAGAGCTATTTGCCCGAGGAGAATTGGTCCTACATGCATGCCTTTCTCTCGGACGCGACGCCTTATTATTTCTTTGGATTTCGCGGCCAGCTGTTCACGAGCACTCGGCTGAAGCTCGAATTGTGGATCGTGAATGGGTGGCAGACCTTCGGCAAATGGCACGAGTCGATCGCCGGCGGATACCTGTGGAACTGGCGTCCCCACGAGTGGTTCTCGATCGTCAACTCGTTTTACGCCGGCAGGGAAGTTCAGAACGATCCGGGCTCGTTGCGGCTCTACTCGGACAACAACCTGCAGATCCGCTATTTCAAACGGGAGCGGGGATTTTTTCGCTCCGCGGCGATTTCGATCGTCGGAGACATCGGCTACGAGCACCGCAGCAACGCGCCCTCCGGCGCGATGGGCGGCGTTACCTTGGCGCACCGCTTTGAATGGACCACTCAGTGGAAGAGCGCGCTGCGGTTTGACTTCCTCTATGACGAGACTCAGGCGATCTCGCCCAAGTTCCCGGTGGGAGCCGCCTACCCCTGGACCGGCAGCAATCCATTCGCAGCCGGCGGACTGACGGTCACCACGGATTTTTGGCCGAGTCCGTGGCTGGTGTTGCGATTGGAGTACGCGCATCGGATTGCCAACCAGCCGCTGTACACGGGGCACCGAGGCATCACCGGCCCCGGTGGGCGATTACCGCAAAATCCAACCGAGGCGGCGGGTTTCACGCCGGATCTGCAGCGCAACGACGACCGCCTGGTGCTCAACATGACACTGCGGCTGTGAATCGACCGCACGGGGCGATCCCAGGTGTCACGAACGGATTTCACCGATCGTTTTGAGGGTGTATCGAGCTTGCTTGACTGCGCTGAAGCCGCACGCTGGAATCCGCGGCGTCCGGCGGACAACCCCGAGGCAATCAACGTAGAAGACAGAGGGCACGAGTGAATGTTCAGTGCGTCGATGAAAAAACGAGCTCATTCCGCAGTCGCCGCGTGTCTACTTTGGCTTGCTGGGTGCGCCCACGCACCCGCCGGGACCAACTGCACGCTTCCGCGTTCTTCGACCTGGACAGAGTACCTCAGTAAGCATTTCGTTTTCGAAGTGTGGCGGCCGGAACGCGATCCTCAGAAGCTAGTCTCATCCTTCGAGGAGCTTCTTGGCGCGGTTACTGGCGCTCTAGTCGCCGAGCCTATTGATTTGCCCAGGCAAGTGCGAGTCGTTGTCCTTCCCTCCAGACGAGATGTGGAAGCGTTGGCCGGGCAGAATGTGCTCGGCTTCTATTGGGTAACACGTTTCGGTGAGCCGACGATTCTCATTTCGTCCCAGGACGTTGAGGAGGTGCCGCAAATTGTGGCGCACGAACTGGCGCACCTTGTCTCGTACTATCTCTTCCCACGCCAGCATCGTTGGTTTGCAGAAGGGCTCGCGCAATTCGTTGAAAGCGTGGCGAAGGTCGATTCGAGAGGACAACGTTGGGCCGGTGGTGATCCGCAGTCAGGGTGGGGAGCCGGATCGATAAAGCTGACGCCAGCGCCAGCCCTTTTCTCGTGGGGAGAGACTTGGCTCGACTGTGGTCTCTGCGATCACGACCCCTACGTGACCAGCTGGGTGCTCTATCGATTCCTGTGGAGTGACCATAGTAAGGAGTTCGCGGAGTTCGAGAGGCGCCTGTCGCAGGGCGACTCGCCGAATGACGCCTGGGGTGCCGCCTTTCCTCGATGGAATCGCGCCACGGGAACCCTGGCGAGGCTCGATGGCGATCTCGCATACCATCAGCGTCACGAGCGCGGGATGAAATTCACGGTGAAAGTCGGTGAGGTGGATCGGACATTTACCAGCGCAGTTGCATCGTCAGCAGACCTGCACATGCTTCTGTTGCCGCTTAAGCTCGAAAGGACCAATCGCCTGTTGAAAGAAAATGTGGAACGCGACGTCGCGGAAGAAGCTCTGCGCGAGGACCCCCACAATGCGTTGGCCACCGCAGCGCTTGCCAGGCTTCAGGGTGCACCTCTGATTCCGAAGCTGAAAGAGATCGTCGCGGCACGCCCGACGGATCGATACGCCTGGTATCTGCTTGCCGAAGAAAATAAAGACCCTGCGGAACGCGAGGCCGCCTTGAAACAAGCCGTCGCAGCGTGGCCCGATGGGGCCTTACCTAATGCGACGCTTGCGTCTTACCTTGCCACGACGGGACGGGCGAACGAGGCACTGTTGTTCGCCAACCACGCCGTCGACCTTGCTCCATGGAATCCAGACATCATCGCCTCGCTCGCGCTTGTCGCCGCGCCAGCCGCCGCGCAGAACCTGGTGCCCGCGGTCTCCGTGAGCGGCGAGGCAAACGTTTCCGTTGCACCTGACCTCGCACAGGTCGAGGGCGGCGTGACCTCGGAAGCCAAAAGCGCGCGCGAGGCATCGGAAGCGAACAACGCCGCGATGGGCAAGGTGCTGCAGGCGCTAAAGGGCGCCGGCATCGACGAAAAGGACTATCAGACCTCGCGCCTGT
>Ga0126384_10000153_pt1 | contig 32859 bp, 22 predicted proteins | sample PanSoiMetPlot_36_FD_92543 | JGI IMG/M metagenome (GOLD analysis project Ga0126384, IMG submission 92543) | Tropical forest soil microbial communities from Panama - MetaG Plot_36 | ecosystem: Environmental > Terrestrial > Soil > Tropical forest > Bulk soil | place: Panama | collected 2016-02-17 | reverse complement strand
GGAGCACCCATCCTCACGCGATAAAAGAGGCGCAGGGCGAATGCGACGATGGTGCGGACGAAAGAGTAGAACAAGCGGGCGGAGTATACGCCGTCAAAACACCCCGATGCTGAAGTGAATCTGGAAGGTTGATTCATTGAGGACTTTGTCCGGGTCCAAGTTGAACCCAAAGTCCAGGGCCGCCGGCCCGATGGGAAACAGGTAGCGGACACCGGCGCCGGCCGAATAGCGCAGCTCGTTGAGCCGGAGCCGATAGCTCGAAGGATTAAGCCAGAGGTTCCCTGTCTCGAAGAAGAAGCCGAGGTCCCACGCGCCGAACACCGGAAAGCGCAGCTCGGTTTTTGCCAAGCTGAAAACCTCACCGCCTTCTGAGGGAATCTCTTGACCGCTAATCACGGCCGCGGCGCCCGGCGTGCAGCCGATTTGAGTGATCAAAGCCCGGCAGTCAGCGACCTCCCCATGCAGCTGGTCCCGGCGATCCTGCGGCACGACGCCGTCCTCGCGAAAACCGCGGAGCGTTGTTGTGCCGCCGAGGTAAAAGCGCTTCGGGGCGATGGACTGCGAGTCCGGCCGGAGCTGAAAGATTTTTCCTGCGCGCCCGGAGACAGCAAGCACCATCCGCGACGAGATCGGCAAATAGAAAGTCAAGTTGCCCGCCACCTTCAACGTGGAGATTGGAAATGGCGGTAGCGGATTACCGCTTACGTCGGTCGGATAAGCCGCGATGTCGTGCGTCACCTCGGTATACCCGGACAGAAAGAAGCCCTTGCGCGGATTGAGCGGATCGTCTCGAAAATCGATCGCCACCGATGGCCGCAGACTCTGAAGCGCAAAGCTACCGAGCGGAAAGCGGAGCCGCTCTTGATCCACCCTCGACAGCGAGGGCAGGATCGAAAGTATCCCGGCCGTGGTCTGCACTCGGTCGTATTCCAGCTCGTACTGCAGCGAAAGGGTCAGCCATTTGAAGACAGACCAGTCGATGCCTGGAATGGCGGCGTAGCGCGTGAATCGATAGCTGGGGCGGAACACATGCTCGCCGACCAAGTCGAGCCGCCAGCCGACCCGTGCAGGCAAGAGGCTGTACCACCGCGGCTGGTGCAATGCGATGTTCGCGCGGCCGCCGAATCCGTTGATCCCGGGGACGGTGCTCGGATCGACCGAGATCCCCCCCGGGTAGTAGTTCAATCTGAATCGCCCGGACAGGTTCACGCCGCCGCCGAAGAGGTTGGGATACAGAGCGTCGACGCCGATCGACGGTCCTTCCACCAGCGAGTAGCCCAGCAGGAGATTTCCGTTGAGGAGCGGCCGTTCCTTGAGCTCGACGACCACGTCCTTGGACGGCTCCATCACGTCAGGCTCGATCAATTTCACGCCCACGTTGCGGAAAATTCCCAGGGCAGCGAGGTTGCGCTGACTTTCGAAGAGATCCTCCGGGTCAAGGATGCTTCCACTGTGGATCTGCAGATTCGCGCGGACCACATGCTCGTCCGTTCGATTCAGCCCCTGGATAATGATTTTCCCAACGTGCACCTGCGGTCCGGCCTCCACCCGAAACAGGACGTGAGCATCCTTGCGATCGGCAGAGACGGTGGTGGATTCGGTTACTCGCGCGAAAAGGTAGCCTTTGCGCGCGAGGTCTCGCGAGATCAAGGAGCGCGTACGTTCGACGGCCGACCCGCTTAGGCCGCTGCCGATCTTCAGCTGCGGATCGTTGGAGAGCTGGATTCCGGGCGGCACCCCCGCGTGAGCAATCTCGCGCACGATCGTTTGAACGCCTTCGACGATTTCGAAACGCACCTGGGCCGTTCGCTGCTCGATGTCGACGTCGAACGCCGCCAGGTTGACCTTCGCATCGAGAAAGCCGCGATCGCGGTACAACTGGGTCATGTTCTCCGCGGCATCGAGGTAAGCCTCGTCGACAAGAACAGCTGAAGGATCCGGATCGGGTTCTGAGGTCTTATCCGCCGTCGCTGTCCTGCCCTCGAGGTCCAGAGGATCATCCGTGGGATGAACGTCTCCCTGTGGTACCGGCGTCTTTGCGCGGATATTCTCGATCAGAATAGCCCGCAGCTCGCTCGTCGAGATGCTTTGATTCCCCTGGAAGATGGTGTCTTTGAGCGTGAGCGGCAGCCCCTCTTCGATGTTGAAGCTGAGCACGGCGCTCGTCTGGTCTGGGCTCCAGGTGTCTCGAGGCACGATGCGAACGTCGTAAAAGCCACGGTACCGATAGAAGTTCGTCAGGCGCCGCGCCATTCGGGCAATCAACGCGCGGTCGAGCGACTCAGTGCCGTCGTAGCTCAAGATGGCGAAAAGGACGCGATCCCGGAAGCTGCGGTTCCCGTGGAAGTGGATGGCATATTGCGGACCAGCATCCACCGGGAGCGCGACGATTGCGCTCTCGTCTCGATGCAAGAACACCGGCTGGCCCAGCTTGGCGCGGTAGAAGCGCTCCGTCCGCAGAACCGTTTTCAGCTTTTCGATCCCCGAATCGAGGCGGTCGCGGTCGAGAATTGACCCGGTTTGCAGACTCAGTGCATCCTCGATCTGCCAAAGGGGCAAACCCGGCTGGCCCGCGATCGAGATACCGGCCACTCGCGTCGGTGGGCCCTCATCGACCGTGAGCACTACATCCAGGCCTTCCGCCGATTCCCGCAGGGCGGATCGGATCCGAGCGCGGTAATAGCCATGCCGCTGATATGCGAGCGCAACGGCTTGCTCCGCCTCCTCCAATCGTTCGGGGAAGTACTCAGACCCTCGCACCAGCCCGGAAGCATCGCGCACCGCAGCTCGGGTGAGCACGTGATTGCCCTCAACATCGACCCCGGTAATGTGCCGCTTCGGCGTGAGGCTGAAGATAACCGTCATCCCGCTGTCGCCTCGAGCCGCTGTCACCACGACGTCCGCCAACCTGCCGGTGGCGAACAAGCGCTCGATCGATCGTCGCACCGCGCGGATCGAAAGCCTCTGCCCGCGTCGCACGTCGATGAGCTCGGCAAAGCCGCTTGGATCGGATCCGGCGGGAAGGTGCAGCTCTACCCCGGACACCAACCCGCCTTCGGCCTCGGCGTCCCTCTCGGTAAGCCGGGAGGGCGGCATCTGCGCGGCCAGCGTCGAGACGCTCGCCAGCAACGCGAGAGCGGCCGCTACTCGACTTCCCAATGGAGCTTGAGATTCAAGCCGAGATTGCCCAACGTGCCGAGGAGGGGGCTGCCAGTGCCGATATAGGTGTAAGCGTCGTCCCACTGTGCCTGGGTAGAAATGCGCTCGTCGAACGAGTATTCAGCTTCAGCCTTTCGGCCGCGGCCAGAGAAAGGCTGCGTGTAGCGCAGCTTAAGCTGCTCGGTGAGGAACTTCGATTCAAATTGCCAGGTGGGCTCTACCACATAGGTCACGTCGTTGTACGACGTGGAGATGCGGAGCGCAAAATCCCGCAGCACGGGGTTCTTCGGCACAAACCGCTGCACTTGCCGGTCCAAGCCCGAGGCGGTGAAAAGAGCTTCGGCCGCCAAACCCGCCGACGTAGCCGCAGTATTGCTCTTGTCGCGCGAAGTGATGCCGAGCGTCAGCAGCGACAGGATGTCACCCTCGGAGAGCTCCGGCTCGGCGCTGAGCATCAGTTTCGGATCGCTCGCCCTTCCGTAGGCATGCAGTCGGACGAGGTACTCGCGAACTTGAGTTTCGGCCTGTAGATCGAACACCGCGTCGATGCTCTTGCGGTCCTTGAATTCGAGCACGCCCTGCCTCACCGCGAACTGATTCCCACGGAAGAAAGCTTGGCTTCCCTCGCGGGCCTGAATCGTCCCGATCAGCCCTGGGCTTGCGTTGGTGCCGGTAAATCGAACGTCCCCCGCCAGTTTGGCCCGCGCGAGATTATTTTCCACCCGCACGTCGCCTTTGGCGTGAATACCGACGTCGAACGAGAGCCACTCGTCCCTTTTTTCGGATAGGTAAATACCGGGTGAGCTGCCGATCTGCGTCAAGAAGTTTTCGATCGACAGCGGCTGATCATAGCGAAGCTTAATCACATCGAGATCGCCCGAGAGCACCATCGCCTCTGGTTTTCCAACAAGGCTCAGCTCTCCCGACAAAGTGACGGGGAGATATTCCCTCAGCCGCCAGGAGACTTCGTCGAGCTGAGCTATCATCTCCATCGATTGCAAGCCGAGGCGCCGGACTTCGACGTTGCCGCGGAGCTGCACCCTGCCGTCGTTGAGCAGTCCGTGCATGTCCTGAACCAACAGACGCGCTTCGGAAAACTCGACTCTTCCAGAGAGTCCCTTGACGGCGATGGGGAAATCTCTCAGTGAAAGGCGCGCATCGCGCACCTCTGCGCTTCCGAGAATGGAAGGATCATTGACGCTTCCGGTTGCCGCGGCCGAAACCTGGACGCGTCCACCCGAACGTTCCAGCGCCGGGATGAACGATTCAAGGAGCCGCACGTCCAACGAGCCATCCATCCTTGCATCGACCTGCGTCGGCCCGTAGGAGACGCCCAGCGTCAGCTCGGTGTTCGGACCGCGGAAGGTGACCGTTTCAAGCTCGAAGCGGTCGTTTTGGTAGGAGAACGCGATCGGGCCGTCGTTTTCACCCCAAAAATCGCCTCTGGAGAGCCGAAGCTTGTCGAATCTGGCCCGGAGGTCCAGCGAATGCCGGTTCAGCAGATTGCCTTTCGCAGTGATCGATCCTTCGAGGCCACCCGATAGGCCCTGCGCGACGGCCCCCGGCGGCAACAGCGGTCGAATCTCCTGAAGGGCCAGCCCCAGGCTGGCCCGGTACGGGTACGGTTCCCTCAGCGTGAGGCTCGCCGAAATGCGTGTGTCCTTGAACGGACGGCCCCAGACCTCAAGCTGTCGCCCCAGGATGCGCGCCTCGAGGTGAGCCTCGCTGCTTCCTCGTTCGCCGATGTTCACCTGCGGCGAATGGAGGTAGGCGCTCACCTCGGGTGTCGTCGCGTCGCCTGCCACCTTGCCCACCACGGTAGCGCTGCCGCTGAGCCCCAGCTTCCGAGAGATCGGAATCCCGACCAACTCAGACAGTGCCAGGTTGTCAGCGCGGAACCGGTAGTTCAAAGGCCCCTCGAACGAGTAAGTGCCGGACGCGCTCATCTTCGCGAACGGGCCGGTCAAGGTTGCCCGGTCAAGGATCATTGACTCGCCGTTGACGAAGCGAATGGCGACGTGCCCGTCGCCCAGGCGCCGACCGTAGTACCGCGTGTCCTTGAGATCGAAGTCGATCTTCCCGTTGAGCCGCGATACCGCACTGTTGATGTGGACCGCTCCCGACGCCTCTCCGGTGGAGGCACCTTGAAACAGCTCAAAGCTCGGGTGAAGGCCAACGATGGCGTCGAGGATGTCTTCCGTCCGGCCAGCGGAAACGAGCATGTCCCAGGTGGCGTGCAACTCCGGCCCGAATCGCAGCTCGCCCGAGGCAGTGTAGGGCGTTTTTCCTTTCTGGCCGGCGAGCCCCGCAAAGGTCAGCACCTTCTTCTGGTATCGGATTTTTCCCTGAACGGCGCCGAGGGAGAAATACCAGAAGTCGAGGTCGCGAAATGAGGTGCTCGTTTCCAGGTGAACGTCCGCATAGGGCCCCGCGATCTCGAACTGCGCGGATCCAACGCCATCGGCATCCAAACCCGCCACTCGCCGAAAATCGGAAAGGACCAGCGGATCGGCGGTTCCCTTGATCTCCAGGCCCTTCGAGGGGTGATAGAACAACGTAGCGTCCGCGCTTAAACGACTGCGGCCCGTTTCGATCCTCGCGTGCTGCATCTCAACGCGGTCGGAAAGAAATCGAACGTTCAACGCGACATGGCCTTGTTCGAAGGCGAGAACCGACTTGCCCGAGCGCGCCGGAGCGTCGAAAGCGCGCGTGGCGAGAATGAAATTGGCGGCCTTGATGTCCGCTTCGCCCGAGAGCAGTAGGGAGGGCGAGAGGTGGCCTGAGACGTTAACTCGCCCGTCGGCGGAGAAATTCACCCACGCGCCGGGCAACCCGGCCATCTCGAGTATCCGGCCGAACTCGGCCTTATCTATGTCCGCTTTGAACCGCGCGGGTAGCCGCTTTTGCAACTTTACGCTGCCGCTGATCTTCGCCGTGCCGCTGCCCATCTTGAGAACGAGCTCGTCGAGCTTGATCTCGTTGTCGGCGTACGACAGGCGCATTTCGAAGTCGCCCGGGTGGTATTGCCGCACCTGCGCGTCGCTGCCGATGATTCTGGCCGAAAGAACAGGCGCCGAGGGCGATCCACTAATACTTGTCCTGATGGCGACCTTCCCCGCGACCGGCCCGCTCAGGACACCTGCTTCAACCAGCGCCTGTAGTGGGAGGGAAATTCTCCCGTCCAGTGCGAGGTGAGGACGGCACAGGTGGTCGACCCTGCCAGTCAGCGACAGGCTCGACTCGGCGACATTGAGTTGAGCCCGCGAGATTTCCAATCGCTGCTCCTCGACGGACAAGATCCCAGACAGTTGAAACTTCGCGACGGGCAACTCGTGCGATTGAGTCAATGCAACCGCACCACCGCCGGCGAGCACCTCGAATTGAGCGGTGCCGTGTTCCTCGAGCCATGTCACGCCAACATCGGTCACATCGATTCGCTGGCCGTCCGGAAAGCGAGCGTTGATTGCCCCGCCGGTGATTTCAAGCTTGCCAATGTGCGTCCGCGCCAGTGCGTCAAATGGACAAGGTCCCACCTTCGAGGCCGGCGCCGGTTCCGCATGAGTGAGGGTGAGATCGAACCGAGGCCGAAGGATGCGGACGGAGTCGAGATCGACCTTTCGAAACAGTGGCCGCAGGGATGAGATGTGTACTTCGATCGCTTCAGCGGCGAAGGACGCACCACCCTCACCTTCCGGGGCGGATGCGGAGATGTCGTAGAGCTTCACCGTTTGGGCCAACGCGTCCAGCTCGCATCGTCCAATGGCGATGTTCATCCCGAGCAGCGAGGGAAGCTCTCGTCGCGCGAGTGCGCAGCCCTGATCCCAAGCGAATTGTGAATTCAGAAAGAGGATCGCGCCGCCGAGCACCGCGACAGGAAACAACAGCAGCTTCAGCCACCGCCGACTGGGCCGCTTCACCACCGGTTGCTGCGTCGCGCTGCCGGGCACCGCTTACCCCGCAATCCGCTTTTCGCTTAAACGAACCCGGCCTTCCCCTTCCTCGTTTTTCCACTCGCTGGTCGATCGGCGCGAGTCTCGTCGGCCTTTTCGCCCAGCCCTTTGTCCGAGCTCCTGCCGTAAACGCCGTTGGTACCTTTCCCACCCGATGAGCCGCCCCCCGTTCTCCTTGGCGGCAGCGCATCCACCTCCGGTGAGGTGCTCAAGGACAGGCGCGAGACGATGGTCGCGACGTCGCGATACTGAGCATCCAACTTCGCGACGCGGGCGTAGTGATAGAGCGCCTTTCCCGCATTGCCAAGATCTTCCCAGGCGATGCCGAGCTCGAACTCCAGCGCTTTCTCCATCTCGCCCACCGCATGCTCGCTCATCAGGGCCCGCTTGTACGAGTCGATCGCGCCGGCCAGATCGCCTTTGCCTTTCTGCAACAGGGCAATCATCGTAAGACAATCGATCTCCTTCTTCTCTCCCACGCAGCCCTGGCGGGCGATGGTGAACTCGCCGATGGCGTCCTCCACCAACCCCATTTCCCGGTAGGCGATTCCCAAATCGTAGTGGGTGTCCACGTCCTCGGGGCGAACCACCTTTTCCAGCCCCCGCTTGAACTCCGCGAATACATCGTCGACGGAGTATTGAAAGTCGTCCGCGGAGTTGGCGTCGGTCGTCTCCTCATTGCCGACTTCGCCCAGCTCGCTCGCGAGCTCCGCCGCAAGATCGAAGGCGTCCTGTCCTTCCGGGGGCACTTCCAGTAAAGCGGGATCGGATCGCTGGTTTGCTTCGCGCTCGACGCGCGCAAGCAGCTCCTGCGCAGCAGGGTAACCCGGGTAAGCGATGAGGACCGTTTCCAGGAGTTCGCGGGCATCCTCGAGGAGCCCCTGCTCCAGGAAGAAGCGCGCTTCTTCGCATTCCTCGGCAGCTGAATCGGCCTCGGGTTCCTCCGCGCCGGTAGCAGCGCCCTCGACCTGCGCCAACACATCGGCATCATCGATTGCAACCTCGTAGCCTTCGTCAGCGGACTTGTCCTCTCCGCCATCGTCGATGTCGACGTCGTACTCGGGAATCAGCTCCTCGGCGAGCGGCTCTTGAGAGCTCTGGTTTGCCGATTCCCACTCGGCGGTGTCCTCCTCGAGAGCATAGTCCGGTGGAAGGGTGCCGAGCTCGGACGCGTCGACGATGACGGTGGGCAGGGCCGCCTTCGCCGCCGAAGCGGGCGCCGGTTCCTCGTCGTTGAAAGGCGTGAAACCTTCGTCGTCCACCGCCTCGTCGGCATCAGTGGAGGCTTGCAAGGCAAGGTCGTCCGTCGACAGATCCACCACCTCGTCGGGCGGCTCGGCAACGAGGATCTCCTCGTCCTCGGCATCGACCAGTATTGCATCGTCCTGAATGGTCTCGATGTCGGTAGCTTGAACCGGATCGCCCTCTCTGCCCAGAACCGAAACGAAGGTTGCCACTTCGGGGTGATCAGGGTTCTGCTGCAGGATTGCGTTCAAATAGGGCTGCGCGCGATCTACGGCGCTGAGGCGCGTGCACAGGCGCAGCACGTTCAACAGTTGCTCGCCCGCCTGCTGCTCGTCTCCCGATGAAACATAAACCTGGTACGCCTTCTCGTGCGCATCCAGATTCTCGGGATCGCTCGAAAATATTTTGCCCAAATGCTCGAGCGCTTTGTCGTGCAGGCCGTATTTGACGTAGACGTCCGTTTCCTTGAGGAGCTTGGCCAATTGCTCGGCAGTTGGCTTTGGAGACCCGAGCGGAGGAGGAGTCGGCGAGTGGGGGGCCGGTGATGTCGGCGCGGCAGCAGCTCGGGTTGGAGGATTCCGCGCGACGGCCGCGCCTTGGTGGGGCGCCGCCGAGGCAGAACCGTTGCGACTCAGCAGATCCGGATCTGCCGGATCGAGCTGCTCTATCCGCGCCCAGAGCTGATTCACCTCCGCAGTCCGATTCTCGGATGCGTAGACTTTGGCAAGCTCCTTGTAGACGGAGATCGTCTTCGAGAGCTGTCCTATCGCCGCAAAGGCTTCAGCCAGCAAACCGAGCGTCTGTTCGTCGCGGGGATTTGCCTTGAAACACTGCTGCAGCTTGGCGATAGCGCGCTTGGCATCGCCCTTCGCTAGGTAGCCTTGCGCGACCTCGCGGGCGAGCGTGACGTCGTCGGAGTCCAGGCTCGAGAGCCGGTCCACCACGCGTTGGTACTCCTCCATCCGACCGTTGCGCTTCAAATGCTCGGCTGCCCGCCTGAACTCATCGCCCGCTTCCGCCCGCATATGGCCGCGCGCATACATCTCGCCGAGCTTGATCCGCGAGCTCACGTTTTCCGGATCGAGCTCGATGATTTTCTTCAGCGTGTCGAGCGAGGCTTTGATGTTTCCGCTCTTCTCGTGCTGCTGCGCGACGATCTGGTAGTAGGAGGTCGCCTCGGAGACGAGTTGGAGCTGCTGATGCAACTCCGCCAGCCGGAGGTTTATCTCGAGCAGCGAAGGGTTCAGCTTGAGCACTTGTTTGTACAGCGCAACCGCCTTGAGGAAAAACCCATCGCTCGAATAGTTCTCGGCGACTTTGGTGAAATACGTCGCCGCCTGCTCGCTGTCGTTCTTCTTTTGAAACAGCTCGCCCATCTTCTGAAGGACGCGCACGTCCTTCGGGTCGGCGTCCAGGATCCGCCGGTATTCCTTGATCGCCTTGTCGTAAGCCCCCTTTGCGACCAGCTTTGCGGCCGCTTCGATGATCTTGTTCTTGTCCATCGATAAAGGTCCGGCCGCACGTCAAAAACCCAAGAACTCCGCGGATTTATTGACACGGCAAGCGCTTCTAGGCTATCGGAATCGTCCGCTTCAGGTCAACCGAGGGTGATTCAGGGCGTGTCTTCGATGGCTTGACGGAGGCGTCGCGAGCCGGTCTCGGACGCGAGCAGGCGCTCGACGAAGCGGGTGTCGTAATTGCCCGAAATGAAGCTCTCATCCGATAGCGCAGCGCGCAGAAATGGGACGTTTGTCCGTATTCCATGGATGACGTATTCAGCCAGCGCCCGCTGCATCCGCAGAACCGCCTGTTTGCGGCTGTCCGCAAACGCATTCAGCTTGGCCAGGAGGGAATCGTAATGAGGTAGGACAGAGTAGTTTTCGTGCACCGCCGAGTCGATTCGGATTCCCAACCCACCAGGCGAATTGTAGGCGGTGATCTTGCCCGGGCTGGGGGCGAAGGTAAGCGGATCCTCGGCATTGATCCGGCACTCAATCGCCGCACCCGAGAGATGAATGTCTTGCTGCCGCCGCCCCAAGGGCTCCCCGGCCGCGAGGCGGATTTGCTCTTGAACCAAATCCGTCCCCGAGACTGCTTCCGTAACCGGGTGCTCCACCTGCAGACGGGTATTCATCTCCATGAAGTAGAACTTGCCGCTCTCGTCCAAGAGGTACTCGATCGTCCCCAAATTGTTGTAGCCGATTCGCTCCATCGCCTTGACCGATAGCTCGCCGATTTGCTCGCGCATCCGCGCTGAGATCGCCGGCGACGGGCTCTCCTCGATCAGCTTCTGATGGCGCCGCTGAACGGAGCACTCCCTCTCGCCAAGGTGGATGATCGCCCCGTGCTCATCGGCGACGATTTGAATCTCGATGTGGCGCGGCTTCTCGACGTATCGCTCGATGTAAAGGTCGCCGCTGCCGAAGCTTGCCAACGCCTCCGCGGCGGCGACGGAAAATGCTCCCGGAACGGCGGCTGGGCTGCGCACGATCTTCATCCCTCGCCCGCCGCCCCCGTTCGCCGCCTTGAAGATGACCGGAAAACCGATCTGGCGCGCCACCCCTTCCGCCTCTTTCGGATTTCGCACCAATCCGTCCGAGCCTTCAAGCAAAGGCAATCCCGCCTCGCGTGCGGCGTTGCGCGCGCGGACTTTGTTTCCCATCAGCTGCAGCATCTCCGGGCGAGGACCGATGAAGCGGATCTTGCAAGTCTCACAGACCTGGGCGAACTCCGCATTCTCAGAGAGAAAGCCGTACCCGGGATGAATTGCGTCCGCCCGGGTGATCTCCGCGGCGGAGAGGATTGCCGGGATATTCAGATAACTTTCCTTCGAAGGCGGAGGTCCAATGCAAACTGCCTCGTCCGCGAACAGCACGTGCAGCGCGTTGGAGTCCGCCGTTGAATGAACGGCGACGGTGGCGATTTCCATCTCCCGACACGCCCGGAGGATGCGGAGCGCGATCTCGCCGCGATTGGCAATCAAGATCTTCTTGAACACCGGAACCCTCGGGTGCGAACGCCTAGGCCGGCTCGATCCGGAACAGCGGTTGGCCAAACTCCACCGTCTGACCGCTCTCGACAAAGATCTCTGCGATTTTCCCAGCGACCTCCGCTTCGATCTCGTTCATCAATTTCATCGCCTCGACGATGCACAGCACCTGTCCTTTTCGGACGGATGTCCCCAGCTCAACAAAGGGCGGCTGCTCCGGCGCAGGCGTCCGATAAAACGTGCCCACGAAGGGCGAGGTGACGATGTGCCCCGGCTTTTCCTCCGCTGGGTGCTTGGCCGCGGCAGCCTTGCCGGCGGTCGACGGATCCCGAACGCTGCGCTCCACGCTGCGCACCTCAGTGGCGGCGGGCGCCGCGATGGCAGGAACGGCCTGGACGATGGTGGTGGGCGGCTCGCCGCGGCGGATGGTGATGCGCTCCTCGCCGCGACGCCAGGTCAGCTGCGTCACATCGGACGTCTCCAGGACCTCGATGATCTGTCGAAGCGCTTCTACATCGAGCAGGGTTGGACTCTGCGCCACAGCCGGCAGAGCCGCCGATCGGGCGGAGCTCTGATCGAGTGATGCCTTCCGCTTGCGAGCCATGACCTCCCTTTCGCTACTGCGCGGAGGCTACCCGCGTCAGGTACTTGCCGTCACGCGTGTCGATCTTGAGGATGTCGCCCTCATTGATGAACAGCGGCACCTGGACCTGATAGCCAGTCTCCAGCACCGCCGGCTTGAGAGCGCCGGAAACGGTGTCGCCTCGAACGCCGGGGTCGCACTTCACCACGCGAAGGTCGACTGAGTTCGGCAGCGACACGCCGATCGCCTTGCCGTTGTAGAAAAGGATGGAGGCGTTGACGTTCTCCTTGAGAAAGCTTCGTTGCTCACCGAGAACCTTTTCATTGATGAAGGTCTGCTCATAGGAGCGAGTGTCCATGAGGTAATAGTCCTCGCCCTGCTTGTAGAGGAACTGCATCTCCTTTTCCTCGATGTCCGGTCGGCCGACTTTGTCTCCGCTCTTGAAGGTAGGTTGAAGCACTCGGCCGGTGAGCAAGCTTCGGATGCTGGTGCGCACGAATGCCGATCCCTTTCCGGGCTTGACGTGTTGGAACTCGACGATCTCAAAGGGCTCGCCGTCTATTTCGATCTTGAGCCCCTTGCGAAACTCGGAAGTGTCGATCACGCCCGCCATGGCCTAGGCTCCTTCGCTGCATGCTTCCAATGTCGTCGTGTGTAACCGATGAGGTCAAACGTTGAAAGTCGAAAGTCCAAAGCTGAAGGACAAAGCGCTGGGAAGCGACTTCGAGGATACTACAGCTCGGCGCGCACCTTCGGTGCGGCGATGCGGAGCGCATAGCGCCCTTTACCGAAGTTGCCATCCGGCCTGAGCGCGAGGACAAGAAAATATTCTGACGAAATCGGCCGAAGCACCGCGGTGAGCTTGTCGGTGTTGATGCTCACTTCGCTAATTGTCCCGGCCTTGAGCTGCTCCGCGGCCGCTTTGAGCTGGGTCAAGACGGTCGCGAGCTCAATCCAGGCGGTGCCAAGATCGAGATCACCGGCATTGGCCACCTGGTGCGTTTCCACCGCGATCCCATCGAAGCCCATGATGCTGCATGCCAATGCCCCGTCCACCTGTGAGACAACAGACTGGAGCTGATCGGTAAAAGACATGGTCTGCTTCTAGGGTCGCGACTGCAGTGCGTCAAGCCGGCTCACTGCGTCGGGCACCCCGGCGGCGGCGGGCTAATCATCTTGCAACAACCGACGAAGGTCCCGTCCTGGCCTCCGGGCGCGCCGCAGGGGCCGGTGGGCGCGCGAAAGTCTCCTGCCACCGTGCACGTCGTGAAGCTGCTCCGATAGACATTGATCGGATAGGTCACCTTGTTCGAGCTGACCTTCGGCCCGCTGGAGGCGAGAGCGCCGAACGCCTGGAAGGTCACGAGTAACTCCACTCCCCTCAAGTCGCCCGCTTGGATGTGATCGCGTAGAACCTGAAGTGCTTGTGGCCCGATAAGCGAGATGCCGAGCCAACTGTTGGTGCCAGAAGCGCCCGCCCGAAGAATGGCGTAGGCATCCACTTGCTCCGACTGGAAAGGCAGGCTGGGCGTTGAGCTGTAATTGAACACGAAGTGATCGAGCACAAAATCGTTTTTCTGAGGCCCAGCGATGGTATCCGGCGACGTCGTAGTCGAGATCTGTTGAAACAGCGACTCCCACTCGAAGGAGACGTAATAGTTGTTGACCCCCGCGAGGTCCAGCGAACCCCGATAAATGCCGACAGTCTGAGGCGAGCATCCGGCCGTCTGCGGGCCGAGCTCGAACGGGTGAGCGTTGATGAAGCGCACCGAGCTGTCGTTTGAAACCGTGCAACCGAATTCGGCGACCGCGGAACCAACCAGGATGAAGAAGAGGAGGAGCTTCATGGATCAGTCTCTTTTCGTGCAGCGTCTAGAGGCTCTGGGCGATCGTTTGGCGATTGATGATGCGTGGTGTGATGAAGATCAGCAACTCCTGCCGGCTGTCGGATTCAGAAGTGTTGCGGAAGAAGAACCCGAGGATCGGTATCTTCCCGAAGAACGGAATCGTGCTCACCTGATTGGCGCCTCGCCGCACGTAGATCCCGCCGATCACCGTGGTGTCGCCATCCTTCACCAGCACCTGGGTGGCGGCTTCCTTCCTTTGGATCGCCGGTTGTCCGTTGGCGCCGGTGTTGGATGGGTCCGGTTGATTGTTCTCCGCCTTGATGTTCATCAATATCGCCCCGTCGTGGGTGATGTGCGGAGTGACCTCGAGCGACAGGCGCGCTTCGACAAAGGTGGTGTTCACACCGCCGGCGGACACTTGGCTGAACGGGATGGACACGCCTTGGCTGATCTTCGCCGTGTTGTTGTCGAGCGTGGTCACCTTCGGAGCGGAGATCGTCTTCACTGAGCCCTGGTTCTCCAGCGCCGACAGTCGCAAATTGAGGTTCACCGCACCGCCCGCCGAGCCGAATACGAATCCGACCGCGCCACCGGAGCCCTGGCCCACCGGCGCGGGGAGGTTGACCGCGAAGTTGGGCGTATCTGCCGTTCCGGCGCTCGAGGCCGGAGAAGAGCCACCTCGCGCCGCAGCGGTGTAAGGAAAAACAAGCCCGGTGGGGTTGCCGGTTCCGGGGGCCATTTGAGCGTTGCCTCCCCACTGCACGCCGATGTTCTTGGTGAAAGTGGTGTTCGCTTCCACGATCCGGCTTTCAATCAGCACCTCTTGCGTCTGCGTATCCAGGTTTTGCACCAGTGAGCGCGCGCGAGAAATATTGGAGGCGATGTCGCGGACGATCAGGACATTGGTTCGCGTGTCCACGGTTACGGTTCCGCGCTCGGAGAGCACTTCCTTGACCCTGGTGCTCATGTCTTGCGCGGTCGCATAGTTCACCGGGATCAGCTGCACGACCAACTCTTCCTGGCGGATTTGGGCCTTCTTTCGCTCTTCGCGAAGCTTTGCTTCCTCTTCCAACTGCTTCAGAGGCGCCACCCGAACGATGTTGCCCATCTCCTCTTTTCCGAGGTTCTTCGAGCGGAGGATCAGCTCGAGCGCCTGATCCCACGGAACGTTGCGCAGCCGAATTGTCACTTTTCCAGTGACGTCGTCGCCGACGACGATGTTCTTCTTTGACACCTCGGCGATCACACGCAGCAGATTGTGGATGTCGATGTCCTTGAATTCGAATGAAACCTTCTTGCCCACGTACCTGGCGCGCTGCACCACTCCTTCCTTGGCGATCGCCGGCGCCTCGGTGGAGAATGCCGCTGCCTTGGCTGCGGTCGCTGCTTCATCCGGCTTGCCGGCGGCCGAGGTGAGCTGCCAGGACAAGCCTTGTCCGGTCTGCTCCATCTTCTCGTGTATGGGACCGCTGGCGGCGACCACCACCCGCACCTGGTTGGGCTCCCCAGGCACGGGAAAGGCACTGATCATCTTCACCGGTGTTTCCAGGGCGCTGGTATCCAGGCTGCGCTCCAATTTCTTCGGCAGGCGCGCCGCATCGAGCGTCAACACGAGGCTTTTGGCATCCGGCTGATCGACTTTCCAGGCCACGGGAGCGGAAAGCTTGAGCTCGACCTTGCCTCCAGCCGGGTTTTCGCTGAAGGTCAAATCTTTGATCTCCGCTGGGCGGCCGCTGCTCGGCTTGACTTCAAGCTTCGCCGTCTCGGTGCGGCTGAGGTCGATCTTCTTTCCATCCAGCTCGATTTCCCCGTCTTTGAGCGCCGGCGCCTCTGCGGCTGACGCGGTTTCCGGCACCGCCGGCGACTCCGCCATCGCCCCGCGGGACAGGACGAGGTCCAGGCCACGGCGGTTGGGAAGAGCTTGGTACTGCGGCGTCCCATCCTTCATGTCGAGCACCAACCGGATCTTGTCGGAATGAACTCCGGCGCGGATTTCCTTCACCGCTCCGCCGCGAATTTTAGGAACCTTCGCCTTGAGCGAGACTCCATAGATGTCGAGCGCCAGCCTCGGTGGATCGGAGAGCGTGACGATCTCGTACTTTGCGATCTGACCATCTGCGCCGATCCGCAGCCGATCCCGCGAGTAGCGGAGGGAAGTAACGCGCCGAGCCGGCGACTCGACCGCGCGCTCCTCGGCCAGCTTCGGCGGCGCGTCTTCGATCGCTGTTTCTGTCTTGCTGGAGACCGCGCGAGTCGCCGCAGCAGGCGGGGTCGCGGTTGGCGGAGCGGACGACACCTCCGAAGCACCATTCCCGCCTTCGATGGAGACGACGACGCGGTTACCATCCGGGCGCACGTCGTACCTGGCGTCCTTGCCCAGCGCGACCAACACTCGTCCGACGCTCGACTGTCCGTCCGAGAATTGGGAAGCCACCACGCCCGAAACGGGCCCGGCGCCAGGATGATGACCGCGGATCACCGTTGCGTCGGCACCGGACACGTCGATCACCAGCCGCTCTGGATCATTGAGGCGAAAGACCGTGAACGTCGGAGCTCGGCTTCCGCGCACCACCACCTGCGCTCCTGAGCCAGTGGGGATCACCTTGAGATCGCTCAGTGTGTTCAGCTCGGCGGCCCCCGCGCTGGCAATGGACAGAAGCGCGGACAGCAGAACGGACATCCTTGGGCTCATTTCACTGTCCTCATGGGTATTTCTTTCCCGTCGCAAGATCGACGTCGGGCACCACTGCCTTGTCTGCCTTCATGTGCAAGGTCACCGGATTGGGATTTATTTTCCCATCCGGTCCGGTCCAAAACTCGGTGACGGTGACGGTGTCCCGGAGTATCTGTGTGACTTTTCCCCCCTGTTTGCCCACCCGGCTGCTTCGGCGGATGAGATAACCTTTACCGCCCGGATCCTCGACCATCGCGAGCGGATTGGCTTCTCCCGTGACTACGGCCACCAACGTGAGCTGATCCAGGTCCCACTGGCACAACGGCTCGGTGCATACCGTGTTCTCAACCGAAGGCGCGCGCACCTCTTCGATCAAGCTGCGAAAGGGATCTCGCTTGGCGAGCGGATTGTAGGAGTAGACGTAGGGAGGCGCCTCGGGCATTCCGGCGTCTCGAGCGGCCGCGGCGGCTGCCTTCGGGGCGGGCGCCGGAGCGGCGGGAGGCGGCGTCGGTTGGCTGGCGCAGTGACCGAGAACAACGGTAACCGCCGCCACCGCCAGCAATCGCGTTAGCCTCATCATTCCCCCGACGCCTTTTTGACCGGCTGAGCTGCCTGATTCACAAACCGGAACGTCGTCGCCAAGAACTCGGAGCTGAGGACCACCTTGTCATTTTTCTGGATCGGTGTGCCCAGCTTGATGTTGTTCACATTGACGATTCGCCGCATGTTCGCGATCTCTTGCATGAACATGGCTATCTCGTGGTAATTGCCGCTCACCGCCATCTTGATTGGAATTTTGGCAAAAAAGGTCGCCGATGATTCGACTCCTGGCTCGACGCGCGCGATCTCCAACCCCGACTTCTTTCCAATGTCGTTCAGCTGGCCCAAAAGCTCATCGATGTCCTTCTTTTCCGGCAGCTCGGTGAGAGCCTCGGCGAGCTTTTGCTCGAGGATGTCCATTTCCCTGCGGCGCTCGTTGAGGTTCTGGGCAATTTCCTGCTTCTCCGCCAGCTGGCGGTCCAATCCGCGCTGCTGATTTTCCTGGTCCGCAATTTGATCCTGCAGCGGCTGAATCACGAAAAAAAAGTTGAGGACGCTCAGCAGAACCACCAGACCGGCGAGGCCGCCGTATTTCGCCGCGCTCGGCGCCTTGGCAATCTTGTCGAGCAGTTGTTCCATCGACGTTCCTAGATCGCGTAGTTGGCGGAAAGATTGATCTCGAAATCCACCATCTTGCCGCCGCCAAATTCCTTCTTTGCTGCTTCCTTCTGCTCCGCCTTCTTCAGCTCGATGTTGGTGAAGAAGAAACCCACGTCCATCACCTTGAAGTCTTCGATGCTGCCCCCGGAGGCCAGCAACTCCACCCGCGCGGTCTTGGCGTCGCGCTTCTGGTCCACCAACCGCCCCATTCCCTTCGCTGTCCAACACACGTTGGCCAGCGAACGCATAAACTCGGCCACGTCCTCGTGGCTCGCGGCAAGCCCGGTGATCTTCACTGCGTTGGATTTCTCGTCGAAGTCGGTGAGCCAGACCTTCTTCGGAATGGCGGTGGAGAGCGCATCCATGAGCCGCACTGGGCCGGAGCGGCCTTTGCGAAGGTCGGAGAGAACCTTGAGCTTGTCCTCGACCTCCTTTTTGCGTTTATTGATGTTGTTCACTTCGCCAATCACCTTTTCCAGCTCGTTGATCCGGGCTTGCGTCTGGGTGATCTTCTTCGCGTTCCGGTCTGCTTCCGACGCCAGCCTTTCGTAGGCGAGGTAATTCAGGATCCCGGCGAGCAGCAGCACCACGCCCACCAGCACCAGAAACTGACGGCTGATCTCACGCTTCTGGACCTGCCGCACCGGCAGCAGGTTGATTCTGATCATCATCTCGATCGGGTCCTTGAGATCTCGGACTGACTAGGTCAGCTTGTCTCCCGATTTTCGGAGGGCCAGCCCCATCGCCACCGCCGCCATTGGCGCCACGTCCATGATGAAGTGCGGATCGAACTTCCGATCATCGATCTCGATGCTCCGAAATGGATTGAGGATTTCCACCGGCACCCCAACCCGCGCTTCGATCGTCTTGAACAACGCAGGAATCTTGGCGGTGCCCCCAGAGAGGAAGACCTTGGTGAAAGTCGCGTCTGCCGCCGTCCCGGCGTAAAAATCGAGCGAGCGCTGGATCTCTCCAGCGACCTGCTCGGCCACCCCGCCCATCACCCGCTCCACCTCTTGCGGAACCACCGCGTCCGCATCCCCTCGTCCGCCGCCGATCTTCAGCGCCTCGGCCTCCTCGTAGGAAACGTTGAGCTGCTTTTGGATTTCCTCGGTAAATTGATTTCCGCCGATGGTCACGTCGCGGGTAAAGACAGTCATGCCGCTGGCCAGGATGTTGATGTTCACCACCGAGGCGCCGGCGTTGATCAACACGATCGTCTCGCGCTCCGGCACGTCGTAGTTGGCGCTGAAGACGTTTTGAACCGCGAAGGCGTCCACATCAACCACCGCCGGAACCAGGCCCGCTTCCGAGACCACGGTGGTGTAGTCGTTGATCATGTCTTTCTTCGCCGCGACCAGCAGCACGTCCATCTGTCCAGTAGCGTCGTTCGCTTCGGGATTGAGGATCTGCGTATCGATGTTGACGTCCTTGACGTCGAAGGGAATGTATTGCTCCGCTTCCCACTGAATCGACTCTTCCAGCTCTTCTTGAGTCATCCGCGGCATTGAAATCTTCTTGATGATCACCGAGTGGCCGGAAACGCCGATCGCCACTTCTTTTTGCTTCACCCGCAATTCGCTGATCAATTCCTGCATCGCCTGTACAATGGCGGTGGAATTCATCAGCGCGCCGTCGACAATCGCTTCCGCCGGCAGCGGCTTCATCCCGAAGCTTTGCAAGGCGTACCCGACCACACCCCTTCGCCGCTGCTCTTTGAGCTGGATCATCTTTACCGAGGTGGAACCAATATCCAGGCCCAATGCGAGCTTCCCTCGCGCCATCACGCCTCCGAACCCATGCGCTCGAAACGCCGGCGACCATCCTGCGCGCAGATCCATAGCGGCCCCTGTCGCAGGAGCAAAAGGCTACGGAAACCGGCTGTGGGCATTCCTCTCCGGGAGATCATCGACCGTGCGGGTTTTCGATTATCAACGGGATACGCAAAGCCCGTCAATCCGTGGGATCCGTCGATTGCGAGATTTTATTGATGACAAATGATTACAACGTATTGAAAACGGTCAGGAGCGCTCGCCCTCCGCATCCGCATCGATTCCGTATTCCTTGATTTTATACAGCAGGGCGCGCTGGCTGATTTCGAGTATCTCCGCGGCTCGCGTGCGATTTCCGCGGGTTCGCCGCAGAGCAGTCTTGATGTAGAGCTCCTCCAGCTCCCGCATCGCGCGCTTAAGTGAGAAATTCACCGACTCCGGAGCCGGCGCACCGCGGGCGCCGGGAGTCGCATCGGCGCGGGCGCTCCAGATTTTCTCGGGTAGATTTTCTGGCAGCACCCGATCCGACTCTGCCAGCAGCACCGCTCGTTCCATTGTGTTTTCCAGCTCGCGGACGTTGCCCGGCCAGTTGTACGCGGCGAGCATTGATTCCGCTTCCGGAGCAAACTCAGTCACTGGACGATCGCGATTCAGCTCTCGGTTGAAGCGCGCCAGAAAATGACGCGCGAGCAACAACACGTCCGCACCGCGGTCGCGCAGCGGCGGTACGTGAATGTTCACTACGTTGAGTCGGTAGAACAGATCTGCTCGCAGCTCTCCTCTTTCCACCAGCTTTGGGAGATCGCGCAGCGTTGCCGCCACGATGCGCACATCCAACTTTTCAGATCTGGTTTCGCCAACCGGTCGGACCTCTCCCTCCTGCAGAAACCGCAACAGCTTGACTTGCGAGGAACCGGGCAACTCGCCCACCTCGTCCAGGAAGACGGTGCCGCCGTCCCCATCGCTGAACAATCCGCGCTTTGCGGCGCCGGCGTCAGTGAATGCCCCGCGCGCATGTCCGAACAACTCGGATTCGATCAGCCCCGGCGGAATTCCGCCGCAGTCGATCGCCACGTATGGCATCCCGGCGCGAGGCGACAGCTCGTGCAGCGCGCGCGCGACCAGCTCCTTCCCAGTGCCGCTCTCGCCGGTCACCAGCACCGTCGTGCTCACCGGCGCCAGCTTGAGGATCTGCGCATGCACCGCCGCGATCGCTTCGCTTTTGCCGAGAATGCGCTCCAGCGGCGAGCTGCCGACGCGCGCCGCCCGCAGCCGCCGGTTCTCCTTGACCAGCCGCTCCCGTTCCTCCGCCTTCTTGAGGACGAAGACGATCTCTTCGGGCTTGAACGGCTTTTGGACGTAGTCGTAGGCGCCGTCGGCCACCGCTTGTAGAGCGGCATCCTGGGAACCGTAGGCGCTGATCACCAAGAAGGTCAGCCCCGGCCACGTCTCCAGGGCGCGGTGCAGCAGGGTGAGCCCGTCCACCTTCGGCATCCGAACGTCGGAGATGACGACGTCGTAGGGCCGAGCGGCCAATTCGCGAAGCGCTTCGTCTCCATCCGCCACCGCGCGAACTTCGTATCCATGGTCGGTGAGGACCAAAGACAATACATGTCGAATTGAAGGCTCATCGTCGGCGACGAGAATCGAGCGAAACAGAGCCATCGGCAAAGTGAATCATCGCCGCAGTTCAGCCCCGAGAGATAGAACCACACCGACCTTCATGCCGCCGGCAGCCCGACGGTGAACTGAGCCCCGCCGGCTTCGAGATTGTCGGCGGTGAGCTGCCCTCCCATCGACCACACCAGATGCCGCGACACGGCCAGTCCCAGCCCCGAGCCCTTTGTCCCTTTGGTGGTGAAGAACGGCTCGAACAGGCGCGGCAGGGCTCCGGGGGGAATGCCTTTTCCACTGTCTTCCACCTGAACCAACACCTGTTCGCCCGCGCGCCGGCTTCTCACCACGACACTGCCTGCGCCCTGAATTGCCTGCGCCGCGTTCAGCAAGAGGTTGATCAGCACCTGTGAGAGCGGACCCGATTCTCCGCGCGCGATGACCCCCGGCTCCAAAAACAGCTGCACCTTCACCTGCCGAAAATCGGGACCGGCGGAGACAAGTCGGACGCACGTCTCCACCAGGCCCGCCACATCCACCGGCCCGGGCGCGCCCTGCGGCGGTCGTCCGAGGTCGAGCAATCCTTTGACGATGTGGTCAATGCGGTGAACCTCCGAGTCGATCGAGTCCAGGCACTCGCGAAGCTGAGCCGATTGCGCACCGTAGGTTTTGGCCAGCGACAGATAACCAAGAATTCCGGCGAGGGGATTTCCGATCTCGTGCGCCACGCCGGCCGCGAGCTCGCCGACCGTCGCCAATCGCGCCGCGGAGACCAGCTCGGTTTGCGCGCGAGTGAGTCTTTCGTTGGCGGTGGTCAGCTCTGAGAGCTGCCGGCGGGTCGTCGCCTGTTCGCCCTTGAGCGCCTCCGCCATCCTCTTGAGCGCCGCTTGCACCCGAGCGAGGAGGGGCCCGCCCTGCGTCTCCCACGGCAGCTCCAGTTGGAGCCGGCCCAACTGCTCGATCGCTTCTTCGGTGCGCCGCAGCGGACGACCGACCATCAGGTAGAGCACGAAGTAACCGATGGCGGTGAGCAGAAGGAGATTGAGCGCAAAGTAGAGCGGCAACAGCGCGCGGAACTGCTTCAACATCTCCGACTCCGGAGAGTTGGCCGGTGCGAGCTTTCGCAGCACGCTCACCATCCGAAGAAAAACAGGTTGCAGCGTCAGCCAGGCAATGCCGATCGAAAGCGAGCTGAAGAGAAAAGCAATGCTGGCGATGCGGACCTTCATCGGCGATTTCGCTTCAGCCTCCGCTCACGAGAATCTGGACCGCCCGCCATGGCAACACCTCGGCCAGCCATGGCCCAAGCAGCATCACTTCGAGCGCCGCCAGGGCAAGCCATGGGCCGTAAGGCAGGTTGGTGGGACCAGGACGCCAGTCGTCCTCTTCGTCCGGGACCAAGGGCAATGCACCTGGCGGATTCTCAGCGCTGACCGGTTGAGTTGGCGCTGGTTCGATGACTGGCTCGCTGCGCTCGTCGAGCGGCGGCGCGGGACCCGCTCGTCCGAACAGCGCAAGCAGAATGGAGCCGACCACCGCTCCCTGCAACGACGCCAAGAAAACGACTCCCAACAGCGCTCGGTAAGCGAGAAAGGCGCCGATCAGCGCGAGCAGGTATTTGTCGCCGCCCCCGAGCGCCTCCTTCTTGAACACCTTGCGACCGATCCGCTCCATCGCCAGAAATCCGAAGAACCCGGCCGCGGCACCGAGCGCTGAGTCCCGAAATCGCTCCAACCCCAGCGGAATTGAAAACAATAAGCCAAACGCGATCCCAGGGATGGTCAGCGCAAAGGGCAAGAGCCAATGCTCGAGGTCGATGAAGGTCAGGGGAATGAGGAGCGTCACCAGCATCAGCGCCGAGGCGAGATCCCAGGTCCAGCCAAAGCGTCGAAGGCAGGCAATGAACAACAGCGATGTCAACAGCTCCACCGTCGGATACCGCCAGGAGATGGAGGCTCCGCATCCGCTGCACCTTCCGCGAAGATAGAGCCAGGAAATGAGGGGAATGTTTTCGTACCACGGCAGCGGATGCCCGCAGTGCGGACAGCGGGAGCGCGGTCTCACAATGCTGATGTCGTTTGGCACTCGCGCGATAACAACATTGAGAAAGCTCCCCACCATCAAGCCAAGAACCGCCAGACCGGCCGCAAACAACATCTCAATCGGGGAGGCGAAAGTACTCAACGCGAACACATCGGATGCGGAACGGGCATCGCGGCAACGCGCAATTTGCTGTTAAATGCGAACAACTCTGAGGTGGGCAATCTCATTTTCACGAGGACCTGGCTGGCCCGAGCCACGCTATGATCCCACTTAATACACGCGCGCGAAAGGTTGCGCCCCTTCTCTTCGCCTCGGGCCTTTGCGCGCTCATTTACCAAGTTGTTTGGACCCGAGAGTTCCGGTTGGTCTTCGGCGCATCCACCGCGGCGTCCGCAGCCGTCCTGGCGATCTTCATTGGCGGCCTCGGAATGGGCGGGCTGATCATCGGAAAACGCGCGGACCAACATCCGCGCCCGCTCGCCCTTTACGCGCAGCTCGAGACGGCGATCGCCCTCTCCGCCGCCGCTTCGCCGGGGCTGCTTTGGCTGGTTCGATGGATCTACGTTCACTTGGGAGGCACCGTGGTGCTCGGGCTGGCGCTCGGCACTGCGGTGCGCCTGATTCTCGCCGCGCTGGTGATCGGCGTTCCCACGTTCTTGATGGGCGGGACCTTGCCGGCGATCGCAAGAGCGGTCGAGACGGACGACGACACCAGGCGGCGCCATGTCGCGCTGCTGTACGGCGTGAACACGTTGGGGTCGGTGACCGGTTGCTTCCTCGCTACCTTCTTCATGCTCGAATTCCTCGGCAATCGCTCGTGCCTCTGGGTCGCTGCGCTGCTGAATCTCGCCGTGGCGATGACCGCGCGCAGTTTCTCGCGCCTGCCGGAGATGGGCGATTCTCAACCCGATCGGCCCGACGGTGCGAAAGGCTCCAGCGGCCTTGCGGCGTCCGCCCAGGCGCCGACCTGGCTCGTCCTCGCTGCCGCGGCGCTGGTGGGTTTTGCATTCTTCCTGATGGAGCTGGTCTGGTACCGGATGCTCGGACCCTTGTTGGGCGGCACGGTGTTCACCTTCGGCCTCATCCTCGCGGTCGCCCTCTTCGGAATCGGCCTCGGTGGCATGTTTTACTCTGTCAACCGCAGCAGCCGCCCCGCTACCCTGCGCGGATTCGCTTATACGTGCCTGTTGGAGGCCGCGTGCATTGGAATCCCCTTCGCGCTCGGCGATCGCATTGCAGTGCTTGCCGTGCTTCTCCGCCCACTGGGAGGACTTGGATTCATCGGGCACGTGGCTGCCTGGTCTTCGATCACCGCGCTGGTCGTCATGCCCTCCGCGTTCGTCGCCGGCGTGCAGTTTCCGCTGCTGATCGCATTGATCGGCCACGCCCGTCGCAACGTTGGGCGTCACGTTGGGCTCATCTATGCTTGGAATACTGCGGGAGCGATCTGCGGCTCGCTGGCTGGAGGATTCGGGCTCATTCCAGCCTTGACCGCGCCGGGATGTTGGCGCTTGGTCATTCTCATCCTCTCTGCCCTCGGCCTGTCCGCGGCGGCAGTTTCGCTGGTAAGAGAGCGGCACTGGGCGCGGCTGTTGCCCGACGGGGTGTTGGCTTGCATCGCCGTGTCCCTCGCTTTCGCTGTCGGCCCGACCGCCGCGTGGCGACACAGCCCGATCGGCGCCGGGCGCGTCGAAGCTCAAAAGTTGTCCGACGTCAATGGCATTCACGACTGGATCAACAGCGAGCAGATACCGCTTCGCTGGGAGGCGGAAGGCGTCGAGAGCAGCGTCGCGTTGACCGCGATCGATGGCTACAGCTTCATCGTTAACGGGAAGAGCGACGGCAATGCGCGCCTGGATTCGCCCACGGTCGTGATGGGTGGCCTGGTCGGTGCAATGCTCCATCCGAAGCCCGCCAGCGCGCTGGTGATCGGGCTCGGTACCGGGAGCACCGCTGGCTGGCTGGGCGCCGTCCCGGAAATCGACCGGGTAGACGCCGTTGAGCTGGAACCAGCCATCTTGCACGTGGCGAAGACCTGCACCCCCGTCAACGCGAATGCTCTGTCCAACCCCAAGGTCCACGTCGCCATCGGCGATGCGCGCGAGGTGCTGCTCACCACCCCGCGAAAGTACGATCTGATTTTCTCCGAGCCATCGAATCCATACCGCGCCGGTGTCGCCAGCTTGTTCACCCGCGAATTCTACGAAGGGGTGTCGGCTCGACTGAACGAGGGCGGCATCTTCATGCAGTGGGTGCAGGCTTACGAAATCGACGGCCGAACCCTGCGATCGGTGTTTGCGACCATCCAGTCGGTCTTTCCGGAAGTGGAAACGTGGCAGCTCGCGGTCAAGGACTTGCTTCTGGTCGCCTCGCGACAGCCAATTATTCACGATGCCTCGAGCCTCTCGGCCAGGCTCAAGCGGGAACCGTTCAGAACCGCGCTTGCGACAACCTGGCGAACCAACAGCCTGGAAGGCTTTCTGGCGCACCACATGGCGGCGCCGAACGTGGCGCGCGCGGTCTACCAGCGAGACTCCGAATACATCAGCACCGACGATCGCAACTACGCGGAGTTTGGCTTCGCGCGTGACGTGGGCAAACACCAAAATCAGGCGATTGAGGAGCTGCGCCGCGTTTCGCGCGAGATGAAGACCGAGCGACCTGCTCTCGCGAACGGAGACGTCGACTGGGATCGCGTTGACGAGAAGCGACTGGACATCTACATCACCGGAAATCGCCAACCCCCCTCGCCGCCGACCGGTTTCTCGCTCGAACAGCGCAATCGAATTCGGGCTCTCGCCGAATTCCTCAAGGGCAACGACAGCGTTGGGATCGGGGCTTGGCGCGCGCAGTCGCGGGAACCCGAGACAATCAACGAGCTAGCGTTCGTCTCCGAGGCTCTGGCAGACCGCGGGGAAGAAGCAGAGCCGTACCTCAATCGCCTTCGTGAATATCAACCCACCGAAGCCATCGCGATAACAAGTCGTTTGCGCTTCCACCAAGGTCGCGTCGCCGAGGCGAGACAATTGATGACCGATTGTCTTGCGCGCTTTGAGCGGGATCCCTGGCCGATGTCTCGAATCATGAGCGGCGCGCTGTCGTTGGTGGTGCCGCTGGCCGCGGGTGATCCTGACTGGGGTAGACGCACTTTTGAGCAGCTCCAGAAGCCGTTCGCGGTGCGGGGGCTGGAGATACTGCGGATCAACACGCTCATCAGCCTTTCACGAAAGCTGGACTTCACCGCGACCTGCGTGCAGGCGCTGAAGGAATACGAGCCGCACTTTCCCTGGACCGCGGAGCTCCTCGCCCTGCGACAGTCCTGCTACCAGTCCAATCATTCACCAGACCTCGCTCGCGCCTCGGCTGAGCTGGACGAATTCGTTCAACGGGCCACGTTTTCGTTTGCCACCGGGCTTGCCCGCCAGAGCGGCGAAATCCCCACCGAGACAAAAATGGGGCTTGAAACAGCGGATGGCATCACCGCGGTAGCTCCGTCCACACACTAGAGTTGATTGCCCGGCCCCGCATCTCCGAAGCGATGCAAAAGCCATTCTGGCAAGCGAGGCGCGAGCGCCGGTTGGCGATGGCAATCCCTCTCGGCACGACGATTGTTTTCTTTCAGCGCGCGATTTTCACATCGGGAATTTTCGCCGCCCGCGACATGCTGCGCGTTTACTATCCGCTCCGCCAATACTGGGCCGAGCGGGTGTCTCATTTGGAGTTTCCGTTTTGGTATCCCTACGACGGGTTGGGCCAGCCGTTCCTAGGGATGGTTATCTCGGGAGCGCTCCACCCGACGAATCTCCTCTATCTCATCCTTCCCATCGCGGCAGCGATCAAGGTGAATGTACTGATCTGTTTTCCCGCCGCGTTCGGAGGCATCTACTGCCTGCTTCGGCGTTTCGAGCTTCCGCGGTCCGCCTCGAGCCTCGCAGGGCTGCTTTTCGCCTTTAACGGGTACATGGTGACGATCAGCGGCAACCTCCTCTATTTGATGGCGGCCGCGTCGATTCCGTGGGCGCTCTGGGCAGCGGATCGCTTCTTCACTCGTCCAACGCCTGGCGCCGCGCTGGTTGCGGCGAGCCTGCTCAGCTCAGTGCTGTTCTGCGGTGATGCGCAGAGCTTTGCTGTTTGCGCGGTGGCCTGCGGGATTCTTGCTGCGATTCGCCACCGTCCGGGGAAGATTCAGAACACCGCGACGACGTTGTCCGCGCTTTGGGCGTTGGGCGGCCTCCTGGCTGCGGTGCAGATTCTTCCCGCGCTATCTGCCATGTCCCAAGGCCAAGCCGGACATCAGTCGCTCGACGTCGCGCTCGTCTGGTCGATGCATCCATGGCGGCTGGCGGAGCTCGTGCTGGGTCCGATCTTCGCGAACGGCAATCGGACGATCGCTGCCAAAATCCTTCAGACGTCGATGAATTCGCTTTGGGCTGACTCGGTTCACGTCGGCCTGGCCGCAGTCGCTCTCGCTGGGATCGCCGTGGCGCACCATCGCCGCCGCCGGCCGGCAATTCTCCTCGTGCTCAGTGCTGCAGGCATCGTGGCGCTGTTGCTGGGAAAGCATCTCGGCGCTTACGCGCTGCTGTTCAAGGCAATCCCGCTCTGGCGGCCGTTCCGCTTTCCCGAAAAGCTGACGCCCTACCTGATGCTGCTCATCGCATGCGGCGCCGCGGTTGGCCTGCAAAGCGTTCTCGAGCCTCCCAGACGACGGGCCGGCGCCTTTGTCTTCGGAGCTCTCTCGCTGGCCTGCGGCGGCCTGTTTTTTCTCGAGCTGGGGCTCGGTATTTTCTCGCGTCACCTTCTCTCCGGCCTCCAGTTGGGAGGAACCGCCGATGATGCAACCCAGGTCTTTCATCGCGGTCTCCTCGTCGGGTGCGGTCAAACCGCGGCGTTCACGCTGCTCACCATGTTTCTGCTTCTACGAGTGAGAGATCCCCGATTGCTCAGATGGCTTATCTGCCTGGTGGTCTTCACCACTTTGTACCTCGCCAATGAGCCACTCTATGAGCTGGCGGGCCCGGAGGTGCTCCGCCCGAACGCATTCGCCGCAGAAATCAAACGACGGGACGGACCGCCGCGCCTGGGGGGATTTCGCGTGGCGTCTGGAAACGCCGACTATCATCCCCCCGCGATCTCTGGCGTTGCACCGGCAGATGCGGCTGCAATTACAGCATCCGCCGCCTTTGCTCCGACTACCACGGCGATCTGGAACTTTGAATCCATCAATGTCTACCTCCCAGCATTTTCTGCGCGCATCCATGATCTCTTGTCGCATGGGCCGGTCTGGTACCGGCGGTACATGCGGCTCTTCAGCGCGAAGTACCTCTCCGTTCCTGCTGATTTGTATCAACGTCTCGGAGGCACGCCGGAGGGAATTGTCGCGCAGCAGCCGCAGCTCGGGTTGCTTTTGGTGCAAAATCCCAACGTTCGCCCGCGCGCCTACCTCGCTCGCGCGCGTTGCGTGAATCGCGCGGAGTCACTCGCGTTCATGCGTTCATCGGGCTTCGCTTGGGATCGGGAGGCGCTGGTCGAATGCAATGGCGCGCCCGCAAACACGACTGAGGAGGCCGGGCTCGGTGCGGCGGAAATCACCGCCTATGCTCCTGAGCGGCTGGAGGTGGAGGCCCGCGTCGCCGCCGCCTCTGTGCTCGTGCTGACGGACTCCTACTATCAAGGCTGGTCGGCATCGGTTGACGGGAAACGAACCGAGCTGTTGCCCACCAATTATGCAGTTCGTGGGTTGCTCCTCGCGCGGGGAAGGCACTCGGTTGTGTACGAATATCGGTGCCCCGGGTTTCTTCCTGGGCTAGCACTTGGCGCCGTCGCCGTAGCGGCATGCGCGGCTGTCGCCCTTTGGCGCATGAGAGTCGAAAAAAACACCGCCCCGTACAACACCTACAACGACGTGACGTGCGACAAGTAAGCTTGGATAAGTCTAACCAAACCGGAATTTGGCAACTCAGGTGACAAAATATGTCGACAGACCCAGGATGCGTGAGACGACTGGGTTCAGGCGTGGAATAATAACGCGCGGTTGCGTCGCACAATTGGGTTGGACTCGCGTTTGCAGACTGTCACTCTCCGTAACCCTTACCTTCAGTAGGAGCCCTAAATGTTGAAGCAGCTAAAGAAACGCGGTTTTACACTGATCGAGCTGATGATCGTGGTTGCGATTATCGGCATCCTGGCGGCAATCGCCATTCCCAACTTCATCCGCTTCCAGGCCAGGTCGAAGCAGGGTGAAGCCAAGGCCAACCTCAAGTCGATGTTCACCGCTGAGCGGTCGTTCTATCAGGAGAAGGACCGGTACAGCCCTTTGGTTGACGAAATCGGCTTCTCGCCGGAGCGCGCCAATCGCTACGTCTACCGCTTGAGCGCCGCCTGCGCCGTCAAGGAAGACCGCAGCACCGCCACCGCAGTCAGAGATACGGCCGGACAGGACACCTGCATCAGCGTCGACTTGTTCAAGTACTCGGCCATGCAGCTGATGCCCGCCTACAAGGCGGGTGGTACTGACCCGGGCGCCGGCACGATTGGCGTGATCAACCTCGCTTCATGCCCCACCTGCGATTTCATCGGGACCGCGGCGGGCGACATCGACTCTGAGTCCACCGGTCTCGACAGCTGGTATGTTTCGTCGATGAGCGTGACGAACACCGCGAGCTGCGGCAACAGTGATACGGCATCTCCTGCCGGCGCACCGTACAACACGTACAACGACGTGACCTGCGACAAGTAATATCCAGGTACAGCGTGAAAAATCGGGCGGCCAGGCTTTGTCTGTCGCCCATTTTTCTTCGGGACGGTATAGACTCGAACGGCCTTAAACGACAGCATCTCCCCCTTGCGGCCCTTTCTTTTTTTCTTCTGCATCGCGGTTGTCGGCGCGTTGTCGCGGCCCCCGCTTAAGAGCATTCCGACCGAGCATCGTGCGCCGTTGCTACCGCGCGAGGAATTCCTGCACGTGATCGGCGCATCTCACCAGCAATTGGTGGCAGATTACTTCTGGATCCTGGCAATCCAGGCGACTGGAGCAGCGCAAAGTCCACAGGAGTACCGCGATATCTTCGATTACGCTGACTTGATTACCAATCTCGACCCAAAGTTCATTTCTGTTTACCGCTTCTGCGGGCCGGCCATTCCCGTCAATCTCGGCCATGAGAACTGGGTCAATACTACGGAATCGACGCAGCTATTGGAGAAGGGGGTTCGAGCAGCTCCGAAGGATATCTTCCTGCGCATCTTGCTCGCCTACAATCTCAGCTATTTCCACAAACAGTACCACCACGCGGCTCGTTTGGTGGAGGAGACCGCACGAATACCAGGCTCGCCCCGCTATCTGCCGGCGCTGGCCACCCGCTTGTACGCCCAGTCAGGACGCATCGACTCGGGGCTCGCACTTGCTCGATCGCTCTTCGAAACTTCAACTGATCCCGAGACCCGCAAAACATTCGAGCAACGCATCAAGGAGCTCGAGCTGGAGCGGACGCTGCGCAGCATCGACGCCGCCGTCTCCGCCTATGTGAGACGCGAAGGCCGACAGCCTTCGAGCTTGAAAGAGCTGGTCGATAAAGAAGACCTTCCGGCGATGCCCTCCGACCCGCTCGGTGGCGACTTGATCATCGGGACCGACGGGCACAGCCAATCCACCGCCGTTGCGCGACGACTTACAGTGTACGAACCAAACAAGAACTGACGCTGACTATGTCAACCGATACGGCACACCCGCCCATCGAGATACAGGGACTTTCCAAAACCTATCGCCTCGGCTTTTGGATGAGCCGCAAGGTTCAGGCATTAAAGAGCCTCGACCTCACCGTCAATTCGGGGGAGGTCTACGGACTGCTCGGTCCCAATGGCGCGGGCAAGTCCACCACCATCAAGGTCCTGATGAACTTGGTCAGGGCGTCGGCGGGAAAAGCGCTGCTGTTCGGAATGCCTCCGCATTTCAAGGAGGCGCGCCGGCACATTGGCTTCGTTCCGGAGAACCCCGCTCCCTACGAGTACCTCACCGGGAGGGAGTTTTTAAATCTCGCTGGTCAGCTTGCCGGCTTGTCCGGTCATACCCTGGACAAGCGGGTCAAAGAGGTCCTCCAGCTGGTGGCGATGGAGAGGGCAGCCGGCTTGCAGATACGACGGTACTCCAAGGGAATGATCCAGCGCATCGCCCTGGCGCAAGCGATCATCCATAAGCCGAAGCTGTTGATTCTGGATGAGCCGACCTCGGGCCTCGATCCGGTCGGCCGCCGCCAGATGCGCGATCTCATCCTGGCCGAGCGCGAACAGGGCACAACGGTTCTCTTCTGCACGCACATTATTCCGGATGTCGAGACGGTCTGCGATCGGGTGGCGGTGCTGGTGGGCGGAAACCGGGTGCGCGAGGGCAGCGTCAAGGATTTGCTCACCTCCGAGGCGCCGCTGTTCGAAACGGTGTTGGAGGGGGTCGCGCTGTCTCAGATTCACGCCTGGGGATATCAGCCGAAATATTCCAAAGAAATCGGTGAGCGCCTGATCGTCCGCACCAGCGATCAGGAGGCGCAATCCCTTGCTCGGAAGGTCCTCGGCTTGAGCGGGCGAATCATTCAGCTGCAGCCGGTCCGCTTCTCGCTCGAAGATCTCTTCCTCCAGGCGATGACCGAGGTCAAGCAAACGGTGGGGACGGAGATCACATGATCCAAGGCTTCGGCGCGCTCGCATTGAATGGCTTTCGCGAGGCACGGCGCAACCGAGTCACCCTGGTGGTCGGGTTTTTTGCGCTCGCGCTTTTGATGTGCACCACGCTGGTGACCGAGGTAACCGTCCATACCTTCAACCGCGTGCTCACCGACGTCGGCCTCGGCGTGATGAGCATCATGTTGGTCCTGCTGGCCATCTTTCTCTCCAGCGGGTTGTTGAGCCGCGAGATCGAGCGGCGCACCGTCTTCTTGATGGTATCGAAACCGGTATCGCGAAGCGTGTTTCTCGCCGGCAGATTAGCGGGGAACATGTTGACGCTCACCTTGCTGCTGCTGGCGATGGGGGCGCTGTTCTTTTTCGAGGTCTCGGCCTTTCGCAACGCGATCACCTCCACGCAATTCGTCGCGATCGGCGTCTTGTGGGTGGAGCTTCTCCTTCTCAGCTCGTTCGGCTTCGTGATGTCGAGCTTCTCGAGCCAGATCGTTTCTGCCGTAGTGACAACCGGTGTCTACTTTGCCGGTCACCTCGTAACCGACATCTACAACATCTCTTCCAGGTCGAAGTCGGAGCTCTTCCGGCTGGGCGGCAAAATCGCTTATTACGTGCTTCCCAATCTCTCGCGCTTGAATTATCGGCCCCACGCTTCCTACGAGGTCGCCGTTACTCCCAGCGAGGTCGTAAGCTCAGTGGCGTACGGCATCGCTTATTCCGCCGCTCTGGTTGTGCTGGCGATGATTCTCTTCAGCCGACGCGACTTCAAGTAGGCCGGCCACTCTGCGCGCGCGTCGAAAGCTCCACGCCATCGCGGCGATCAGCGCCACCAGCGTTGCAAGGGAGAGCAAAGCGCCGATCGCGATTGCTCGCGGCACGGGGTAACTGAACACTACTTGGTGCTCGCCGGCGGCGAGGAGCAAGCCTCTGACGAGGTAGTTGGCGCGGTGGATCGGCGCCTCCACCCCATCTATTCGGGCCACCCAGCCATCGAGAAAGGCGTCGCTGAGCACCAACGCGCCAGCCGATTGGAGTCGGGTACGGATGACGACATTTTCGGGACGGTAGGAAATGACTTCTGCGGTTCCGCTGGCGCTTTCGAAGCCGCTCCGCGGC
>Ga0126384_10000152_pt1 | contig 32861 bp, 25 predicted proteins | sample PanSoiMetPlot_36_FD_92543 | JGI IMG/M metagenome (GOLD analysis project Ga0126384, IMG submission 92543) | Tropical forest soil microbial communities from Panama - MetaG Plot_36 | ecosystem: Environmental > Terrestrial > Soil > Tropical forest > Bulk soil | place: Panama | collected 2016-02-17 | reverse complement strand
AGGTCGGGCTCGGGCACAGGATCACGTCGCCGGGTGCGGTGATCGCCTGCGCCATATTGGCGAAGCCTTCCTTGGAGCCCAAGGTGGCGACCACCTGGGTCTCGGGGTTGAGCTTGACCCCGAAGCGGCGCGCGTAATAGCCGGCCTGCGCCCGTCTGAGGCCGGGGATGCCCTTGGAGGCCGAGTAGCGGTTGGTGCGCGGCTTGGCGACGGTTTCGACCAGCTTATCGACGATATGCTGCGGCGTCGGCATGTCCGGGTTGCCCATGCCGAGATCGATAATGTCGGCACCGTTGGCCCGGGCTGCGGCCTTCAGCCGATTGACCTCAGCAAAGACGTAGGGCGGCAGCCGCTTAACCCGATGAAAATCTTCAATCACGTGTCTAGCCGTTCAAACGCTCAAAACGCTACCACTTGCGGCCCATCCGGCCGGCCTCGTCACTTGACCTGCTCGATCTGCTTTGCCGCCTCGATCTGATGGGTGTGCCCCCGCTCGATCATTTCGTTGATCTTCTCCTGCTGCTCGTCCTTGCCCATAACCTTCTGCGGCAGCTTGCTCAAGTCCGGCAATTGGGAGAACGGCAAGGTCTCCGAACAGGCAGCGAGCTGGGCCAGCAAAGTGGCACCCGCTAGCAAGGTGATCATGCGTCGCAAAGGCCGCAGCATGCGGACACCCCCACACCCCTGAAGTGGACGAGATCCCCTATATTTAGGCGCGACTGTTAACAGTTCCTTGCACCCGCGCCTTGGCGCATTGTTGACAACGCCTACCAGATTCCCGTGTAAATAGTCACGGGCCTTGCGATTTTTCGGCAAAGTTGCAATCCAATCCCTATCTCTATGGCAACCGTGGCGTTGACATGGGGGAGTTCACGTGTCGACGCCGTCCCTGCAACCGTTCGAGTGAGAAATGCTCAAAAAAGCACCGGAATCTCCGCGCCCCATACCGATGTCGATTGATCTTGCCGCCTACCGCATCGGCAATCCCGAAGAGTTCGGCCGCAACATGCTGCGGCTGATGGAAGACGGCGGCAGGGTCATGAGCGGGCTGCTCGAGCGCGCCAATGGCAAAATCAGCCCGATGAGCGCGGCGAGCGACATGGCCGAGGCCGGCCGCCTGTTTGGCGAGATCGCCCAGCATTGGGTGGCGGCTCCCGGCAAGTTGGTGGAGGCGCAGGGCGAACTGACGCGCAGCTTCATGGAACTTTGTTCCGGCTCCATGCAGCGGCTGATGGGCGGTGCCGCGGCGCCGGTGGCCGAGCCCGAGCCCGGCGACAATCGCTTCAAGGATCCCGACTGGAGCCGCAACCCCTACTTCGATTTCTGGAAGCAGTCCTACCTCATCACCACCCGCTGGCTCGAGGACCTGCTCGACAAGACCGAAGGCCTCGACGAGCGCGCCCGCCAGCAGGCGACCTTCTATCTCAAACAGCTGGCGAGCGCGCTCTCGCCGTCAAACTTCCCCCTGACCAACCCCGAGGTGTTGCGCGAGACCTTCGTTTCGAGCGGCAACAACCTGGTGCAGGGGATGGCCAACCTCATGCACGACCTCGAAAGGTCGGGCGACATTCTGAGCATCAGCCAGACCGATACCGAGGCCTTCGAGGTTGGGCGCAACATCGCCACCTCCCCGGGCAAGGTCATTTTCCAGAACGATCTGTTGCAGCTGATCCAGTATGCGCCGGCGACCGACAGCGTCTATCAGCGGCCGCTTTTGATCGTGCCGCCCTGGATCAACAAGTTCTACATTCTCGACCTCGGCCCGCAGAAGTCCTTCATCCGCTTTGCCGTCAGCAAGGGCTTCACGGTGTTCGTGGTCTCCTGGGTGAACCCGGATGGCCGGCTGGCGCACAAAACCTTCGAAGACTACATGACCGAAGGCATTATGACGGCCACCGATGCGGTCAAGCGCGAGACCGGCAGCGACAAGGTCAATGTCATCGGCTACTGCGTCGGCGGCACCTTGCTTGGCACCACGCTGGCCTATCTTGCCGCCCGCGGCGAAGAGCCGTTCGCGTCGGCTACCTTTTTTGCCGCCCAGGTCGACTTCACCAAGGCCGGCGACCTGATGCTGTTCATCGACGATGCGCAGCTCAAGGCGCTGGAGGAGATGATGGCCGAGCGGGGCTATCTCGATGGCTCGGCCATGGCCACGGTTTTCAACCTGTTGCGCCCGAAGGACCTAATCTGGCCCTATATCGTCAACAACTACCTGTTGGGGAAGAAGCCGTTCCCGTTCGATCTGTTGTTCTGGAACCAGGATTCGACGCGGATGCCCGCCGCCAATCACAGCTTCTACCTGCGCGAGTTCTATCACGAGAACAAGCTCGCCCGTGGGCAGATGGCAATCGGCGGTGTCAAGCTCGATTTGGGCAAGGTCAAGCTGCCGATCTACGAGCTGTGCGCCAAGGAGGACCACATCGCGCCGGCAAAGTCGGTGTTTATCGGCTCGAAACTGTTCGGCGGCCCGGTGACCTACGTGCTGGCCGGCTCGGGCCACATCGCCGGCGTGATCAACCCACCCGACCGGCCCAAATATCAATACTGGACCAATGACAAGAAGGCGGCGACCTTGGAGGCCTGGTGCGAAGGCGCCCAGGAGCATGCGGGGTCGTGGTGGCCGCACTACGCCGACTGGCTGGCCAAACAGTCCGGCGGCCAGGTCAAGGCCCGCACCCCCGGCGATCGGCTGGGAGTGATCGAGGATGCGCCGGGCCGCTACGTCAAGGTGAAGAGCTAGCCGTCGCGGCCCGCGGCGGTGCCGATGCGTTCTCGCGCCGGGCCGCCAGCTCGCCCGGGCCCGAGGTTCAGATCACGACAGCGTGATCTCACCTTGGGTTGGCTTCGATCGGCGGCGTTTGCCTGAGGGCGGGCAAGGGCCGCGCCCTATAGATCCGCCGCCTTGGCCAGCAATTGATAGCTTTTACGCCGGGCGGCTTCGTCATAGGTCCAGGTCACCACCGCCATTTCAGCAACGTTGAGGCGCCGCGCCAGCTCGTCGATACGCGCCATCACATCGCCAGCGGTTCCCACAAACGCCTCGCGACGCATGTCCGAGATGCGGGCAATGTCCGCCTCGCTATAGGGGTGGGCCAGCGCCACCTCGGCCGGCTCGAGCGGGGCGAAGATGCCGCGATCGCGCAACAGACGGACCCGGGCGCGCGAGGCGAAGTGATAGTGGGCCTCCTCCTCGCAATCGGCAGCCAGCGCCCACACGCACAGCGCTGCGTGCGGCTCGGGATGGCGGCCACTGGGCTGATAGAGCCGGCGATAGAGCTCGAGCGCCTCCGCGCCACCCTTGCCGTCGGTGAAGAACCAGGCAAAGGCGTAGGGCAGACCGAAATGCGCCGCTACCTGGGCGCCGTAGTCGGAACTTCCCAGCATCCAGATCTCGGGCACCGTCTCGCCTTCCGGATAGGCCCGCACCTGGCGAAAGGGATGGCCCTCGGGCAGCGCGGAGCCCGTGAGCCACGCCATCAGATCGCGGACGTCGGCGGGGAAATGCGCCGGCCGCTCGTTGGCGAGCGGATTGAGCGCGAATGCCGTGCGCCCGTCCGACCCCGGCGCCCGGCCGAGCCCGAGATCGATGCGGCCCGGGGCGATCGCCTCGAGCACGCGGAACTGCTCGGCCACCTTCAACGGCGAATAGTGCGGCAACATCACCCCGGCGCTGCCGATGCGGATGCGCTCGGTGGTGGCGGCGATGGCCGCAATCAAAATTTCGGGAGCAGTGCCAACGATGCTGCCGTGGTTGTGATGTTCGGAAAGCCAGAAGCGCCGATAGCCAAGGCTTTCACAATGCCGCGCCAGGGCCATGGTGTTGTGGATCGATTCGGCGTGTGGACGATCGACGAGGGCAACCGATTGGTCGAGCACCGACAAGCTGATGGGCACAAGTCTTCCTTTCGTCAGTTGGCCGATCCTGCCGCAAGCTCAACGATAGTAAGCCGGCGGGATGCCTGTTGCCGGCGGCTCGGCTAGCCGCAGCAGATTGCCGGCGCCTGGAGGCGGCCAAGCAACCGGGCGCACACGCCAGCCGACCTCACCGTTGCCGCCGCAGCAACCGGCCCCAACGGCGCAAGGCCTTTTCGCCGGCGGCCGGGCTGTGACATAACCGGCTGGAACCGCTGCGGCGGCCAGCAGTCAACCGGAGACCACCGATGTTGAAGTTCTATTACAACGGCTCACCCAATCCGACCAAGGTCGCCCTGTTCCTCGAAGAGGCGGGCCTCCCCTACGAGGCCATACCCATCGACACGCGCAAGGGTGATCAGTTCAAAGGCGACTTCCTCGCGGTCAATCCGAACGGCAAGGTTCCCGCTATCGTCGATGGCGAGGTCACCGTGTTCGACAGCAATGCCATCCTCCTCTACCTCGCCGAGAAGACGGGCAAGTTCCTGCCCGACAACACCGCCAAGGCGCGCGGCGAAATGCTCTCCTGGCTGATGTTCGTCGCCACCGGTGTCGGGCCGTTCTCGGGCCAGGCTGTGCACTTTCGCCACTTTGCACCGGACAAGGTGCCCTATGCGGCCAACCGCTATGCCTTTGAGGTCGAGCGCCACTACACCATCCTCGATCAGCGCCTCGCCAAGCAGCGCTACATGGTGGGTGACCGCTACAGCATCGTCGATATGGATGTGTGGGGCTGGACCCGGCTCGGAGCGTTCGTGCTGGGCGAGGAGGTTGCCGGCCGCTTTGCCAATCTCAAGCGCCTGATCGACGAGATCGGCGCCCGGCCGGCGGCGCAGCGCGCCGTCGCGCTCAAGGATCGCCATACGTTCAAGGCCGAGATGGACGATGAGGCGCGCCGCATCATGTTCCCGCACAATGCTCGGCTCGCCGGTCAAGGCGCCGCGCCCGCCTGATCTTTGCCGGCGAAGAAACGATGCCGCCGCGCGGCCGATCGGCGCTAGCGGCGTGATGGCAGGACCCACGGCACACGCTGCTGGGTCCGGCCGCCAACGCCGGGAGCAAGCATGCCCTATTCCGATTACCGGCCCGATCTGATGGGCTCGGCGACATTAACGCCCACCGGCAGCTTCGAGGCCGGCTCGCTCGCGAGCTTCACCTTGGTTTATCGGGCGGGTCAATTCGGCCTGGATGATACCGGCTCGATCAAGATCGGCATGCGCTTTGCCACCGACTTCGGGCCGGTGCAATTCAAGGATCCGGCCGGCGAGGGCTATACCAGCGTTGAGGCCTCCAACGGCGCCACGCTCGAGGCCAAGTGGGAGTTCAAGCGCAACATCCGGCCCTGGAGCCCGTCGCTCTACATCGGCGTCGTGCGCGATTTCCTGGCGCCCGGCGATACCATCACCATCCGCTTCGGTGACCGCCGGTTCGGCTCGCCCGGCATTCGTCTGCAGACTTACTGCGAGAGCGCCTTCGAGTTTCGGGTATTTGCCGACCCGATCGCCACCTACGACTATGTGGCGCTGAACGATCGTCCGCAGATCGCGATCGTGCCCGGGCCGGCAGTGGATTTTATCGCCGTGCTGCCGACCCTGGTGCGCGTGGGCGAGCCGTTCCGTCTGGCGCTGGCCGCCCGCGACAAGTGGGGTAATGCGACCGATCGGGAGCAGCGGGTGCTGCGGCTCAAGTGCGATCGGCAGATCGCGAACCTGCCCGACACTGCGCGCCTCAGCCTCGGCGCCTACGCCAGCGTGGTTGAGGGTCTGAGCGTGGCGACGCCGGGCCAGATCCTGATCCACGTTGGCGATGACGCCGGCAGGGAGCTGTGCCAGTCCAACCCGCTCAAGGTGGTGGCCGAGGCACCCAGACGGCATTTTTGGGGCGATACCCACGGCCAATCCAACGAGACCCTGGGCACCAACTCGGCGCGCGAATATTTCGAGTTTGGCCGCGACAAGGCCTTCCTTGACGTGATCGGACACCAGGGCAACGACTTTCAGATCACGACGGCGTTCTGGCAGCAACTCAACGCGCTGACGCGTGACTTCGACCGGCCCGGCCGCTTCGTGTGCGTTCCGGGCTACGAATGGTCGGCCAATACCGCGGTTGGTGGCGATCGCAACGTCTACTATCGGCATGAGGGCGAGAGCATCCACCGCTCCTCGCACGCGCAGATCGCGGAGCTGAGCGACGAGCCGTCGGATGCCCATACCGCACACCAGCTGTTCGACAAGCTGCGCGGCAAGGATTGCGTGGTGATGGCGCACGTCGGCGGCCGTTATGCCGATATCGCCTATGCCCACGATGCCATCGAGACCGCGGTCGAGGTGCACTCGGCGTGGGGCACATTCGAATGGATCCTGCGCGATGCCTTCGCGCAAGGCTACCGCGTCGGCATCGTCGCCAACTCCGATGGTCATAAGGGCAGGCCCGGCGCCTGCTATCCCGGCGCCTCGTTTTTCGGCAGCCGCGGCGGGCTCACCTGCTTTTTGGCCACGCGGCTCGACCGCGGCGCCATTTTTGAGGCGATGCGGCGCCGTCACCACTACGCGACCACCGGCAACCGCGCCTACCTCGACGTCACGGTCGAAACCGCCCGCGATGCGCTGCTGTTTGAGCGCGACCCGGCTGCCGGACCGGCGCCATCGACCGCGACGCGCCGGCTGATCATGGGCGACATCGCCCGCGTTGAGGATGGCGAGGTCGAGCTTGCCGTCGAGGTGATCGGATCGGCACCGGTCGAACGCCTGGACATCTGGGACGGCCTCGATCATGTGGAGACGGTTCGGCCCTATGGCGCCGCCGAGCTCGGCGCACGGCTGCGCCTCATCTACGAGGGTGCCGAATACCGCGGCCGCGCCCGCACCACGGTCTGGGACGGCTCGTTATCCTTGGCGGGCAATCGCATCGTGCGCACCGCCGTCATCAACAATTGGAACCTCGATCGCGGCATTGTCAGTGAGACCGCCGATCGCCTCCACTGGAAGGCCGTCACCACCGGTAATTATGGTGGCATCGACCTGTGGCTGGAGGCACCGCTGGCAGGGCGGCTGTCGTTCCGGACGGCGCCGGTGGCGGGCGAGGTGGCCATCGCCGAGCTTGGGGTTGACGAATTGAGCTTCCCCGGCGGTGGCCTCGATCGCCTGGTCAAGCTCTACCGCTTGCCGGTACGACTGAGCCAACGACGGCTGGTGGTGCGGCGCCGGCTGCCGCTGCGGCAGGGCGGCGATACCCGCCTCTTCGTCCGCGTGCAGCAAGAGGACGGCCACCGCATGTGGTCAAGTCCGATCTACCTGTGGCGCTAGCATCTGGCACTCTGTTGCGGCCCGCACTTTCAGCGTTCGGACTGCTTCTAGCCGAGCTTGTGATGGTAGTGCGGAACCTAGAACCCCTCCCTGCGCATCCGATCCAGCAGCTCATTGCTTTCACGTATCGCGCGAAACGAGCTCTTGACCTGCAAGCCGGCAGTCACAATGCTCATCCGCATCAGCGCGATGCCTAACAAGCTCTTGTGAAGCATGTGAACGTCGCGTGGAGGGCGTTGATCGGTCCGGTCGGGCACTGCGAGCGGGCCACCCTTACATATCGGCAAGGCTCGCACGCGGCGAAACTTCAGTTGGTTGCCCTGCAATGAACGAAGCCGCCCTCCCAAACTTGGGTCAGGTATCGCCGGTATCAATTGTGAGAATGAAAGCGACATCAACACGGTATCATCGGCCAAGGCCAACAGCACCTTCCACCGAACCGGCAGGGGTCGGCCTTTGCGAAGCTGTTCGGCCATCAGATCGCGCGCGACCTGAGTGGTTTCTTGTGCTGCAATCTCCAGATCGGGGAAGTCTTCGCCATCCCAATCGCGGATAAACTCCGTGTCGGTCACAGTATGGATGAAGCCGCGCATGGGTCACCCCTCTCGGTAGCAACCAGACAAGGTACTCCGCCGTCATGGTATTAGACCTCCAAAGGCTCTAGGATACAACAGCCGGCGGCAGAATCGTTCGTGCGGAAACGTACACCTACCGGCAGGCCGCCGTTGTCATCCCGGTGTCATCCGTTGGCGCCATTTGCCTTCCACGGCGCGATCAGGAAAGACCCTCGCAGTTCTCATCCCCGAGCATGGCCCAGCACTTGTTCCCGAAAGCTTTGGCAATTGGCTTTGCCGGCGCTGCAACGAAGCGAGCTGCCGTATTGCTTGGCGCACAGCTTGCGCAAGGCCGCTGCGGTCGTGCCTGCACGCAACGGCGACGCCGGCGCGCGGCTGATTTCGAGCACAGCCATTTACTCACTTGAACCGCTGGTGAGATGAAAAGGGGACGACCTCATGCTGATCGGTTGAGGATCGTCACCAGGCCGCGGTCGGGCTCGATGCGCAAACGATCGCCGGTGGCGATCAAGGTTGTCGGGCAGCCGGCCTCGAAGCGGTCGACCAGCGCCAGGTCGGCGAAGGCGGCGCCCTGGGCCAAAATCGGGTTGCTGCGGTCGAACACGATCGCCTTCGGCACCAGGCCCGACGCCTTCATCTCGTTCAGCATCCAAGCCGAAGCCACGCCGCCCTTGGCGGTCACCAGCACCAGGATCTTGTCGTGATAGCTCTGGCCATAGAGGCTGTGTCCGGGACGGCAGAAAATGCCCTTGCTGCGGTCGAGATCATAGCGCGTGGAGAAATTGTCGGCCGCCACCAACGCCGCGCCCTCGACGGTTGGGCCGATGCCGCGATGGCATTTGAGCACGACCACCATCACACGATCCGTCCGGCAACGGCGCTATCGATGCAGCGTTCCATGCTGGCGAGTGCCGGTCGATAACCGTAGCCGGCGATAATATTGACGAGTTTGGCCGAATTGGTCAAAAGCCGCTGCCAGCCGTTGGCTTCGGCCATTTCGCGGGCGTAGCTCTGGTAGAAGCAGACGCCGGCGGCAACGATGCCGCCTGCCTCCTCGATGGCGTGCGTGAGCCCCATGCGATCGGCGGCGAACTTGATCTCGGGCGAGGTTGCCACAATCAGGGTGGTGTCGGCGTTGAGGCGGCGGCCGGCGATCAGGCTGGCGACCTTCTCCATCTCCAACAGCGACAGCTGCGGTGCAGCGAACACCACCACATCGACCTTGTCGCCAGTGGCGGCGTACTCGGCACAAAAGCCGGCGAGGTCGCCGGCCTCGAGCGCGATCGCCGGCGGCGGGCGGCGTCCGGCAAACGCTGCGGTCAGGGTCGCCGCCTCCGGCGTCACGCCGGGAATATGATAGAGCGCCACCGAGCCGAAGCTCGCCAGCGCCGCGCCAAAATGCTTGAGTTCATCGGAACTGGGCGGCGTCGTCAGGCCGGTCAGCACCGGCACCTCCCAGTAGCTGTTGCTGGCGCGACCGACGATGCCGCCAAGCGCACCCCACTCGCTGAGGTCGCGCGGCCGACAGCGAAGCTCGAAGTGCTTGCTGCCAACGCGATTGACGTCGACATGATAGCCATAGCGCGGCGTGCGCGCGGTCAGACCGGCGGCCAGCGCCGATGGCCCACCTTCGAAGTTGCTGCGCGCACCTAGCACGCTATTGCAATAGATAACCACGCCGGTATCACCGTAGGCCATGTGCTCGCCTCGAACCGGCGGCAGGACGGTCTGATAGTTGATGCAGGTGTTGGTCATCAACACGCCGAGTGCCTCGAACGCCCGGATGGTCCGCGCCTCCAGATCGGCCATGGCCTCGGTCTGCTTCAGCCGCCGATAGGACGCAAAATCGAGCCCACGTGGATCGGTGATGGTCGGAATGCTGACCCGGCGTTCCGCCTTGGGCAACGCCGCCAGCGCCTCGAGCCAGGCGATGCCGGCCCACCCGAGACTTTCGGTGTCGGCCATGATGTGGGCCTGGCCGACGCGCACCAAGTCGGGAGCATCGAAAAACCTGCCAACCGCCAGCTGATGTTTGATCGCCCACTGGCGGGCGGAGCCGAGCTCGCCCGCCAGCATCGCCTGCTCTTCATCGTTGAGCTGCATGCCTAGTGCCTTCACGCTCCAGCTGGGTGCCACGCTATTTCGTCGTGGCTTCCTTGAGCACCGGCGTAATGCGTGCAACTTCGCTCTCGACCAGTTTTTGCAGTCCCGCGGGACCACGCTCGGCGCGCTCGGGGGCAGTGCTGCCGAGCTCGACGTAGCGCGCGATCGTGGCTGGATCGTCGAGCGCCTTGTCGAGGGCGGCGCTCAAGGCATCGACCACGGGCTTTGGCGTCCCCTTCGGTGCAACCAGCGCATTCCAGGCGCGGAACACGAAGTCGACGCCCGCCTCCTTGGTGGTCGGCACTTCGGGTAGACTTTGCAGGCGGTCGGCGGCGGCAATGGCAAAGACCTTGATGGTGCCGCCCTTGATCTGCGGGATGACGTTGAGCGACTGGTCGACCATGTAGTCGATCTGTCCGCCGACCAGATCGTTGAGCGCCGGCGCGGTGCCGCGGTAGGCGACCAGCGCCGGACGCAAGCCGAACTGGTGATTGAACAACACGCCGGAGACGTGCGAGATCGAGCCGACGCCGGCGTGGCCGTAGCTGAGCTTGCTGTGGTTGTCCTTGAGATAGGCGATAAACGCCTTCAGATCCGTGGCCGGATTGTCCTTCTTGGCGACGATTGCCTGCGGCGTGAAATTGGCGATGCCGATCTGCTCAAAGCTGGTCGCGGGATCATATTTGAGATTGGGATAGAGCGCCGGTGCTGCCGATTGCGTGCCCATGTTGCCGACCCCGAGCGTGTAGCCGTCGGGCTCGGCCGAGGCGACGCGGCTCATGCCGATGGTGCCGCCGGCGCCGCCGATGTTCTCGACCACGAACTGCTGCCCGAGCGTGCGTGACATATGGTCCCCGAGAATGCGCCCCACCACGTCGGTCGGGCCACCGGCGGCGAACGGCACGATCACCGTGACCGGTCTTGCCGGATAGCTCGGATCGGCGGCAACCGCCTCGGCCGCGGCCAGGGTGAAGGCAAGCAAGGCAACAAATCCACATCGCAGCATGTGCTGAAGGTCCTCCATGGTGTGGCGCCCCGGGTCGCCGACGTCGGGCATGAGGCACGCCGGCTCGGGCCAGGCGATCCTCACCCATCGGTCCTCGGTTTGGCAACCGGGCGCGACTTTAAGGCCGGTTGCTCGCGCCGGAGTCGGGCGGCGGCCACGGCTGGACCAATGCCGCAAGTTCGGCCAATATTCCGCGGCCAGTGGGCGTGCCACATGCCCACCTCCTTGCTGTGAGAGACCCAGATGACGTTTCGACCCCTTGCCGTGGTGAGCGCGCTCGTGTTGGCGCTTGCCGCCACCCCGGCTGCCGCCAAAACCTTCCGCTATGCCTTTCAGGGCGATCTCAACGCCCTCGACCCCTATACGCTCAACGAATCCTTCACGCTGGGCGCGCTCGGCAACGTCATGGAGGGGCTGACCAAGCGCGACAAGGACCTGAAAATCATCCCGGCGCTGGCCGAGCGCTGGGAGGTCATCGATCCCTTGAAGTGGCGCTTCTACCTGCGCAAGGGTGTCAAGTTCCAGGGTGGCGAGGATTTTACCGCCGACGATGTCATCTTTTCGCTCGACCGCATGCGCAGCCCCGGCTCGCAGATCAAAACGCGCGCCCCCGCCGACATGAAGGCGGTGAAGGTCGATGACTACACCGTCGACTTCGTGTTGACCTCGCCCAATCCCATTCTGCACGCCGAATGGGACACCTGGTACATGTTTTCCAAGAAGTGGGCCGAGGCCAACGGTGCCACGCAGGCGCAGGCGGCGCAGGCGAGCTCGCTCAATCCGTTCGCGCTCAAGGCCAACGGCACCGGCCCGTTCATGATCGTCAGCCACGAGCCCGGGGTGAAGACGGTGTTCAAGGTGAACCCCAATTGGTGGGGTAAACCGGAGCACAATTTGACCGACGTGATCTTTCAGACCATCAAGTCGGACGCCACCCGGGTCGCCGCCCTGCTGTCCGGCGATATCGACATGATGGACCCGGTGCCGGTGCAGGACATCGAGCGCGTAAAGAGCAATGCCAACGTCACCGTGCTCACAGGTGCCGAGCTGCGCACCATCTTTCTCAACCTCGATTCAATGCGTGACGAGCTGCTCTACTCCAATGTTAAGGGCAAGAACCCCTTCAAGGACGCGCGGGTACGCAAGGCCGTCTACCAAGCGATCGACATGGAAGCGATCCACAGCAAGGTGATGCGTGGCATGTCGACCAACTCGGCGCTGCTGATCTCGCCGCTGCTCTATGCTCGGGCCGGTGAGTTCAAGCGCTGGCCCTACGACATCGCGGCGGCCAAGAAGCTGATGGGCGAGGCCGGCTATCCAAACGGCTTCGAGGTGACGTTGGATTGTCCCAACGATCGCTATGTCAACGATGAGGGCATCTGTCAGGCGGTGGCGCAGATGCTGTCGCGCATCGACATCAAGGTGAAACTCAACGCCATGCCGAAGGCCAAATTCTTCCAGAAGGCAGGGCCAACCGACAAGTATGACTCGTCCTTCAATCTGCTCGGCTGGACACCCGGCTCGTTCGACAGCTGGAACGTGATCGCCAACATCATCGGCTGTCGCGACGCCGACGGCAAAGGCGGCACCTTCAATTTTGGCGGCTACTGCAATCAAAAGATCGAGGAACTGGGCCGCAACATCCTGGTCGAGACCGATACCACCAAGCGCGACGCGATGATCGCCGAGGCATTCAAGATCAATCACGAAGAGGCCGGCGTGCTGCCTCTGCACCAGCAGGCGCTGGCCTGGGGCGTGTCCAAGAAGGTCGAGATCGTGCAGCGGGCCGACAATCAGATCCTTTTCTACTGGGTGAAGATGCAATAGCGGAAGCGGCGCCGGGCCATCGGCCCGGCACCTCGCCACCTGTCGAACAGACCGAGCATGCTTGCCTTCGCCATCCGCCGTTTGCTCGAAGCGGCCATCGTCATGCTGACGGTGGCACTGCTGGCCTTCGTGCTGTTTCGCTTCGTCGGCGATCCCGTCAACCAGATGGTGGGACAGGACACCTCGCTCGAGGACCGCATGCGGCTGCGCGAGGAGCTCGGCCTCAACGATGCCGTGATCGTCCAGTTCGCGCGCTTTGTCGCCGGCGCCGCCAGCTTCGATTTCGGCATCTCCTACCAGATGAAGCAGCCGGTGACCGCCATCATCGCCGAGCGGGCGCCGGCCACCATCGAGCTGGCGCTGGTGGCCGCCCTATTCGCGGTCAGCCTGGGCATCCCGATGGGTGTCTACACCGGCATCCATCGGGACAGCTGGCTATCGCGGGTATTTCTGGCCGTGTCGCTGATCGGCATATCGCTGCCGACCTTCCTGATCGGCATTTTCCTGATCTATGTGTTCGCCGTGAAGCTCGGGGTATTGCCATCGTTCGGCCGCGGCGAGGTGGTCCGGTTCGGCTTCTGGCGCACGGGATTGCTCACCGCCTCCGGCCTCAAGGCCCTGATCCTTCCTGCCATCACGCTCGGGCTGTTCCAGATGACCTTGGTGACGCGGCTGGTCAGGGCCGAGATGCTCGAGGTGCTGCGTACCGACTATATCAAGTTCGCCCGCGCCCGCGGCCTGAGCAAGCGGGCGATCAACTTCGGCCACGCGCTCAAGAACACGCTGGTCCCCGTCATCACCGTTATCGGCCTGCAGCTCGGGGCCGTGATCGCCTTCGCCATCATCACCGAGACCGTGTTCCAGTGGCCGGGCATGGGGCTGATGTTCATCCAGGCCGTGCAGAATGCCGATATTCCGGTGATGGCCGCCTACCTGATGCTGGTGGCGTTCCTGTTCGTGCTGATCAACTTCCTGGTCGACTTGTTGTATGTCCGCGTCGATCCCCGCATCCGCATCTACGGTCGAGGCGCGTGAACCGATGCAGGACGCACCGGAGCAATTCGAAACACCGCCCGCTTCGTTACCGCGCACCGCCCAGCAACCTCCAGCCCGGCTGACACCGGCCGCGGCTGAGCCGTCCCGCTTGCGCCGCTTTCTCGACAGCGACCTCTTGCATAGTTTCCTGCGCTCCAAGCTCGTGGTGCTGGCCGCGATCCTGACCACGCTGTTGGTCGGCGCCGCCTTTCTCGCCCCGGTGATCGCGCCGCACAATCCCTACGACCTCAAATCCCTGAGCCTGCTTGATTCCAACCTGCCGCCGATGTGGGAACAGGGCGGCGAGCCCGGCTACCCGCTCGGCACCGACGATCAGGGCCGCGACATCCTCTCCACCATTCTCTACGGCACCCGCGCATCGATCCTGATCGGCCTCGCCTCGGTGCTGCTCGCCATCGCCATCGGCCTGTCGGCCGGCCTTTGCGCCGGCTATGCCGGCGGCCGCATCGATGCGCTGATCATGCGCATTGCCGACGTGCAGCTGACGTTTCCGGCCATTCTCACGGCGCTGCTGATCGACGGCGTGGCGATCGCCATCTTCAAGACCTACGACCTTGACGCCGCCAAGTTCGGCATTCTGGTGGTGGCCATTGGCCTGTCGTTCTGGGTGCAGTATGCGCGCACCGTGCGCGGCGTGACCTTGGTCGAACGCAACAAGGAATACGTGCAGGCAGCGCGCCTGATCGGTATCAGCCCGTTCAAGATCATGTTCCAGCACATCCTGCCCAATGTGCTCAGTCCCGTGCTGGTGATCGCCACCATCAATCTTGCCCTCGCCATCATCACCGAGGCGACGCTGTCGTTTTTGGGCGTCGGCCTGCCGGCGACCGAGCCCTCGCTCGGCACCATGATCCAAATCGGCAACCGGTACTTGTTTTCGGGGTCCTGGTGGATGGTGGCGTTTCCCGGCTTGACGTTGGCGGTATTGGCACTTGCGGTCAATCTATTGGGCGACTGGTTGCGCGATGCCCTCAACCCCAAGCTGCGCTAAGGCGCGGGCGGCGACCACCATGCACCAACAGCCGGCCAACGCCGCCCCGCTCACGCGGCCACGCTCGGCCTCGACCTGCGCCAGCCAAGGGCGCCGGCCGTGAGCCAGCCGGTGCTCTCAGTGCGCGATCTGGTGGTCGGATTTCCGACCCGGCGCGGGGTCTTGACCGCGGTCGATGGTGTTTCGTTTGATATCGCCGCCGGCGAGGTGTTGGGCGTGGTCGGCGAATCGGGAGCCGGCAAATCGCTGACCGGCGCCGCCGTCATTGGCCTGCTCGAGCCGCCCGGCCAAATCCTGGGCGGCAGCGTGCATTTGGAAGGCAAGCGCATCGACACCCTCGAGCCGGAGGCGATGCGCCGGATCCGCGGTCGCCGGATCGGCATGGTGTTCCAGGACCCGCTCACCAGCCTGAACCCGCTCTATCGCATCGGCGAGCAAATCGTCGAAACCATCCGCACCCACGCCAAGGTGTCGTCGGCCACCGCATCGGAGCGGGCCATCGACCTGTTGGAGGAGGTCGGCATTAAGGGTGCACGCAGCCGCATCCATGCCTACCCGCACGAGTTTTCCGGCGGCATGCGTCAGCGCGTGGTGCTAGCCCTAGCGCTGTGCGCGGAACCTCAGCTCCTGATCGCCGATGAGCCCACCACCGCGCTCGACGTGTCGATCCAGGCGCAGATCATCGCGCTCCTCAAACGCCTGTGCCGGCAGCGCCGCACGGCGGTGATGTTGATTACCCACGATATGGGGGTGATTGCCGAGACCGCCGATCGGGTTGCGGTGATGTATGCCGGTCGGATCGCCGAAATCGGCCCGATCGGCGATGTGCTGCGGCAGCCGCGCCACCCCTACACCCAGGGCCTGATGGGGGCGATCCCCGCGGTAGCGGGGGCAACCGCCACGCGTCTCACCCAGATCCCTGGCTCGATGCCCCGCCTCAATGCCATCCCGGCCGGCTGCGCCTTCAACCCGCGCTGCCCGCGCGCCTTCGATCGCTGCCGGCGCCTGCGCCCGGAACCGATCACGGCGGGTCGCACCGAGGCGGCCTGTTGGCTGTTGGCGCACGACGCCGGGGTGGCCTCATGAGCTCGGCCCCGGCGTTGGTCGAAGCGCACAACCTGACGCGGGTGTTCGACGTCTCCAAACCCTGGCTCAATCGCCTGCTCGAGGGCGAACGGCGCCGGCTGCTCGCCGCCGTCACCGGGGTGTCGTTCACGATCGGCAAGCGCGAAACCCTGGCGCTGGTGGGTGAGTCGGGATCGGGCAAGTCGACGGTGGCGCGCATGATCGTCGGCCTGTTGCCGCCGACCGGCGGCAAGGTGGCGATCGACGGCATCGACATCTGGGCGCCGGCGTCGGCGGCGCAGCGTCAACGGCTGCGTCGCCGGCTGCAAATGATTTTTCAGGACCCCTACGCCAGCCTCAACCCGCGCTGGCGCGTCGACCGCATCATCGCCGACCCGATCAGGGCCTTTCGGCTGGCCGCCGACCGCGCCGAGATCGAGGCCCGGGTCGGCGAGCTGTTGCGCTTGGTCGGCCTCGACCCGGCCGACGGCCGCAAATACCCGCACGAGTTTTCCGGCGGCCAGCGCCAGCGCATCTGCATCGCCCGCGCGCTGTCCTCCAATCCGGAGTTCATCGTCTGTGACGAGCCGACGAGCGCGCTCGATGTCTCGGTGCAAGCCCAGATTTTGAACCTGATGCGCGACCTCCAGGACCGCTTGGGTCTCTCCTATTTCTTCATCAGCCACAACCTGGCGGTGGTGAAGCACATGGCAGCGCGCATCGGCGTCATGTACCTGGGGCGGATCGTGGAGCTGGCGCCCACCGCGGAGCTGTTTGCCGCGCCGCGCCATCCCTATTCGCGCATGCTGCTCGACGCCGTGCCGGATCTCGCCATGACCGGACGGCGGCGCAAGCCGATCGAGGGCGAAATCCCAAACCCGATCGATCCGCCGGCCGGCTGCCCCTTCCACCCGCGGTGCCCGTCCGCCTTCGACCGCTGCCGGGCCGAGACGCCGCAGCTGTTGCCGGCAGGCTCGGCCATGACCGCCTGCCACGCGGTGGCGGCGCACAAGATCTAAATCGCGCATCATCTGGCATCGGATCAATCGCTGGCGTCGGCTCCCAGGCCATGGCCGGGTTAGCTGCGCGCCGTCGAGCGCTGCCAGGGCGAGACGCCTCGCCCTCAAATCAAAGCCCGGCGGTGGAGACGCCGGGCTTCGGGGGCCCTTGCGATGGCCCCATCGTCACTGTCGCGGGCAAGATCAACGTCTGAGGAGGTGCCTTTGGACCAAGTGGCCGCAGCCGGTGAGCGCTGTCGGCCAGGTAAGGCAGCCATGTCCTCGTTTCAGCCCGCCTGATCAAGGATCAATGATCAGTTCTCCGGATCCTCACCGTCCGCCGACCTCGTGCACCTCCCAAATCCCGATGGATCGATCAGCGCCACAACGCCGGCAAGGCCCGGCTAGGAGCCGGTGAAAAACCCAAATTGTCGGTGAGCGCCGTCCGGTGTCTGGTGGGGAAGGGTCTTGCGGCCCACGGATCGACCGTGGGGGTTGCCAAGGCCCTCAGTTACCCACCCCCGTCATGCGATGGCGGGGTGCCGGCACGGCCTGAAAACTGCCCGGCGGCGACATTTTCTTAGACCTCCGTTGGCCAAGGTTTGAAGCTAGCGTGGACCCGGGACCCACCGCCCGTCAAATCACAAGTTGCATGTCAAAGCTTGATCGGTGGGCGCGACCGACAAGGGTTTTGCTTTCCCGCACGGCACTGCCACCGTCGTCAACGGGAAACACGCTCAACCTCGACCCGCGACAAAAAAGGACGGCGATCGCCGTCCTTTTCTCAAGCGCGCTTTAAAGCCTCGCTCGGCACTAGACCGAATAGTACATGTCGAACTCGACCGGATGCGGCGTCATCTCGAAGCGCTCCACCTCGGCCATCTTCAGCTCCAGATAGGCATCGATCATGTCGTCGCTGAACACGCCCCCCTTCTTCAGGAAGTCGCGGTTCTTGTCGAGTTGGTCGAGTGCCTCGCGCAGGCTGCCGCACACCGTTGGGATCTTGGTCAGCTCCTCCGGTGGCAGATCGTAGAGGTTCTTGTCCACGGCCTCGCCCGGATGGATCTTGTTCTGGATGCCGTCGAGACCCGCCATCAGCATCGCCGCGAAAGCGAGATAGGGATTGGCGGCGGGGTCGGGGAAGCGCACCTCGACGCGCTTCGCCTTGGGCGAGGTCGCAACCGGGATGCGGCAGGAGGCCGAGCGGTTGCGCACCGAGTAGGCGAGCAGCACCGGCGCTTCGTAACCCGGCACCAGGCGCTTGTAGGAATTGGTGGTCGGGTTGGTGAAGGCATTGATGGTCTTGGCGTGCCGCAGGATGCCGCCGATGTAGAACAGGCAGGTATCGGAAAGATCGGCGTACTTGTTGCCAGCAAAGGTCGGGGTCGAGCCTTTCCAGATCGATTGGTGGCAGTGCATGCCCGAGCCGTTGTCGCCGAACACCGGCTTCGGCATGAAGCAGGCGGTCTTGCCATAGGCCTGGGCGACGTTGTGGATCACGTACTTGTAGATCTGCATGTGATCGGCCTGCTGCACCATCGGGCCGAACTTGATGCCGAGCTCATGCTGGGCGGAGGCCACCTCGTGGTGATGCTTCTCGACCGTGACGCCCATTTCGGCCATCACTGACAGCATCTCGGACCGGATGTCCTGTGCGCTATCCACCGGCGGCACCGGGAAATAGCCGCCCTTGGTGCGGGGACGGTGGGCGAGGTTGCCCATCTCGTAGTCGGTGCCACTGTTGGAGGGCAGCTCGGCGCCGTCGAGCCGGAAACCGGTGTTGTAGGGGTCGGTGCTAAAGCGCACGTCATCGAAGATGAAGAACTCGGCCTCAGGCCCGAACACGACGCTGTCACCGATCCCGGTCTGCTTCAGATAGGCCTCGGCGCGCTTGGCGATCGACCGCGGGTCGCGCTCGTACATCTCGCCGGTGGTCGGTTCAAGCACGTCACAAAAGATCGCCATCGTCGTCTGGGCGAAGAACGGATCGATGTGGGCGCTGGCGGGATCGGGCATCAAGGTCATGTCGGAGGCTTCGATGCCTTTCCAGCCGGCGATCGAGGAGCCGTCGAAGGCGTACCCGTCCGCAAACATGCCCTCGTTGACGCACGAGCCGTCGGCCGTGACGTGCTGCATTTTTCCCTTGGTGTCGGTGAAGCGCAGGTCAAGAAACTTGACTTCCTTGTCCTTCATCATCTTCAGAACGTCGCCAACGGACTTCGGTCTATCTGCCATTGCTACTCCCCTATCGTCAGTCAATGCTGCTCTGCCGCCAGCGGCGCACGCGGCACCGTTGCCAAGCCGTCAAACCGCGTCCGCGCCGGTCTCGCCGGTGCGAATGCGAATCGCCTCCTCGATGGTCGATATGAAAATCTTGCCGTCGCCGATGCGGCCGGTCTTGGCCGCCTTCTGGATGGCCTCCAGCGCCTTGCCCAACAGGTCGTCGGCCAGCACCACCTCGATCTTCACCTTTGGCAGGAAGTCGACGACGTACTCGGCGCCCCGATAGAGCTCGGTGTGCCCCTTCTGCCGTCCGAAGCCCTTGGCCTCGATCACCGTGATGCCCTGCAGACCGATCTCCTGCAGCGCCTCCTTCACCTCGTCGAGCTTGAAGGGCTTGATGATGGCTTCGATTTTCTTCATGCGCTGCCTTCCGCTGCCAACGATCGTGTGCGAGCATCACCTCATCGCGTAAGCGGCCTAGCACGCCGCGTGCCAAGGTTTACGCGGCCACTAATCTTTGAACTCCACGAACGCGTTGTGCGTATCTACAGGGCAACCCCACGGCGCGCCAGCCCCGAATGCGCTCAATAATTGCGCAAACTGCTTATTCTTGAGGCAACCGGGTGGGCGATTGGCGCTGCCGGCCGGTCCGGTGCAAGATGGGCTGCCATGCAGGGTTGTGAGCTCCTGAGCGTCGCCGAGATGGCTGAAGCCGACCGCCTTGCCATGGCCGGCGGCGAGAGCGGTTTAATGCTGATGGAGCGGGCGGGACGCGCGGTGGCCGATGCCGTCAGCGGTCTTTGTTCTGCGCCGGCGCGGATCCTCATTGCCTGCGGCCCCGGCAATAACGGCGGCGATGGCTTGGTCGCGGCGCGGATCTTGCGCGATCGGGGCTATCGCATCGCCGTCGGGCTGCTGGGCGAGCCGGAGGCGCTTGGCGGCGACGCGGCGGCGATGGCGCAGCGTTGGGGCGACGGCAGCTCCCCGCTGACGCCCGAACTGGTCGCGCGCCCCGGTGAGGTCATCATCGATGCCCTGTTCGGCGCCGGGCTCTCCCGTCCGCTCGCCGGAGCCGCGGCCGAGATCGTGGGCGCCATCAACGCCGCCGGCAAGACCGTTGTCGCCGTCGACGTGCCAAGCGGGCTCAACGGCAGCACCGGCGCGGCCGATGGGCCATGCGTCGGGGCCAAGCGCACCGTCACCTTCTTCCGCCGCAAGCCGGGCCACCTGTTGTTGCCAGGACGCGCGCTGTGCGGCGAGGTCACGGTGTGCGACATCGGCATCCCCGCAACCACCCTCGATCGGATCAAGCCGCGCGCCTTCCATAATGCTCCCGCGCTGTGGCTGGGCGGCCTGCCGCAGCCGGCGCTCGAGGCCCACAAATACCAGCGCGGCCACACCGTGGTCGTGTCCGGACCGGCCGAGAGCACGGGCGCCGCCCGGCTCGGGGCGCGCGGCGCCTTGCGGATCGGCTCGGGGCTCGTCACCCTGGTCGGCTCGGCGGCGGCGACCGCCGTCAACGCCACCCACGCCACGGCGGTGATGGTCAGGGCGCTGGCCTCCGACGCCGAACTTGGCGCCTTCCTCAGCGATCGGCGCCGCAACGCCGTGCTGTTTGGTCCCGGCGCAGGGGTCGGCCGGGCGACCGCCGACACCGTGCTGACCGTGCTTGCAGCCCCCGCCGCCGTGGTGCTCGATGCCGATGCCTTGACCTCGTTTACCGCCGAGGCCGGCGCGGCGGAGGTGCGCGCCGTCGGCTTCGGCTTCGTGGTCCGCGACCCCGAGCCGCCGCCCGGCGGTCAAGCCCTCTATGCGGCGTTAAACGGGCGCGAGGCGCCGGTGGTCTTGACCCCGCACGAGGGCGAGTTCAAGCGCCTGTTCGGCGCGCTTGCCGGCTCCAAACTCAATCGCGCCCGGCAGGCGGCGGCGCTGAGCGGGGCGGTGGTGGTGCTCAAGGGTGCCGATACGGTGGTGGCGGCACCGGACGGCCGCGCCAGCATCAACGACAATGCCCCAGCCTGGCTGGCGACGGCCGGCGCCGGCGATGTGCTCGCCGGCTTTGTCAGCGGGCTGTTGGCGCAGGGCATGCCGGCGTTCGAGGCCGCCTCGGCGGCGGTGTGGTTGCATGGCGCCAGTGCCCAGCTGTTTGGCCGCGGCCTGATCGCGGAGGATCTGCCGGAGACCTTGCCGCGCGTGCTGGCGAGCCTGTAGCCGGGGCTCGCGCACGGGCGGCGCCGTGCCGCCGCGGCGAGGCGATCGTGGCCTGCTAAACCGTGGGACCCCCAAACCGAGGGCTTTGGCAGACGAAGGTGCTCTGGCACATCGCTGGCTCCGGCAAACCGTTGCATGGCGGCGGCGACCCGCTAGGTTGGGGCCACTAGGCCCCCACCTCCCCCCGCAGCATCAGTGCCAGGACAGGACAAGCCGTTGCACCACCCGCCAGACGGCCGCGCCGGCGCGGCGCCGCCGGCGTCCGCCGACGCCATCGAGTTCCGCCGCGTTGCGGTGGCGTTCACCTTACCCAATGGCGCGTGCTACCGGGCGGTGGCCGCCACCGACATGGCGGTCGGGCCGCGTGAATTCGTGGCCATCGTCGGCCCGACCGGCTGCGGCAAATCCACTCTGCTCAACGTCGCCGCCGGCCTGCAGCCCCCGACCGCCGGCACCGTCGTCAGCCTCGGCGCGCCGCTCATTGGCCTCAATGCCGCCGCGGGCTATCTCTTGCAGCAGGACGCACTGATGCCCTGGAAGACGGCCCGTGACAATGTCGCCATTGCGCTCGAGATCGGCGGCACGCCGCGCGGGGAGGCCCGCGAGCGGGCGCAAGGCTGGCTCAAGACCGTCGGGCTTGCCGCCTTCGGCGATCGTTACCCGCACCAGCTCTCCGGCGGGCAGAAGAAGCGGGTGGGCCTCGCCCAGGTGCTGATCCGCGATCCCAACATCTTGCTGATGGACGAACCGTTCGGTCCGCTCGACGCACAAACCCGGCAGATCATGGGCACCTTGCTGCTCGATCTGTGGGCCGATGACCGCAAGGCGGTGTTGTTTATCACCCACGACCTGGAGGAGGCGATTGCGCTGGCCGACCGGGTGCTGATCATGTCGGCGGGGCCGGAGGCGCGCATTATCGGCGACCACCGCATCGATCTCGACCGGCCGCGCGATGCCTCCGAGATCCGCCTGTTGCCGCGCTTCCACGAGCTCAACAAGGCGATCTGGCACCAGCTCAGGGACGAGGTGCTGAAGGCCTATGCCGGGACCGCGTCATGAGGTTTTCACGTTCGAGTTTGCTGGTGTTGCAGATCCTGGTGGCGGTGGTGGCGATCGCCGCCTGGCACCTCGGGTCGACCGTGGCCATCGGTGGCTGGTACCTGTTTCCGAAATTCTTCTTTTCCACGCCCGGCGATGTGGCGCTGCGCATCTGGACCTTGTTTTACGACGGTACGCTCAAGATCCTAACCTGCCAGGAGCCCATCGACCTCAGCCGCGTGCTGGTGGTGTCCGATGCCTGCTTCGGCAAAACGGTGTGGCAACATCTGTTGATCACCTTGACCGAAGGCCTGCTGGCGTTCGTGATCGGCGCCGTGGCCGGCATCGCCGTCGGCTTCTGGCTGGCGCGCAACCCGCTGCTGTCGGCGATCTTCGATCCCTACATCAAGATGCTCAACGCCTTGCCGCGAGTCGTGCTGGCGCCGATCTTCATGCTGTGGCTGGGTCTCGGCATCTGGTCGAAGGTGGCACTGGGCGTGACCTTGGTATTCTTCATCGTCTTCTTCAACGTCTATCAGGGCGTCAAGGAGGTGAGCCCGATCATCCTCGCCAACGCGCGCATGCTGGGCATGAACAAGCGCCAGCTGTTCGCGCACGTCTATTGGCCCTCGGCGCTGTCGTGGGTGTTCTCCTCGCTGCATACCTCGGTCGGCTTCGCCATCATCGGCGCCGTGGTAGGTGAATACTTGGGCTCCGCCGCCGGCCTCGGCTACCTGATCCAGCAGGCCGAGGGCACCTTCGACACCACCGGCGTATTTGCCGGAATGGTGATCCTTGCGCTATTCGTGCTGATCGTCGACTGGCTGGTCAGCCTGATCGAACATCGCTTGCTGGTTTGGCGGCCAACCCCCACCGAGAGGGGGGTCTAACCAGCTTCAGACGGAGATGGACATGACGTGGTGGAAGGTATTGGCGTTGTCGGCCGTGGCGGTGCTGGCGATGACCACGGCGCAGGCGGCCGACAACAAGCCGGAGAAGAAAGACGTGCGGCTCGGGGTCGGTGGCGCGCCGGCACTCTATTACCTGCCGCTGGCGCTGGCCGATCGCCTCGGCTACTTCAAGGAGCAGGGGCTCAACGTCGAGATCAATGACTTCAAGGGTGGCTCGCAGTCGCTGACGGCGCTGATCGGTGGCTCCGCCGATGTGGTGACCGGGGCCTATGAACACACGCTACGCATGCAGGCCAAGGGCCAGGACATCGTCGCCGTCATCGAGCTCGGTCGCTACCCCGGCATCTCGCTCGCGGTGAAGAAGGACCGCGCCGACAAGATCAAGTCGTTTGCCGATCTCAAGGGTACCAAGATCGGGGTTACGGCGCCGGGTTCATCCACCAACATGATCGTGTGGTACTTGATGGCCAAGGCCGGGCTCAAGCCCGATGATGCCTCCTTTGTTGGCGTCGGCACCGGTGCGGGGGCGGTTGCGGCCATCCAGCGCGGCGAAATCGATGCCATCGCCAACATCGATCCGGTGATGGCCAAACTGGAGCTCGGCGGTGACATCGTCACCCTGGCCGAGACCCGCACCACCGAAGGCACCGGCAAGGTGTTCGGCGGGCCGATGTCGGCAGCGGTGCTCTATCTGAAGCGCGACTGGCTGGAGAAGAACCCCAACACCGTGCAGGCGCTCACCAATGCCTTCTATAAAACCCTGAAGTGGATCGCCAAGGCGACGCCGGACATGGTCGCCGACGCGGTCCCGCAGGAATACTGGCTGGGCGACAAGGCGCTCTATACGGCGGCGGTCAAGGCCAACCTCCAGGTCTATTCTGAGGACGGCATCGTCAGCCCCGACAGCCAACGGCGCTCGCTCGAGTTCCTCAAGCAGTTCGACAAGGAGATGGCCGCCGCCAGCATCGAACCCAGCAAGACCTGGGATGGCCGGTTCGTGGCCAATGCGGCGGCCGCGATCCACTAGTTGGGCCGGTTGCGGGCGCGAGGTTTGGCCAATTGCGAGGAGCTGAAATGATGGCGGCAACGGCAGCTAAACCCAACGCGATGCGCATCGCCGTCATTGCCGGCGACGGCATCGGCAACGAGGTGGTGCCGGAAGGCATGCGGGTGCTGGAGGCGGTCGCCCGGCGGTTCGATCTCAGCTTCACCTGGGACCGGCTCGATTGGTCCTGTGAGCGCTTCGCCAAGACCGGGGCGATGATGCCGGCGGACGGGCTCGCGGCGATTGCCGGTCACGATGCCATCTATCTGGGCGCCGTTGGCTGGCCGGGCGTTCCCGACCACGTCTCGCTGTGGGGCCTGTTGATCCCGATCCGGCGCACTTTCCAGCAGTACGTCAACCTGCGGCCGGTGCGCCTATTCGAGGGCCTTAAATCGCCGCTTGCCGACCGCAAGCCCGGCGACATCGACTACCTGATCGTGCGCGAAAACAACGAGGGGGAGTATTCCGCCATCGGCGGGCGCATGTACGAGGGCACCGAGCTCGAGGCGGCAATCCAGCAGGCGGTGTTTACCAAGAAGGGCTGCGAACGCGTCATGCGGTACGCCTTCAAGCTGGCCATGGGGCGCAAGCGCCGCGAGCTGGTGTCGGCCACCAAGTCGAACGGCATTTCCATTTCCATGCCCTATTGGGACGAGCGCTTTGCCGCGATCGGCAAGGAATTCCCCGAGGTTAAGACCAGCCAGTTCCATATCGATATCCTGGCCGCACACCTGGTGCGCAACCCGACCTGGTTCGACGTCATCGTCGGCTCCAACCTGTTCGGCGACATCCTGTCCGACCTCGGCCCCGCCACCACCGGCACCATCGCCATCGCGCCGGGCGGCAACATCAATCCCGAGCGCAGCTTCCCCTCCATGTTCGAGCCGGTGCACGGCAGCGCGCCGGACATCGCCGGCAAGGGCATTGCCAATCCGATCGGCCAGATCTGGTCCGGCGCCATGATGCTCGAACACCTCGGCCACAGCGCGGCCGCGGCCGCCATTGTGGCGGCGATCGAGCGGCTTTTGGCCGATACCGACGTGCGCACCCCCGATATGGGCGGCAAGGCCAGCTGCCGGGAGCTGGGCGAAGCCCTGGCCGAGCTCGTCAAGGCGCCATGAGGTTGATGCCGGCGGCGGTTTTCGAAGGAACGCGAATTCAGCTATAAGCGCTTCGTGGGGTGTCGAACACCCGCCGCCGAAGGAGCCTCAATGCCGCTGCGGCAGCCCAATGCGCCGACCTTTCTGATTGCGCTGGCGATGACACTGGTGCTGACGGCCGCCGGCGGCCGGCCGGCGGCGGCGCAGGTTGAATCCGTGACCACCTTGAAGGTGCGCGAAGCGGCGACCACCCTGCAGCGCGGCAACATCGATCAGGCGGTGGCGCTCTATGATCAGGTACTGCAGGACAAGACCCTGCCCAACGACCGCCGGGCCGTCATTCTCAATGATCGCGGCGTCGCCTATGCCCGGCGGCAGCAGCCGAAGGAGGCGATCGAGGACTTCAATCGTGCCATCCAGCTCTACCCCGAGTATGCCGCCCTCTATAACAATCGCGGCAACGTTTTGCTGGGGCTTGGCGCCGTGCGCGAGGCGCAAAGGGATTTCGATCGCGCCCTGTTGCTGGCGCCGGGCTATGCCGCCGCCTACAGCAATCGCGCCGGCGCCTTGATGCGGCTCGGCGAGTTCGACCAGGCGATCGCCGATTATACCAAGGCCATTAGTCTCTCCCCCGCCAATGCGGCGGCCCTCAACGGTCGCGGCCGAGCCCACCTGGCGGCGCTCAGGCCGCATGGGGCGATCAGAGATTTCACGCGCGCGGTGACCGCCGATGCCCGGTTCAGCGCCGGCTATCGCAGCCGCGCCGAGGCCAAGTTCGCCATCCGCCGCTATGAGGATGCGATCGAGGATTTCAGCCGCGCGATCGCCTTCGAGCCCGCCAATCCGGAGGTCTATGCCTTGCGCGCGCGGGCCTATCTTGAGGCCGACAACATGGCCTCGGCGATCAAGGACTACGCCAAGGCGATCGAGCTTAACCCGATCTCGGCCTACTATGCCGGGCGCGGGTTCGCCTATGCCATGGGCGAGGCTTACGAGGAGGCGCTCGCCGACTTCGCGCACGCCATCGAGCTCGATCCGCGCGCGGCCACGGCCTACGCCTACCGCGCCTGGACCTACCTGCGTCAACAGCAGACAGAGCTCGGCCTCAAAGACGTGACGCGGGCGGTCAAACTTGACGCCAACAGCGCCGTTGCCTACTGGGTGCGCGGCGAAATCGAAGAAGCGCAAGGTCATGCCGAACTCGCCGTCGCCGACCTGCGCCAGGCCCTCACCCTCGACCCCCAGCTTAACGCCGCCAACCGGGCGCTTGAACGCCTCGGCATCAGCGAGCGACCCCAACAGCAGGAAGTGGTCGAGGCGGGGCGTGACGGTTGGCGGGTGTACCAAAAGGCAAAGCAATTCGTCGCCCGCAACCAGGACTATCCGCGCCTGCAGGTCGAGCTCGAGATGCTGGGCCAGGGACAGCCGCGGATCCTCGAATGGGAGGTGAAGAAGCCGCCGTTCCAGGGCATCGCCATCCTGCGCTTTGCCGCCGGCACGCTCGACAGCGGCCGCGGCCCGGAGGAGGTCGAGTATGCCGCCATCGTCGACCTGCAAGCCAGCGCCGTGGTGGCGATCGAGATGCAGCGGCTGGGGGGCAAGGTGGCGACCTGGACCTGGGACGAGGGCAAGGTGATCGTGGCCAATGCCGACGGCATCACCGACGAGTTCCAATTGCGGCAAATGAAGCCGGCGGTGGCTGCCGCCCCCAAGCGCGCGACCGATCCTTGGGGTTGGGGCGGCGAATCACGGTCGAAGAAGCCGAAATCGCTGTTCGAATTGCTGTTCAAATTCTAGCCCGCGCGTCTCCCGATCACTCCCCGCACCGGGCTGTTGCCCGCCGGCCCCACTCTTGCGCGCTGGTTACAAGCCGGCGGTAAGATGTTAGACGATACGCCATGAGGCGGGACGGGGTGCCACGGGATCTGGGTCTCGGGCCGGGGACGGCCGTCCCTTTTTTGGGCGAGTTGACAGGATGGCAACAGGCTTCCTCAAGCGCGGTCTGACCGGCTCCCTTTGGCTGACATTGGCGCTCGCCGCCGCCGGCTGCGACAGCCCGCAGCCGAGCCAGGCCAAGGCGCCCGGTGGCAGCGGCGGTGAGCGTCCCGCGGTGTCGGTCAGCCAACCGCTCAAGCGCCAGATCGTCGAATGGGACGAGTACACCGGCCGCTTCGATGCGGTGGCAATGGTCGAGGTGCGCGCCCGCGTCTCCGGCCATCTGACCGAGGTCCATTTCAAGGACGGACAGGACGTCAAGCCGGGCGACCTCCTCTACGAGATCGACCCGCGGCCGTTCGAGCGGGTCCTCGACCAGGCGCGGGCCGAACTGCTGCAAGCGCAGACCCGCGTCGACAACGCCAATCTCGACGTGGTGCGCGGCAAGCCCCTGCTCGACCGGCGGGTGATTTCCGAGAAGACCTTTGACGATCGCGAAAACCTGGTGCGCGAGGCACAAGCCCAGGTCAAGGTCGCCGAAGCCAAGGTCAAAGCCGCCGAGCTCGATCTGTCGTTCGCGCGCATCGAGGCGCCGATCCAAGGCCGCATCAGCCGCAGCATGGTAACGGCCGGCAACTGGGTCAGCGGCGGGGGCGCCAGCAACAGCACGATGTTGACCAGCATCGTCAGCCAAGACCCGATCTACATCTACTTCGACGTCAGCGAGAACAACTACATCAAGTATAAGCGCCTGGCCGAACGCGGTGAGAGCGCCGGGGCCGCCGATCTCGGCTCCACCGTCGAGCTGGCGATGCCCGACGAGCGTGGCTTTCCGCACCGGGGCAAGCTCGATTTCCTCGACAATCGTCTCGACCAGGGCACCGGCACCTTGCGGGCGCGGGCGGTGGTTGCCAATGCCGCCGGCTTCTTTGCGCCGGGCATGTTCGCGCGCGTACGCGTCACCGGCACGGCGCCCTATCCGGCGCTGCTGATCCCGGACGAGGCGATCGGCACCGACCAGACCAACAAGTACGTCTATGTGGTTGCCGACAACGGTCAGGTGGCGCGCCGCAACATTCAGCTCGGGCCGTTGATCGATGGTCTGCGCGTCGCGCGCGAGGGGGTCGCCGACGGCGACTGGGTGATTACCAAGGGCCTACACCGGGCCCGGCCGGGCCAGAGCGTGACGCCCAATCGGGTCGCGCTGACCTTGTCATCCTCGCAACCCTCCGCCGGCACGCCAGCGAGCAAGGTGCCGCAATGACGGCCGGCAACCGTCCGCGCCCCAGACTGGGAGGCCCGCTCCGGTGAGGATCAGCCGCTTCTTCATCGATCGCCCGATCTTTGCGGCGGTTTTGTCGCTGGTCATCACCCTGATCGGCGGCATTGCCTATTTCGGCCTCGGCATCAATCAGCTTCCCGACATTACGCCGCCGACCATCACCGTCAGCGCCAGCTATCCCGGCGCCAGTGCGCAAACGGTGGCCGATACGGTGGCCGCGCCGATCGAACAGGAGGTCAACGGCGTCGAGGGCATGATCTACATGGCCTCGCAGTCGACCGCCGACGGCAGCATGTCGCTGACCGTCACCTTCGATGTGGGCACCGACCCCGACAAGGCGCAGGTGTTGGTGCAGAACCGCGTCAGCGCCGCGGAACGGCGCCTGCCCGACGAAGTGCGCCGCACCGGCCTGACCGTGCGCAAGCGCTCGCCGGACCTGCTGCTGGCGATCCACCTGATCTCGCCCGACAACAGCTACGATCAGGTTTACATTTCCAACTACGGTCTGCTCAACGTCCGCGACAAGCTGATGCGGCTCTACGGCGTCGCCGACGTGTCGCTCTACGGTGTGCGCGAGTACTCGATGCGGATCTGGCTCGACCCGGAGCGGATTGCGCTACGCGGCCTCACCGCCGAGCAGGTGCTCGATGCCTTGCGCGCCCAGAACGTGCAGGTGGCGGGCGGCGCGCTGGGCGAGCCGCCGGTCGACACCAACAACGCCTTTCAGGTCGCCTTGCAGATGAAGGGGCGGCTGCGCAATGCCGACGAGTTCGAGAACATTATTGTCAAGATCGGCGACGACGGACGCGTCGTGCGCGTCAAGGACATCGGCCGGGTCGAGCTCGGAGCGCTCAGCTATTCGGCCAAGGGCTACGCCGATCGCTATCCGGCCGTGGTCGTCATCGTCGACCAGCAGCCGGGCAGCAACGCCGTGCGCGCCACCCAGGGCATCAAGCAGGCGATGCAGGAGATCGCGCGCAGCTTCCCCAAGGGCCTTGAGTACCGCCTCACTTACAATCCGACCGAATTCATCGAGGTATCGGTGGCCAAGCTCTACGGCAGCATCGTCGAGGCCACGGTGCTGGTGGTGCTGGTCGTGCTGGTGTTCCTCAAGACCTGGCGCGCCACCATCATTCCGGTGGTCGCGATCCCGGTGTCCCTGGTCGGCAGCTGCGTGGTGATGCAGGCGTTTGGCTTCACGCTCAACATGCTGACCTTGTTCGGCCTGGTGCTGTCGGTGGGCATCGTGGTCGATGATGCGATCGTGGTGGTGGAGAACTTCGAGCGCCGGTTGAAAGAAGGGCTGACGCCGACGGAAGCTGCCCGGGTGTCGATGGACGAGGTCGGGGCGGCGATCATTGCCATCGCGCTGGTGCTGCTTGCCGTGTTCGTGCCAACCACGTTCATTACCGGCATCACCGGCCAGTTCTATCGCCAGTTCGCGGTCACCATCGCCGCCACCACGGCAATTTCGCTGTTGGTGTCGCTGACCCTGAGCCCGGCGTTGTGCGCCCTGCTCATCAAGCCGCACGGGTCCGGTTCGGCAAGGTTTAGGCTCTTGCTGGTGCCGATACACGCCGCCTTCCACGCCTTTGACGCGGGCTTTGAGGCGATGGCTCGCGGCTACGCTCGCCTGGTCAAAGGCCTGGCACGCGGCTGGGTGGCGGTGCTGGTTGTGTACGTGGCGTTGGTCGCCTTCGGCGGTTGGTTCCTCTATCATCTGCCGACCGGGTTCATCCCGAGCCTTGACCGGGCAATTGTCATCATCTCGTTGCAGCTGCCGCCGGGCTCGTCCCTGGCGCGTACCGAAGTCGCCGTTGAGCGCGCCACCGAGCTAGTGCTGTCGGTGCCGGGGGTGAAGTATTCGAATGCCTTCAGCGGTCGCAACGCCGCCACCTTCACCGCCGCCACCAATGCCGGGCTGATGTTTTTGGTGCTCGACGACTTCGAGGAGCGCCACAGGCTGGGCCAAACCATCGACAAGATCGCTCGCGAGGTGCGCAGCAAGCTGGCGCAGATCGAGGACACCCAGTCCTTGGTATTCATCCCACCGCCGGTGCGCGGCATGGGTGCGGCGGCCGGCTTCTCCATGCGCCTGCAGGATACCCTGGGTCTGCCGCCCAACGACTTGGCACAGATCACGCGCGAGTTCGTCGCGGCGGCAAATCAGACGCCGGGGATCGCCAACGTCTTTACCACCTTCCAGGCGGCGACGCCGCAAGTGTTCGTCGACGTCGATCGCGACAAGGCGCAGATGCTGAAGGTGCCGGTCACCAACATCTTCGAGGCCATGCGCGTGTTCATGGGCTCGGCCTACGTCAACGACTTCAACATGTTCGGCCGCACCTATCGCGTGACCGCCCAGGCCGACGGTGATTTCCGGCTCGATGCCGACAGCGTCGCCAAAATCCGGGTCCGCAATAACGACGGCCAGATGGTGCCGCTCGGCAGCCTCGTCACCTTTAAGGAGATTGCCGGACCGGAGCGGGTGCCGCGCTACAATCTGTTCCCATCCGCGGAAGTGAATGGCACCGCGCAACCCGGTATCAGCTCGGGACAGACGCTTGCCATTATGCGCGCGCTGGCCGAGGAGAAGCTGCCGCAGGGTGTCACCTTCGAATGGACCGACCTTTCCTACCAGGAGGCCAAGGTCGGTCGCACCGGCTACTACATCTTCGTGTTGAGCGTCATTTTCGTATTCCTGGCGTTGGCGGCGCAGTATGAAAGCTGGTCGCTGCCCCTCGCCATCATGCTGATCGTGCCCATGTGTCTGTTTTCGGCGGCGTTCGGCGTCTGGTTGCATGGCCGCGACATCAACATCCTGACCCAGATCGGCTTTGTGGTGCTGATCGCGCTCGCCGCCAAGAATGCGATTCTGATCGTCGAGTTTGCGCGCCAGATCGAGGAGCGCGGCAGCGATCCGGTGACCGCCGCGGTCGAGGCCTGCCGCTTGCGGCTGCGGCCGATCATCATGACCTCGCTCGCCTTCACGCTCGGGGTGACCCCGCTTTACCTGGCGACCGGCGCCGGCGCGGAGATGCGCATCGCGCTGGGGACGGCGGTGTTCTGGGGCATGATCGGTGTTACCCTGTTCGGGCTGATCTTCACGCCGGTGTTCTACGTGGTCATTCGCGGGTTCACGCGCCGCAAGACCCCAGCCAGCGCCGGCAAGGTAACCTTGACGGTAGCCGAAGCCGCCGAATAGGGGCCACTCACGACCAGCGGGCGGGCCGCTTCTCGACAAACGACGCAAGCCCTTCGGCTGCCTCCGCCGAACGGCGCTTGACGGCGTGCACCTCAACCAATTCAGCGAGGCTCTTTGGCGTAAGTTCGCCCCAGGCCCGGCTCAGAACCAGCGCCTTGGTCTCGGCCAGCGCCAGTGGCCCGTTGGCGGTGAGGTGGGCCAGCATTTGCTCCCCGGCCCGGGCGAGCTCCGGCGCCGGCACCACCGTGTGCACGAGGCCGATCCTGAGCGCCTCCTCGGCCCCGAAGCGCTCCCCGGTCAGGGCATAACGGCGCAGCTGCCGAACCGAGATCGCATCGGCGAGCTGCGGAATGATGATGGCTGCGGTCAGCCCCCAGCGCACTTCCGCAATCGAGAACTGGGCGTCGTCGGCGGCAATGACGATGTCGCAGGCGGCGATGATGCCGGTACCGCCACCAAAGCAGCCGCCCTGCACCAGCGCCAGGGTGGGCACCGGTAGCCGATTGAGCCGATCGACCGCGGCCGCCGTCGCCGCGCTGGCGGCGCGGTTATCGGCGAGCGAGCCGCGGCTGACCTCGCCCACCCATTTAAGGTCGGCGCCGGCCTGAAAGTGGCGGCCGTTGCCGCGCACCACGAGCGCGCGCAGGCCGGCGGTGTCGGCCGCTTGGCTGAGCGCAGCCAGCAGCGCCTCGATCAGTTCACCGTTATAGGCATTGCCGACCTCCGGTCGGTTGAGCACGACGGTGGCAATGCCGCGGGCATCGAGGCTTGAAAGGACTGACGTGCTGGTCATCCGGAGCTCCGTTCGAGGGTGAGGCACTATGGCCGGTTCGCCACCACGGCGCAAAATTACGTTTCGGAGCCGGCAAAGCCTGCGCCTTCCGGGCTCCGCCGGCCAGCCCGGCTGGGCCCCGCCCTGTCTCGCTTTGGCCACATTCTGTGGCGCGTAGCTTGAAGATCAAGCCCATTGGCTCGCCGGGCGCGGCGCTTGCAGATTGGCAGATTGGCAGATTGGCAGATTGGCAAGATTGGGCGAGACGCCCAGGCAGAGCCTCAATCACGATGTTACACTT
>Ga0126384_10000151_pt1 | contig 32865 bp, 19 predicted proteins | sample PanSoiMetPlot_36_FD_92543 | JGI IMG/M metagenome (GOLD analysis project Ga0126384, IMG submission 92543) | Tropical forest soil microbial communities from Panama - MetaG Plot_36 | ecosystem: Environmental > Terrestrial > Soil > Tropical forest > Bulk soil | place: Panama | collected 2016-02-17 | reverse complement strand
GTCTATTTTTCTTTCGAAGGCGGAGCTGAAGGTGTCAGCCGCAAGGAATCAACCGACAACCCATTGGCCTTCCTGGCACTGGTGGGTCGGGATCCGCTGGTATCACCTTCGATGGTCCAGCGCCTGGACTTTCATCCTCGGGTTGAAGTACCGCTGAGTTTCGACGGCTGGACATTGACGGCAGCCGCTGCCGGGCGAGTAACTTTTTATTCGGATTCGATGGATCCGGTGCTACAAAAAGTCTCAAGCCGCAACCTGACTCGCGGCTACGGCGAGTTTGAAGTTGACTTGCGGCCACCACCGTTAGCGAAGGATTACCATCACGGCGATGGCGGATTCTACTTTCGCCATCTGATCGAGCCTTATCTTATCTATCGACGCATCATCGGCATTGATGATTTTGATCGCATCATTCGTTTTGATTACATCGAAGCAATCGCCGATACCAACGAGATTGAATTTGGCGTGGCCAATCGTTTCTTTACGCGACGTTCCATTGAGAACGTGAGCTCAGGCGCGAAAAGCAAGGCGGTGACTAACGAGAACGAGAAGGAAACCAGGTCTACGCAGCCGTACGAAGCGCTCACGATCACGCTGCGCATGAAATACTTTTTTGATCGCACGTTTGGAGGCGCCCTCATTCCGGGGCAACGCAACCAGTTCTATCCGATCAATACGTTTTCAGGATTCACGTACGGCGGTGTGCCGCGAGCCTTCTCACCACTGAACATTGAAGCGCGCTACCGGCCACGAGCCCATCTCTTCGTAGACTATCGCACCGATCTCGACACTCATGGCGGCGGCATGCGAGCGATGTCGGCAACCTTCGGGATCAATCGCTCACTGATTCAGGCTTTTCAAACCTTCTACTACACGCGCTCGATTTCGCTCTCACCCAGTCTCGCGCAGTTTGTTGATTTAAGAGGGCTGGAAGCGGGCACGCGACGAGGCTCGCAATGGAGTCCTTCAGTATTCATCGGCGATCGCGAAAAGGGACTGTACGGGGGAGCCTCGATCTTTTTTGATTTTCAGACCCATCCGGGCAAGGACAGTGCGCTGGTGAGTTCGGTCGGAACAATCGGCTACAGCTGGGACTGCTGCGCCGTGACCGCTCAGGTCTCTACTTTTAATGTGGGCTTGAGAAAAGAGAATCGGGTGCTGTTCAGCTTCCGGTTGAACGGCATCGGCACCTTCGGCACCGAACAGATTGGCCAAAGGTTCCATTGATGGCTAGTGTGAAGACTCACCCCACCGAGCCTTTGGCTCGCTGCAATCAAACTGGATTTAAGGTATATTGCTCTACGCGTTCGCCAGTCGTGGAGCAGCGGGATTAGCAGATCACACAGATCACGTCCGTAAACAACTTCATCTCCCCGGCAGTAATGCTTCTGCCCAAAATCGATCCGTCTTGAATTTGGTTGGTGTTTTAGGAGATTTTTCTCAATGTTGAACCCTCGAATTCTCTTTAAAGACATTGGTGTCCGCCCTGTCCTTTTGGCTTTTGCCGTACTTCTGGTTGCTGCTTCTGCAATTATCTTTTTTTCACCGACGTCTCGCGCGCGAACGTCACAGGCGTTGGAGATTTCCGCTAATAAACAAAGACGGCCGGAATACGTCCCCGGTCAAGCGCTCATTCGCTATCGTACTGATGCGGCGGCAAAGGCAGCCGAACGTTCCGCAAAAGCTCTCAAAGTCGAGGGTCGCGACGTACCGGTTGGCATCGAACGTTTTGAAGGTTCTGATCTGGTTCCTGGTTTAAGAATCGCTCACGTTGCCCAAGCGGACACGCTTAGCGCAATCGCAGCGCTTAACGAACAGTCAGACGTGATGTACGCCGAGCCCAACTACATCATGCACGCCGACCTGACTCCGAACGACCCGAGTTTTGGCAGTCTTTATGGGTTAACCAAGATCGGCGCGCCAACCGCATGGGACACCACCACCGGCAGTAGCAACATTGTGGTCGGAATGATCGACGAAGGTCTCGACATCAATCATCCCGATTTGCAGGTGAACGTTTGGACCAACCCCGCGCCGGGGTCCATCCCGGGAATTACGGGTGATCTTCACGGTTATGATTTCGTCAACAACAGCGGCACGATCCCAGCCGGCGATCACGCCACGCACACTTCCGGAACGGTCGGTGCGGTCGGCAACAACAGTATCGGCGTGGTGGGTGTGAACTGGACCACGCGGTTAATGTCTCTCAGGTTTTTGGGTGCGGGAGGTGGTTCGGACGCGGATGCCGTTCGCGCTTACAGCTACGCGAAACAAATGCGCGATCTGTGGGTATCATCTGGCGGCGCGCAAGGCGCCAACGTGCGGGTTCTGAACAACAGCTACGGCGGCGGTGGTTTTTCCCAGGCCTCGCTGGATGCGATTCGGGCCCTGAATAACTCAGGCATTTTGTTCGTTGCGTCTGAAGGCAATGATAATGGGGATGACACAGATATCAATCCCCATTATCCGTCGGGTTATGACTCGCCCAACGTGATTTCAGTTTCGGCCACAGATTCGAACGACCTGCTCGCCGGCTTTTCGAACTTTGGCGCACAGACGGCCACCGTCGGTGCTCCCGGTGTTGGGATTCTAAGCACAATTGCAACGGCAACTAATCCGGGTAATCCTTACGCAACGTTCAGCGGTACTTCGATGGCCTCGCCGCATGTTGCGGGTGCCGGTGCTTTAATCCTTGCTCAGAACCCTAACCTAACAGTGCAACAACTCCGAGCGCTTTTGATCTTCAATGGCGATCCGCTGTCTTCATTGAACGGCAAAACGTTGACAGGACGCAGGGTGAATGTAAACAACAGCCTGCAAGCGCTGGCCGCGAACGATGTCACGCCTCCGGGAACTGTGACGGGCTTCAACATAACTTCGCAAACCGGACGCACAGTTAATCTTGGCTGGACTGCTTCGGGAGACGATGGCGCGGCGGGAACAGCCTCGCTGTATCAATTGAGCTTTATCGATTCGAATACTGGAGCTTCTGTCCCGCTGAGGAACCTGGTGCCGCCAACTTCCGGCACTCCGCAGACATTGAGTGTGAAGGTTCCTTTTGGACACACGCGCGGCTCGATCCAGTTGAGAGAGTTCGACAATGTCGGCAACGAAGGCACGCCTGCGTCCGTTAACGTGTCAGTGAGCTTCGCGGATGGCGATCCATATGCGAAGACCGTTGGCCCCAACGCACCTCTCTCGACCGGCGGCACGCACCTGAACTTCAACTGCGACGACTGTTTCATGGAAGGCGTCTCCTTGCCATTTTCCTTTCCTTTCTTTGGACAGAACTACAACTCCATCGCCGTTTCCTCCAATGGCAACATCTATTTTGCCGGTCACTCGGCCCACGATGTTCCCAGTTCGGTGAATGCACTTGGAACCTTTCGCATGATTTCGGGTTTGTGGGACGACCTTGACCTTCGCACCAGCGTTCGTGCCGACGCCGATGTTTACATGGTCCAGCCAAGCCCTTCGCGCGTCATCTTTCGCTGGCAGGGTGTGCCTTGTAACGACAACGGCTCCGGTTGTACAGGAGGGCCGGATGTAAACTTCGAGATCGAATTGCAAAGCGACGGAACTATTCAGAGTCGCTACGGTAGCGGCAATATCGGTTTGTTTCCGGTAGTTGGAATTTCCGGTGGCGAACCTGACCCCTACGTCATCACGTCCCTTACGTCGGAAGTAACACCAAAGAATCTAACCAACGCGCAAACCGTCACATATATTCCGCGGACAGTGATTAATCCGATGGATAACGTGAACTTCTTCGTTAGTCAGCACTATCGCGATTTCCTTTCGCGCGAACCAGATTCAGGCGGTCTCAACTTTTGGAGCGATCAGATCACAGGTAACGCCGGCAACAATCCTCCTCCTTGTGCTCCTGGCGACCAGACCTGCGTCAACACGCGTCGCATCGGAGTCTCGGACGCTTTCTTTGTTGAGCTCGAGTATCAGCAGACGGGCTCGTACGTTTACAGAGTCTATCGTGCTGCCTTCGGAAACAATCAACCATTCCCGAATCCGCATCCGGATGCAGGGTTCCCCGGGGAAGATTTGAAGATGCCCGCCTATCCTGTTTTCGCCGCGGATCGAGCGTTGGTCATAGGTGGCTCGAATCTGGCCCAGCTCCAGTTGGATTTTGCCAACGCCTTCGTTCAGCGTCCGGCGTTCGTGGCGAAGTACCCCGCGAGTCTGGCCACGGCTGAGCAGTTTGTTGACGCGGTGCTGGCCACTATCCAGAACGACATACATGTCGACCTGACGTCGCAGCGCGCGGCCTTGATCACGCTCTACAACTCCGGCGGCCGCGGAGCCGTGATCTACCGGCTGGCAGATGACAACGTCAACACCAACCCGATCAATAATCGTTCCTTCATCGATGCCGAGTACAACCGGGCGTTTGTGTTCGGCGAGTACAGCGGCTATTTGCGGCGCAATTCGGACATTCCAGGCTTCATGTTTTGGCTTGGTCAGGTCAACAGCGGCCCCTTGCGTGACATTACCAAGCAACATGCGATGGTCTGTTCGTTTATTACGTCGGCAGAGTACCAACTAAGGTTCTCCCCAATAGTCTCCCATAACAATACTGAATGTAATTAGGACGCCTGTGGCACGGGTGTCCCCGCCTGTGAATCACACACAAATGCCCGTGCCACGTTCAAACTCATCAGTTACTTCCAAGCAGGTCTGCTTGCGGTTGCAGTTAGCTTGCGCTTAGAATGGCGGTCTTTAATCGCTGGTGTGTAAATAGTTTCACCTGCGTCGGGCTACTGCTCAGGCTCCCATGGGCATCTAAATCTGCTCGTATCCGCGCCGTTATTCTGGAGGCTTTTTCGTGAAGCAAGTTTTTCGTACTTGGTGCGCTATTTTCGTGCTCGCAGTTATTGCAGGCGCGGGCTATCTCGTATTCGGACAAGCGAGCGCGACACCTGAACCCTTTGCCATCCAACTTACCAATTCTCCGGCGAGTGGCAATACGTTTCAGTTCACATCCAATGCCAGCGACATCAGCGCCGACGGGCGCTTTGTCGTGTTTGAGTCAAATGGCGATGTCGCCACTGAAAAGATTCCGACGCGCAACGACGACGGTACCCTGAATGCCAATCCTCGCAATAACGAGGATGGAAATCGCGAGATCTTCGTTGCAGACTACGCCCAGCGCCGCATTTACCAGATAACCAACACGAAGAACGTTCCTAACCCGACGCCGACACCGAGTCCAACACCAAGTCCCAGCCCCAGTCCGAGTCCCAGCCCCAGTCCGAGTCCAAGCCCGGGAGCGAGTCCAACTGCGACTCCCACACCGACTCCGACGCCACTTCCGTTTCCTGCTGATCCGCAGACGGTAAAGATCGAGATCAGTAACAACCGCCCCATGATTAGCCTGCAACCACAGTTGGTCGCGGGGAAGCGCTCTTATGTAATTGTCTTCAGCTCTAACGCTCCTGACCCGAGCAACTTCGATGGCGTTGAGACTCCAGCGCTGACTAATGATCCGAACAACGGTTGGAATCAGGAGATCTGGACCTACACACTTCCAGCTGTGGCTGACGTGGATCTAACAACGGGTGGCGAGGTCTCCGTGAACCTGGTCGATCCTGCCGGGTTTAGTCGAGTGACGAATACGCCGGCAAGCCGCGTGACAACACCCGGCGCGCCCGGCGTGTTTCCGTTTGTCGCGGATGACAATCGTGAAGCGACGATTAGCGATGATGGCGGCAGAATTGCGTTCATCTCAACGCGCAACCTGGTACCAGCTGTTGGTAACACGGATGGCAATGGTGAACTGTTTATCTTTACTCGATCGGGAGGCTCCGGCACATTTGCGCAGTTAACCAAGACGCAGGACGTTTTCGATAACGCCGGCAGATTGATTTTCTCCGAGTTTAATCAGAACCCGTCAATCTCAGGCGATGGGGGGACCATAGCCTTCCTCTCTGATGGGAATCTTGTCATCGGCACCGGCGCAACTGCCGGGGTCGCGGTTGATGGAGCCGGTAGCAACGGCGACGATGCAAATGGACGTGGCAATGGTGAGGTCTATCTTGCGACACTTACCGGTTCGAGCCTGAGTACCTTGAAACAAGTTACCCGGACCAAGGAAGATGTGACACACACTGTCGTAAATGTGTTCAGTTTCGGACGACGCCTGAGCCGCGATGGAAAGTTACTTCTCGTAGATTCATTGGCAGACGATCCCAAAGCTAACGGCTCGATCAAGCTTTTCTACGCGGTCTTCCTATATACGTCTGCGACTGATACGTTCAACCAGGTGGAGGTACGCGCGAATCCACCGGCGGGCGACTTTGGGTTGACTCACTCTCCGACATTTACTGACTACAACTCTTCGTTGCAGCCGGCCACAATTCTTTTTGCGTCTCCTTTGAATTTCAAAGCAGATGGCACCTTCCCCGCCGCGGGCGACACAACCGGATTGAATAACAATAATTCCGTTCAGATCTGGGCGACTCAGATTCCGGTTACCAGCAACAACACGCTCACGAGACTTACCCGGAATCCAATTGGCGCATCGTTTGTCCTGAATCCAATCGCGAGCAGCACCCGGCGACGTACAATCTTTAGCCTCATCGGCTTTGAGTTGGGCGGTGGCAATACCGATAACTCGAACGAAGTTTTTTACCTGCTGTCGCCTCCCGTACAAACTGATTCACCGGAAGCGTTAGCCTTCTTTACCGGAGCTAGTGCTTTTCCAGTGCCGACGTTTACGCCGACACCAACGCCGAGTGGCAGTCCAACTCCGACTCCATCGCCCAGTCCGAGCCCAAGTCCCAGCGTCAGTCCCACGCCTGCCCAAACTGCGCTCGGAATCGCTCCGGGAGAACTGACGCTTATTAGATCCAGCGCCGCTCTTGCGCCGAGCAATGCCTCGTCTTCCGGCGGAGCTGAAGGCAAGCGCTCACCAGTGCTGCCGGTCGAACTTAATGGTGTATCAGTTGCCGTCAACGGAGCTGCATCCGGACTTTACTTTGTAGGCAACACTCCGTCGCAGATCAATTTTGTGGTCCCGATTGGCTTAGCCCCGTCTGCAAATCCGGTGAATGTGGTTGTGAACAATAACGGCACGCAGTTCCGCAGCCTTTTCCAGATCATCACTGCGCAGCCCGACATCTTTACAACAACAATGGACGCCGGTGGCCGCGCTTCGATCTGTAACATAACGAATCCGCTGACGTTCCCCTGCCAGACGGAACCGTTCAAAGTGATGTCGCCGGATCAGACAGGCACGCTGGTTCCGACGAGATTGCTAATAAATCTAACCGGCGTACGAGGCATTACCACCGCCGCTCAAATCACTGTGACCGTGGGCACGACTGACATCGTAGCCAGTGCAGTCAGGCCAAACCTGCTTATGCCCGGCTTCGACACGGTAGAGTTTGTGCTGCCGTCAGATCTAATGCCCGGTGATTATCCAGTCGTGGTTAAGTTCAATCCAGGTGGAGCTATTGTGCCAAGCCGGCCCGCTGAAACAGCCCCCCACGTAACGATCATTCCGTAGCGCTAAACAGGTCAGTACCGCCACGCGGTAGCGGGTGGGTCATCGTTCGTCACGGTTGACTTTGATGTAATGGTGACCCACCCGCTACCGCGTGGCGGTACTGACCTGTTTAGCTGTTACAGTGCATGCTTGACACTGGTTGGCTTTACTTCGTAGCCTCAAACGCTAACCTGTGAAAGAGCCCGCACAAATGTCCAAGCCTGAGTTCTCCGTGGACCGAATTGTCGCGCGGATGAAAGAGGCCGCCGCGCGAAAGCGTCCACTTTCAGACGCGGCTTCGACCGAAGTAGTGACCTCCGCCGCCTTCCGGTCGCAGCGCGGCTCAAGCGGTTCTCTTTCGGAGTTGGATCTCCGTCCAATTCAATTGCAACCAAGATTTCAACCAAGCGGCGACGCCCGTTATCACGTCGAAGACCTGCTGAAATATCACGACAGCGCCTTCATCCAGAATGCGTATCGCGCAATCCTGAAGCGCGGACCTGACGCGATCGGCTACCGGACCTTTCTTGATAGCTTACGTAGCGCGCGCCTAAACAAGATCGACATTCTTGCGCGCCTCAGATACTCGGCAGAAGGGCGGTCGAAGCAGGTTGAAGTAGAAGGGCTATGGCTGCCGGCAACGATCAGGCGTGCATACAGAGTTCCAGTCATCGGTTATCTTCTCAACCTGCTGGTCGGCGTCGCCCGCTTGCCCACACTCATTCGCAGTCATCAGCAATTCGAGGCGCACATCCTGGCCCAGCAGGAGACCATTGTCGAAAACCTGAATCATCTGAACCGATCGCTCCTATCTCATGCGGAAGAGGTTTCGCGAGCGCTGAAGTCACAGGTTGACGCAAATAACGCGTTCTCGCAACGACTTCAGGCGCTGGCACAGGAATATCAAGCGCGTTTGGACGAGTTCAGAAATCTTTCTAACAGTCAGATGGAAGCCGTAGCGCAACAGCTAAGCGAGTCGACTGCCCGCTGGCAGGAAGAGTTCGCGGCTTTTGAGAAACGCCGCAAGCGCTGGGAGCTCATCATTCAATTCAAGGAGCTGCAACTAAAAGAAGCTGATTCAAGTCAGCGAGCACTACTTGACGGCCAACGCGCTGAAATTGACGTCCAGCGAGACGAGCTCGTACTGAAAACCAGAGAAGTAAGGCAGGAACTGGCTCACGTGTTTGCAAAGCAACAGGAGGTCAGCACCGAACTCGTCCTGCAGGGAGAGCGGCTGGCGGTTGTGCTCGCTGAGGCGCGCAAACGATTGTCTGCGACACCATTTGACGACGAACAGCTTCGGACGCTGGCACGTGAAGAGGACCACGCTCTTGATGCGTTCTATGCTGCATTCGACGAGCAATTTCGCGGCAGCCGTGACGAAATTAAGCAACGACTGAGAGCTTACTTGCCAAGGATCGCTGCTGCAGGAATAGGTAGCGAGTCAATGCGGTTACTGGATGTCGGCTCTGGTCGGGGCGAGTGGCTGGAGCTCTTGAAAGAGGAACGTCTTCACGCCCGCGGCGTTGATTCAAATCGTATTCTGGTGGACTGGTGCCGAAATCGTGGGCTAGACGTTGCCGAGCAGGACCTGATCAAGCACCTGACGCAACTTCCGGATGCGAGTCTTGGCGCTGTTACGGGCTTTCATATCATCGAACACCTGACTATCGAGACGTTGGTGGAGTTCTTAAACCAGACCATCCGCGTTCTGAAGTCCGGCGGCATGGTGATCTTCGAAACGCCTAATCCCCAGAATGTGCTGGTCGGCAGCTGTAATTTTTACTTCGATCCAACACATCGAAATCCTTTACCAAGTCAAGTGACACGATTCCTGCTGGAGTCGCGTGGTTTCGATCGCGTTGAGGTATTGAACCTCAATCCCTCTGATGACATGCCGGTAGATGAAGATACTGAGCTCGCCCGTCGCTTCAACAAATACTTTTATGGGCCGATGGATTATGCCGTCATCGGGTTTAGAACTTAGACCTTTCGACCGGGCATCTGATTCCAGGGACCAAAAAGACCAAAAGGACGAAAAAGACCAAAGTACAAGTTCAAAGCTCAAAGATCAGATTTGCATGCGCATCCTAATTGCTACCGTCCAGGTCCCATTTATTCGTGGTGGCGCTGAGGTTCATGCGGAAGGCTTACGCGATGCGCTGCGAGACGCGGGTCACGAAACGGAAATCATCGCCGTACCATTCAAGTGGTATCCACCGGAACGGATCATCGACCACATGCTGGCTTGCCGGCTGCTGGATGTAAGTGAGGTGATGGGGACGCCGGTCGATCTTTTGATTGGACTGCGCTTTCCTGCTTATTTAATTCCACATCCAAACAAGGTTATGTGGATCCTCCACCAGTTTCGCACGGCGTACGAGCTGTGGGACCATCAGCTGGGCGACCTGATTTATTCACCTAACGGCGCCGAAGTTCGCGACGCGATCCGGCAGGCTGATCGTCAGTTCATTAGTCAGGCGCGCGCCTGCTTCGCCAATTCGGCAAATGTAGCAGCGCGACTCAAATATTTTTGCGATATCGAGGCGACTCCGCTTTATCATCCGCCACCTTACGCCGACAAATTCCACTCGGCCGAGGCTGAGGATTATCTCTTTTTTCCAAGCCGACTTTGCCTGCCCAAACGCCAGGCGTTAGTGCTCGAAGCTCTCGCGCATACGAAAAATCCGGTTCGCGTTCGCTTTGCAGGCGCAGCCGATCAGCCCGCATATCAAAACGAACTTAAATCTCTGGCGCGCAAGCTTCGCGTGCAGAATCGTGTGGACTGGTTGGGTCAAATCGAAGAAGAAGAAAAGCGCGAGCTGTACGCCCGCGCTCTCGGCGTTATTTATCCTCCCGTAGATGAGGACTACGGCTACGTAACGCTTGAAGCAATGCTTGCGTCAAAGCCACTGATTGTCTGTTCTGACTCGGGTGGACCCTTGGAATTTGTCAGGCACGAGGAGACGGGTTTGATCGCCGAGCCCGAGCCTCATAACCTCGCGCGGGCCCTCGATCGAGTCTGGAAAGACCGAGAGCTCGCAAAAAAATGGGGCGAGGCTGGAAACGCGCTTTATCGAAAGATGAACATTAGCTGGTCCAACGTCGTCCAGAAATTGGTTTCAGCATCTCGATGAGACTCAACTGGTTTTCGCCACTACCTCCCGCCCGGACGGATATCGCGCACTACACCGCGCGAGTTTTGCCTGCACTCACGTCATTGGCGGAAGTCACGCTTTGGACTGACCAGCAGGACGGGGACCAGAACCTCACGCAAGAAGTCGAAGTGCGTAGTTACAGGCTTGATCGCATGCCCTGGGTGGAATTGAATCGGGCTGACGCTACGTTTTATCAGATCGGTAACAATCCAGTCTTTCACAGTACTATTTGGCAGATATCGAGACTACATGCAGGCATCGTAGTTTTGCATGACTTACGCCTGCATCATTTTTTTGATGACATCTTTCGCGTGCAACGACGCGATCTTAGTTCTTACCTGGCAGTGATGGGCCACTATTACGGCGAACAGGGGATGCGTGATGCAACCGAGTGTTTTTACGGGCAGGCGCGAAACATCGGCTACATGGCCGAGCAGTATCCACTCACCCGATTTGCCGTTGAGGATCAACTTGGAATCGTCGCGCACACGCAGGAAGCCTACGATGCGTTGTCGTCCGATCAGAACTGTCCGGTCGTGCTGGCGCCGTTGCCGTTTGCTCCGCGTAATGAAACTGTTCCAACGAAGCAAGCTGGGCCACCGTACCGCTTGATAGTCTTTGGATACATTGGGCGCAATCGCCGGCTGGTGCCCATATTTCGGGCGCTGGCTCAGCTGCCTGAGCGGAATCAATTCAAGCTCGATGTCTATGGGGACATACTGGACGAGGAAGATCAGTTACGTGCAGAAATTCGCTCGCTCGACTTAAAAGAACAGGTGAGGCTGCGCGGGTTCGCTACAGAGGCAAGGCTTGATGAAGCTTTGTCTCAAGCGCATCTCGCAATCAACCTGCGTTATCCGACCATGGGCGAGGCTTCAGGCAGTCAACTAAGAATCTGGGCTCATCGCTTGCCTGCTTTGGTCTCACGTGCTGATTGGTATGCTACGCTGCCTGCAGATACGGTAGGCTTCGTTCGCACTGACGAAAACGAGATCGCTGACATCCAACTGCGATTGCGAGAATTTCTAACTGACCCGCGCCTGTTTGCAGCCATGGGCGAGAGAGGCTACCAGCTCCTGAAAGATAAGCACGCGCCGCTCATCTACTCCGAAAGAATAGTTGAGTTCGCGCGTTATTGTCAGGGTTTGCGGCCTCGTGTTGCAGCTAATCGATTGGCCGAACGCACCGGAGCCCTTCTCGGCGAATGGCTAAGCCCGCATGGCGTGGGCAATGCTGATAGAGACGTCGCCGCTCGCATTTATGAGTTCGGTGCGTCCTGATTTGGAGTGCGCCGGCCTGGCGGCGTTTTGATCGCTGCAACGCGCGCCGGCGAGTCCAGCTGTTCAAAAGCGGTGACAGGTCACCGCAGTTCAAATCATATGCGTATTGGCATTGATGGCTGGCCCCTTACCGAAGTGCTCACGGGAATCGGGCATTACACGAACGAGCTGGCCCGACATCTTGCCACCGAGACCGTCGATGATCAGATCAATGTAATCTCGCCTCGCGCCTACACGCGCTCCTTAAATTTCGGCACTGTGCTGCCGGCTAATTTGCATTTTGTTCGCTCTGGCATCAGCCCCTGGAACCGTCGCTGGTGGTCCATTGGCTTGCCTCGTCATCTTCGCCGCCAGCCGATGGATGTTTTCCACGGCACCAACTTTGAAGTTCCGCTACAGAAGATCTGCCCGAGCGTAATCACCATTCACGATATGTCGATGAAGCTTCATGCCGGAACTCAGGAGAGAAAACTGGCGCGTCGCGCGCAGTTGCGCCTTCCCATGATGGCGAAAGCTGCAACCATGGTTATCACTCCTAGCGAGAGCGCACGACAGGAAGTTCATGAGCACCTCGAGATTCCTTTCGATCGGATTGCGGCAATTCCAGAGGCACCGCGAGATTGCTTTAGGCCGATGGCTGAAGCTGCTGCAAAGCGTATTCGAGACAGACTGGGAATCAATCAGGAGTTTCTGCTTTACGTCGGCACCATTGAACCACGCAAGAATCTCGGTACGCTGCTAAACGCCTTCGAAGAAGTACGCCGTGTTTGGCGTGAGCCATTGCAGCTGGTCCTGGCGGGAAGAAAGGGCTGGCTTGTTGATGACTTGCTTAGGTCATTGAAGCGTTCTCAAGAAGCGCGCCAGGTAATTCTCACCGGCTACTTGAGCGATCTGGAGTTGTGTGCCCTGTATTCATCCTGCGCGGTGTTTATCTATCCGTCGTTTTACGAAGGGTTTGGTTTGCCGCCTTTGGAAGCGATGGCATGTGGCGCTCCTGTCGTAGTTAGCCGTATTCCAAGTTTGGTCGAGGTTACTACTGAAGCGGCACGTACGTTCGCTGCCACTGCGCCGCAGGAGCTCACTGCGGTGCTCCTTGAGCTGCTAGGCTCTGATAAATTGCGACAGGAACTCTCCAGGACTGGGCTCGAGCGAGCAGCCCAGTTCTCCTGGGCTAGAACGGCGAGAGCGACACGAAACGTCTACACGGAGGCGATCGAACGGTTTTCCCTGTAGCTCAGACGGTTAGTTTGCGGGCGTGTTGAATGCTGGACGTGTCACACGCAAACTGACAGTTTGCGTTACAAAAGAAAAAGGCCGGCTGTTTGAAGCCGGCCTTCCTAATTGCAAAGACGAGAACCTTAGTTACATTCCGCGTTGCTGTGGGTCGCGGTCGAGCCGAAACGCAGCTGATATTCCTGCGAAGTAATGAACGAGCAAACCATCGCATGCTGCTTGGTGATATCCCGCAGCGGTCCGCTGCTTACCTGGCCCAGCCAGAAAACAAAACCAGGAACGTCCGAGTTGCGGCGCAAATAGCCGCTGTACTCCCCGTACACAAACGCCCGGTTATACTCGGCGTCGATGAAGGAACGATTGTTGATCGGGTTGGTATTGACGTTGTCATCTGCCAGCCGGTAGATCACGGCTCCTCGGCCACCTGAGTTGTAGAGCGTGATTAAGGCCGCGCGCTGCGACGTCAGGTCGACATGTATGTCGTTTTGGATAGTGGCCAGCACCGCGTCAACAAACTGGTCGGCTGTGGCCAGGCTCGCCGGGTATTTGGCGACGAATTCAGGCCGCTGTACGAAGTTGTTTGCGAGATCCAACTGCTTCTGGGCAAGGTTCGAGCCGCCGACTACGAGTTGACGGTCCGCTTTGAACGCCGCATACGAAGGCATCTTCAGGTCCTCGCCGGGGAAATTCGGGTCTGGATGCGGATTCGGTGATGGCTGGTTGTTGCCAAAAGCCTCGCGGTACAGACGAAAAACGTAAGCGCCGGTCTGCTGGAATTCCAACTCGAAGAAGAATGCGTTTGAAACGTCGATGCGATGCTGATTGATGCAAGCCGCGTTATTTCCACAGTTTGTAATCTGCGAAACCCAGAAGTTGAAACCATTAGTGTCCGGGAAGCGATTGAGGAAATCGACGTAATGCTGATTTACAAAGAAGTCCGAATCGTCGATTGTAATTAACTGATTGGTCCCTGGACGCAGCCGCAAAGGTTTCACCTTGACGTTGCCGTAAAACAGTTCGGCCGGAAGGTTCGGTCCGTCGGGAGTTCGGATCTCGAGAGTAGGCGCCTGGCCCAGGGTCATGACCGCAGCCAGCGCCAGAGTTGCCGTAAGAACTGTCAGCTTAAACATCAGAAAACTCCTCAATTAGTTAGGCTAAACCGCGAATTTCCTTAAGAGACTCTAAGGCGAGGAAGGCTGCTTGTCGTAATTGAAAAGCGCGGGGCCGCGTCGTTAAAAACGCAACTCAGTGTAGCTGTAGTCAAACTCTCCTGTCAACGCATTCATTCAGCAAAATGAACGCACTCGGTCAAGTTAACCGCCCCACCGTGGCACGGGCGTCCCGCCCGTGATTTCAAGATGGCCCTTTACTCCAGAAGACTCCTACGCAACCAGACATGGGCGGAACGCCCATGCCACGTTCGGTTAGACGCCTCACACTCCTATCTGGCCGACGAACTAATACTAAGCCCGGAAAATGTGTCCTTTTCCCAAGGCAAGCATGCTAACATGACGCCTCGGCGGGAAAAGCTCCCGTTCCTCGGCCGCAACTATCGATCCTTAATGCGCGCCACCAGTGCGTACCATTTCCTTCGGCTATTCACAATGCGACGTTGGGCTGCCATTGCTGTTCTGCTGTCTCTCGGGCTCGCCACAACTGCACCGGTGCGACCCTACACCGTGCAGTTGGCCGATCCAGCCGGCGAGCTTCAGATTAAATGGGCCCGGCGGCGTATCCCCATTGCGCTGTCTCCGTCGTTAACGTCGCCTGGCCCGGAAATCAAGCCAGGTAGCGACGTCATCGGAGCTCTTCATCGAGCAATGTCGCGCTGGACCAGCGTAGCTAACATCCAGTTTGTTGAAGTACCAAGCAAACTCCAGTCGATTAGTCCGGCCGTCGGCGGCGATGGAATCAGCTTGATCACCATCGCCGATACACCCGAAAACAACGCGCTCTTTGCAGGAGTGAGCGATACCGGTCGAACACGTGTGTTCTATGACCCTTCGACTGGAGCAATCAGCGAAGCCGATGTCGTGATTAATCCCCATCCCGTTTCAGCTGACGGCTCGCTGGTGCAATTTTCAACTGACGAGACGCCCGGGACTTATGATCTTGAGTCTGCGTTCACACATGAGCTTGGTCACTTGCTTGGGCTCGAACATTCGGGCGTGATTGCAGCGACGATGCAGGCGCGTCAAAGACTGAACGGGCCAGAACATTTGACCTCCGCCACGAACCGTACGCTTTCTGAAGATGACCGGGCCGCGGTACGTGCCATTTATGGACCACACGAAGGGCTTGGAGCAATCGAAGGAAGAATTCAGGATAGCTCGACTGGCAAGCTTAAACCGGTTTTTGGCGCGCATGTGTGGGCAGAGAATGCACAGACCGGGCGCGTAATAGCGAGTAGCATAACGCTCGCCGATGGGCATTATCGCATCGAGAGTCTCGCGCCAGGTTCATACCGTGTCATTGCCTCCTACCTTGATGGCGCGGTCACGGCTGACGATATTGCTTCGTCAGGTGGTGCTTACGCGGGCATGAACAAGCAGACTGCCTTCCGCACTGCGGAACTGACGAATCAAATCAACGTCGCGGCCGGCGCCGCAACCAACCTTAATTGGAATATCGTTCCGCCGCAGAATACGGCGCCCGCACTGAAGCCCAGGCTGCTTGGATCGAACGCTCAGCTTTCCAGCGTGGCGGTACCTGTCGAGGCCGGCAAGACCTACACGCTTTACATTGGCGGTGATGGAGTGGACCAGGTTCCGGGAAATGCAATCAGTGTGAGCTCGCCTTACCTGACTGTTAATGCCGCAAGCCTTGCTTTGCAGTCTTTTGGAGCATCGTTTCCCGTAATCAGCGTCGAAGTGTCGGTAGCGCCAAACACACCCTTCGGCGATTACAGCCTGCGCCTTCAAGCGACGTCCGGCGAAGTCGCTTACATGGCTGGCAGCCTGACTGTCGATCCAGGCGTGAACACGGCCACGGCAAACCCACTCGACGATGGGATGTTCTTTGTGCGGCAGCATTATCGAGACTTTCTAGGACGTAGTGCGGACCTGAACGGGCTCGACTATTGGACCACCCAAATAGATGAATGCGCCGCGGACGTCGATTGTGTGCGCTCGCGGCGTATTGATGTATCAGCAGCGTTCTTTGAACAGCCCGAGTTTCAGGAGACCGGCTCGTTTGTTTACCGGCTCTACAGGGCTGCACTCGGAAGACGTCCGGACTTCAGTGAGTTTCTCTCAGGCCGGGCCAAGGTTGTAGCCGGCTTTAATCTGCAGACCAACAAACAGGCTTTTTCAGAAGAATTTGTTGATAGCTCAGAATTCAAGCGACGCTATCCGCGGACGATGAGTGGGACGCAATTTGTCACGGCACTGCTGGCGACGTCTTCGCAAAGTGCCGGAGTCGATCTTTCGTCGCAACGCTCGCAGTTGCTCGAACTTTACAATGGAACGGATTACGGTCGGGTGGCAATCCTGCGACGTCTCGCCGACAGCGAAGCCTTTGCTCGAGCCGAGTACAAGCGTGCGTTTGTATTGATGCAGTATTTTGGTTACCTGCGTCGCAATCCTGACGAACGCGGTTTGACTTTCTGGGTGAACGTCCTGGAAAGCAAACCTGATGCGGATCAAACCGCATATCGAGGTATGGTTTGTTCCTTCCTTAGTTCTGCAGAGTATCAATCACGATTCGGCATGACTCTCACGCACACCAACGCCGAATGTGGGCAATAGCCTTTCATCCCGTTGATTGCGCTATTTGTTCCACCGCCTTCCGGAACGACGGCCCATCCAAAGCAGGATAGCGATAGAATTCGTCTTCAATCGCAGTGAATAGCTCCAAAAGCCGTTTCCGCTCTACCAGATCTCGTCGAATCATTTCATTAACGTCCTGCAGATCAATCGCGTGCCGCCGTTCAATCTTGGCGAGTGCTTGTGCATAGAAGTCGTAGTGAAGGAATGACAAAGTTCCTTCCTGCCGAATAAAAACGCTACGTTCCTGCCATCCGGGCAACTCAGGGATAAAGTGATCTGGTGAGGCAATCTCAAGGTTGATATTGAGCTGTTCTTTCAGTGCCGGCAGACTTCTGAGGAGTTCGTCACTTTCCGGAATGAACTTGAGATCGACATCTATGGTTGAGTTGCGCCAGCCAAGCAACACCGCTGACGAACCGCCAACCAAATAGACGCGAGAAGGAGATCGGACCCTGCTAGCGAGCGAACGCATGAAGGTATCAAGCAGGCTAAGGTTTATCGGTTTACGCATTCCGCTGCTCGCTCAAAACTCACGAGTCTCCGAATCAAGGCGTTATAACGCGAGTGCGCTGAGTCAGAACTATCTTGCTCTAATAGATCATAAAGCCGATGTTCAGGCAGTTCCGGCAAATGTTCTGGAAGATCCAGACCAAGCCGGCGGAGTCGCGGTGCTCCGATCGCAACCAGTAGGGCTTCAATTGTCTCGCGACCTGCGCGCAGATCAGCAAGTCCGGTTTCGATAAGTTCATGCCCTGGTAAAGCTGCAGTGTCCATGAGACCTGTCACTCTACTACATCGAAGTCGAGGATGAGCGGTGTCGAACCATGCTGCTCGAACCAACAGATGTCCTGGCAAACGAGATCTACTTTCAAGCGATAACTGCCCGGCTGCTTCGGGACTTGCTGGGCCAGGTTGACCATCACTTTTTCGCCCGGGGCAAGCACGCGCGAGAGGCGCGGCGAACCGTGCACTTCTGAGATCAGTTCATTACGTTCATTCAGAACCTTAATTCCGATGCGCACAGTTCCTGTGGGAGCAGAGCGGCTAACGAGCCAGACCGTATCCCCGGTGTTTGCAATCTCCAATTGAGCTTTAATTGTCCCTCCAGCCTCAACCGTATGCGAATGCTCACCAACCACGGAGATGTTAGCAGTCAGCAGGCCCGGGTTACGACTATCTCTCGACTGTCCTTCCGAGACTTTCTTGCACAAGAAGTAGTTGAAGCTCTCCGCCGCGCTCTCCTCAATGTGCAGCGTACGATCGCTTCCAATCCGTTCGCGGTCGAACAAACCATTGACGCTGATGTAGTCGCCCACCACAACGAATCCGTACTCGCCCAACAGCTCCAGCAGATACTCACGCGGGAAAGGCGATTCAAGCGTTTCGTACTGCTTCATAACGCTCCGCAACTCGCTCTCAGTAGCCGATCCTTCTGGCGGGCGCTCGCCTTCGAGCACGAAAAGCTGCCCGCCGTTGCTCAGCATAGATGCGAGGTTCTTCATGACCGCATGTTCGTCTTCAAAATGATGCAGCGAGTCGTAACAGATAATCGCGTCGAAAGTCTCCGCGAGGGGCGCCAGTTCGATGTCATGGACCAGGAAACGCGCTTTGAAGTTGCTCTCGTGATCCAGGCCAAATGGCACCTTGTTCAGCCGGTCGCGAGCCATTTCGATCATTTCGGGACTGAGATCGATCCCGGTTGCGTCATATCCAAATCGCGCAAAGTATTCACACAGCCAGCCTGAACCGCAGCCAACATCGAGCAGCCGTGCGCCCGGTGGAAGAGCCAACACCATAGCGATGTTGGCAAAATCGCAGAAATGTCTGTGTGTGTCAGGATCGAGACCGTCGCCTTCCCAGCGCTCATGCTTGTGGGCCAGATTGTAAAAAGGCTTCGTAAGCAGATGATGACGATCGCTGGGGCCGAGCTTTTGCGCATATTCCTTTGCCCCGCGTTTGTAATCGATTCCGTCAACTTTCTTGAAGCGCATAGGTGAATCGTTAGTATAGCAGCACGCGAAAGATGTTATCTTGTCGCACGCCAAAGATGCCCGAATCACACCAGCCACGACGAGCCTCGCTGATACGTCGCCTATTCTCGGATCCGGCTCTCCGCTCGGCTCTGTTTGCTTTCACAGTAACGCGCTTGCTGATCCTGCTCGTGGTCCTGCTCGCTGCGAATATCAGGTTTGAGCCAGTCGCGCACGATCAAATCGGCGAAATACATGAATCGACGATATCCCTTCGCCACACACGCGTAACAGACGTGCTGACACGAGTGACGTCGGGCGCTGACAGCTTGTGGATCATGAATATCGCCCGCGACGGTTACGAGAAGGAGCCCTTCAATACGAACACACAACACACCTGGGCTTACTTCCCGTTATATCCGCTTTTGTTGAGGGCCTTCGCGAGGCTGACTGGGAACCTGGCGATCACCGGCATTGCTTTGTCGAGCAGTCTGTTGCTGTTGGCCCTTGTAGTTTTTTACCAGTTGGTAATCGCGCTTGATTACGAGTCTGAAGTCGCAAATCGCGCAGTGTTCTACATAGCGGCTTTTCCAGTCAGCTACTTCTTCTCACTTGCGCAAAGCGAATCCTTGTTTCTGCTTTTAAGTGTTGCGTGCTTCTATGTGGCGTGGCGCCGACGATGGTGGCTGGCGGGGATCTGCGGAGCGCTGGCTTCAGCTACGCGGCTTGCCAGCGTGTTTCTGATTGTGCCATTAGCGCTGTTGTACTGGCGGAATCTGCGATGGGAGGGAAGAAAACTTGGCGTCGATGCGGTTAGCGTGTTGTTAGTGCCCGTCGGCCTGGTTGCGTTCATGATCTATCTAAAAAGTATTACTGGAAATGCGTTTGCCTTCGCGGACATTCAACTGGCCTGGGGACACGAGCCGGGAATGTTTTGGCGGCCCTTGCTCCGCTATCTACATACGCCGCTGCAGGTGAGTGCGTTTTGGGATTTCCGGCTCCTGAATTTTCTGGCAGCACTTCTCGCATTGGTTTGTGGCGTCTGCCTGGTCCTTAAGCGCGAGTGGGCTTTCGCGCTTTATACGCTCATCTCAATTCTGGTGCCGCTCTCCTATCAAACTAGCCTGCAATCCGTCGCTCGTTATGTGCTGGTGATCTTTCCCGTATTCAGCGTTCTCGCAGTCTGGGGACGCGCTCCACGTTTTGATCAGATAATACGCACTGTTTTTGTTACTCTGCTTTCACTAATGAGTGCGATGCTGGCTGTGCGCGTGACCCTCGCATTGTCCTAATCTGCGTTTGTGCGTCTTACTATTCATCTGAATCTCGATCGATATTCTTTAGATTCGATGAACGCCTGAACCATCACGTGATAATCCTTTGTTTCTTGTTTGGTAAGCGCGTCGGTCCAATAGCGTAAGCCTGTCTCCTCAGGATCTCGTTTCAAATAAGCGACGTATTGCATGAACACGATAGCGCGCTCGTATTCATGTCGCGAGAAGACCGCGTCATCTGCAAGTTGGCGAATTATTCTCGCTCGGCCCGCGTCATCATTCGATTCGGCTGACAATCGTGTTCTTAAATGATCGAGACTAATGCCTGACGTTGCTAAAACATTCTTGAGGAGTCCGTCAACTAACTCAGGTACGGTAAAGGTCGCCGGATAGAGCCGCGTGAACTGTGACTGTTTTATCCATGACTCGACAAAAGCTTGCCTGTCCGCATCAGGATTTTGGCCGGCGACCAGTTTCGCTCGATCTGCTTTGAACTCCTCGTAACTTGGCGTCCTGCCAAGCGCGGCCTTGTAGAGGCGAAAAATAAAAAAGCCTGTTTGCTGAAATTCCTTTTCGACGAAGAACGCGGCTGAGACTTTGGCGCGCTGTTCCGTTAAGCATTTCGTGTTGTTTCCGCAGCTTTCAATCACTCCGCTCCAGTAGTCCCAGCCAGCCTGGTCAGGCTCGCGTTCAAGAAAATCGAGGTATTGAGCGCGCACAAAGAAGTGAGCATCATCGATGGGGTTCGGCGTAGATTCGTCTTTGCTGTTCTTCTCGCGCACTACCAAAGCTGTGGCCTTCTCGGGAATCGGAAAAGGCGCTTGTCCTTCGCCCCTGACGCTTGGCTCAGTTTTCGTAATTGCGTAAAGATCCTTGCCTTCGTAGCTGCGCACGAAGCGCACACGATTCAGCGCAATGCCGCGAGCCAGAATGGATTCGATTGCGATTCGATTGGACGGTTCAAGAAAAGCATTGTGCACGACCAGATACGAGCATGGTATCGACTCGAGGAGATCGAGGAAACGATCGGGGATCACTTCTTCGTGAGTGATAGATTGAAGTTCGATTTGCAGCGGTGGACTGAATCCGGATATAGCCGTTACCAATGGGCGACCGTGGTCCGCAGCGCGTAACGTGTATAGATAATTCTCGTCTTTGCCAATCATCGTCGGCAGTTCCACGATTCCACCAGCCATAGATGTCTGCCTGAACCAGGTTGTCAGAGAATCTGGATCTGCAGCTCCGTGGATCAAACTGAGTGGTGCGACCCACTGCTCAGCCAGAACAGCAACGCCGATAAGCCCATAAATCACAATCGGACGAAGCCGGGACCATGAACCCGCAAGCCGGCAGGAGAATTCTCTCGCTCCTATCCCAGCCAGTAACGCTAGCCCGAGGTATGCGATCATCGACCATCGTGCTGGCACGCGGATGCTCCGAAACAGTGGGACGTATTCGTAAAGAAACTGATGAAAATAAAAGTTCAGGCCCAGAGAGCCTGCGAAGCCCACCACAGTCCAAATCGTTCCCAGCCAGAACGCTTCGGAACGCCGGCTTGAACGCAGAGAGGCGAGGATATTTGTCTCCCGTGCACGCTTAAAGATTTCCGGATAGGCGATGACGAAACGGACAGCCAGGATAAAGACGAGAACTACGAAAAGCGCGCTGGCATTGTAGAGTTCAAGAAGGTAATAACCGAAGACGCGTACTTTGAAAGCTCCGTACCCGGAAATTCGAAAGACCAAAACGCCGCATACAATGGCGGCCGCATCGAGAATCGGTACAATTCGCTTCAAAGTGCTGCGGCGACTAGTGAAGCTCGTCTCAACAGGTTCAATCAGAAATACTGCGCCTAACGTAAGCAGTACCGGCATTAGTCCGGGGAAGAGGGCTCTCTCCGCACCGCGCAGGCTCATATTCAGCTTGCCCCAAACCTTGCTGCGATACTCGCCGACCAGCCAGTCAATGGGCCTCGCCGAGTAAAAGAGTATCTCCTGCGGGTTACGAACGAATCCGTAAAGCTGCGCTGCACGAGCGTACGGTATTAGAAACGGTACGAGTCCAAGACAGGCTAGACCAACTGCTATGAATCCGCGTCGCCAGAGGGCAACGTCGCGCCAGGCGGCGGAACGCACCACTAAAATTACAAACGACAATCCCAGCGGAATGAGCGTGAGCACGAACCAATGCACACACGACAAGCCATTCATCAGAAAGGCAATGCCAAGCCAAACGGCTCGCTTGCGGCTGCGCTCGCGAATGAATAGCACCAGCGCCTCGAGCACGAGAGGAATCCAGCCGGCAAACAGATAATTGAGATGTGGAAGTTGCCCGAAACGAAAAGGGATGAACGCGAAAACGATCCCTGCTATCCACGCTGCACCCACCCAACCTGTTAGCGTGCGCGCAAGTCTAAACGCGCCGTAGCCGCAAAAAGCGAAGCCAAGCAAGGTAGCAATTCCATGGATTGTCAGTGGACGCAGGCCTAGCGCGAACAGAGGAAAAAAGAGTAACGCGATCCCATAATTGTTCTCACTGAAGGCGAGAGTGTAACGATACGGATAGAAGATGTTGCCATGAAAAAGATTGAGCGGGCTGTGTAATGTCTGGTGGTAGTCCCACCAAAGAATCCACGAATTCAGGTATGGGTCGCCCGCATCAGAGGCAGCATCGCGGATGTGCGTTATCCAGGGCCAGGTCATTACGATCGTCAGGCCCAGGAACACCAGAAAGATTAAGACTTCGCGAATCGCTGGACGGCGAGCCAAATACGGGGATAGCTTCATTGTCGTGCCTTCGCTGTAATCGGGCTCTTCTCGTTATTGAACAGCGTGCAGAACTCCGTTGGTGAGCAGGCTTGACAGAACGCGACCAAAAATACCAAATAAGCAGTCTGGAACCAACTTGTTAGCTATTTAGGGAAAGTGAATAACGTGTCGCAATCTTACGACACAGCTATTACCGAAAACATAATCTCGAGCGCTTCACGTGATGAAGCTCGACGGCGTTGGTTTGTGCTTGCCTTATTGATTAGTACGTGGCTGCCACTATTGTTTTTCGTTGCGATAAGTCAGCTAACGACCGTTGGATCAGGCGTAGGAAGCATACGCAGCGCTCTGCTGTTTCTTAGCACCGCGCATGTGCCGGCCACGTTGTTTTTTTATACCGACAAGGAATTTGCAGGCATCGTCCGCAGCAGACCGGCGCGCTACATTTACTTTCCGCTTCTCCTCACGATCGCGACCGGGCTGTTAGTTGCGTTTTCGGGTTCGACTACTCAAGCCTTTGTCTTTCTTACATTCTGGGGTTGGCAAGCCTTTCATTATGGCCGGCAGAATGTCGGTGTCTATGCTTTCGTCAGCATCGCTGAGAAGGGACGACCAGCAAGTAAGCTCGAGAAGCTGGCGATTGATGCCGGCACGGTTTGCGGCATACTCGGTACTTTTAAAATTCTCGGCTGGATTATTTCGCCTGGCTACCTGCACGGAACACTCGACCTTCTCTTTCAATTGGGGAAGTTTGGCTTCCTCGTAGTTGCCGCTTTCAGTCTGGGCGTCTATTTAAAGAACTTCCGCGAAACGACACTACTGAAGACAGTGTTCTATTTCTCACTGGTGTTTTTCTTCTTGCCGATCTGGCTTTCGGACAGCATCAACTTTACGTTTCTCAGTTACGCGATTGCTCACGGCCTGCAATACATAGTCTTCATGAGCGTGGTGTCATTGAATGCGCGATCAGATGCCGTTGCCGACAGGTTCCCGTTTCGGAGCGTGGCAATGTTCCTGCTGTTTCTCTTCATCGTGGGATTTGTTTTTTATCGCGCGGAAGATTTGCGAGCCTTCGATGTCGTCAGGAACAGCCCCGCACTCACGCGCTCGGTCGACTTTCTGGTGGGCGCCATTCTCGGCGCGACCATGGCGCATTTTGTGATCGATGCGGGAGCATGGCGCTTGAGCAAGGTGGCGCAGCGGGCCTACATGAGCAAGCGGTTTGGGTTTCTGCTTAACTCGGGAAGCAATCGAACTCAATTGATCCAACGTTGAATGTGTCGAGCGGGGAAGCAAACTAACAGTTTGCGTTACAGGGTGCGGGTGTAGACAATTACGCGCGTGCCTATACCGGTTGGCCCTCCAAGCCCTCGCAAATCTGACCTGTTAATCGCTGCGGCGATTTTTGTGCTCACTTTCCTGGTCTACTGGTTCTCGCCCGTGACTCAGGTAACTGACTCGAATTACTCAATGCTTTTGAGTCAGGACTTGCTCGAGCATCGCAGCTTTCTACTCGACCACTATGCGATCCCTCGCCTGCAGCCGGAGTATCACTACAACACGATTATGAATGGCTCGATTCATCAGATTGAGGTGCGCAACGGAAATCTCTACTACTATTTTCCGCCTGGTTCCTCCGTGTTGTCCGTTCCATTTGTCGCCGCCTTGAAAGCAGCCGGTGTTTCAGCGTCCAACCCTGATGGATCGCACAATCCGCAAAAAGAGATTGAGATTCAAGCAGCACTCGCAGCACTGTTGATGGCAGCGTTAACAGTAATTTTCTACCTTACGTCCCGGCTGGCGTTATCCGCGGGCTGGAGTGCGATCATTGTATTGGGAAGCGCTTTTGGAACGCAGATGTGGAGCACGGCATCGCGCGCGCTCTGGGCCGAGACCTGGGGAATTCTGCTGCTGGGTATCGTCGTGTGGCTGTTATTTCGATCTCAAGTGCCTGGACGTAAGCTGAATCCCTTTGTGCTCGCAACGTTACTGGCGTGGAGTTACTTTGTCAGGCCCACGAACGCGGTTGCCATCCTCTGTATTACCGTCTGGGTATTCTTCGTTCAGCGCGCGATCTTGCTTCGTTACGTGTTAACGGGCATTGCCTGGCTGGCGCTGTTTGTCGGATATTCCTGGTATCACTTTCACCAGTTGCTGCCGCAGTACTATCTGGCGAACCGTCTCGCTTTCAAGGAAGGCTCAGTCGCGCTGCCCGGAAACCTAATCAGTCCTTCGCGAGGACTGTTGGTATTCGTGCCAGTGCTCTTCTTGGTAGGGTTTCTTTTGATTCGGTATTGGCGGCAGGTCTCGCCGCGATCCCTGTTGTGGCTGTCACTCAGCGTCGTTGCTTTGCATTTGATCGTGATCGCAGGCTTCGATCCATGGCATGGAGGATTCTCGTATGGCCCAAGATTCACGACTGGTCTCGTTCCCTGGTTTACATTGCTTGGTATTCTTGGCGTGAAGGCCATGCTCGAGTGGCGCAGGCAAAGCGCAGCAACCAAAAGCTGGTCGTCGCGATTGCAGTTGGGCGCAGGCGCGCTGCTCTTGTTCCTGAGCATCCTGATTAACGCACGCGGTGCCCTCGCGCGAGAGACTTGGGTGTGGAATGTGCGGCCGACCAATGTCGATGATTTTCCGGCCAAGATTTGGGATTGGCGGCAACCACAATTCCTGGCGGGTTGGGTGCGACCGCCAAAACCGGAGCGGGTGCCTGTGCTGACGTCCGAGCGGATTGACTTCGCCGCGCTGCAAGCCGAACCATACCTCTGGTACGGCTGGAGCGCGCCGGATCCAAATTCGCGGTGGACGGAAGCAAGTGAAGCGGGAATGGTATTTCGTTTCGATGATGGGCCTCGTCATGATCTCCTATTAAGAATTCAGCTCGGCGGGTTCATCGTGCCGGAAAAACATACCCGTCAAAGGGTGGGAGTGCTCTTGAACGGAACTGCCGTAGACAATTTCATACTCGAAAGAATCGAGCCGACCGAACGAGTGATAACGCTGCCTGCGAATTTGCTTCGTCCGGAAAACGAATTGATATTCAAGCTGCCAGATGCCGCATCTCCCAAGTCGTTCAAGTTGAGCAATGATTCGCGTCCGCTTGGAATTGCAGTGTTCTGGATGGAAGCTCAACACGAGTAAAAAGTCTGTCCACAGATTACGCCGATTACGCAGATTTAAAAGCAAAGTGCGAGATTCAACTCTAACGTTCTTGCCTGTAATCTGTGTAATCGGCGTAATCTGCGGATGGGCGCTGAAACAGCGGTGACTCAGATCAAAAACATGGAATTGTCCGGTTGGGGGCGGTATCCGCGGCGCCTCTCGACAGTCGTGTGTCCGGAAGATTCCGTTCATGCTGTGCCTCCGCGGCTCGGAAAAGTAATACCGCGCGGCCAGGGTAGAAGCTACGGCGACGCCGCCATGCTAGACGAAGGTCTGGTGATGCTCACGGAGAAGCTGAACGGTGTGGGCTCCATTGATGAAACCACGGGCGTGTTAACGGCCCAGGCAGGGCTGACGCTCGACGAAGTCATCACGGAATTTCTTCCGCGAGGCTGGTTTCCCACAGTCGTCCCGGGCACGAGGTTTGTCTCGCTCGGCGGATGTGTGGCAGCCGACATCCATGGCAAGAACCATCATCGCGACGGCACGTTTGGCGCTCACGTAAAGGCGTTCGAACTTGTCCTTGCCGATCGCTCGCGCCGGCGTTGTGCGGCTGAGATTAATGAGGACTTGTTTTGGGCAACAATCGGGGGGATGGGGCTGACGGGCATAATCACTGAAGTTTCGCTGCAATTGATCCCGGTCAAGTCATCATACCTTGTGGTTCAGCATCATCAGGCGAAAGATCTTGAAGCATCGTTCGAAGTGTTTACCAATGAAGCCTGGGACGACCATTACACGGTAGCCTGGATCGATTGCATGTCGAAGGGCAGCAATCTGGGACGCAGCGTGCTGATGCGCGGGCATCACGCAGCGATCGAAGATTTACCTCAGCGCCTGCGCACGAAACCGTATTCAAAGCCACGAACGCCGCACAACCTTGGATTTGATTTTCCGTCGTGGACGTTGAACTCGCTCAGCATGTCGGCGTTCAATGAGCTCTACTTTCGGTTGCAGGGACGACGGCAAGATTCTTTCATCGCCGATTACGAAAGCTTTTTCTTTCCGCTCGATCGCATTGGCAACTGGAATCGAATCTATGGCAAGCGCGGCTTTATTCAGTACCAGTGTGTGTTGCCGCTGAAAGAAGCATACGAAGGAATGCGAACTATGCTCGAAACTCTGGCTGGAGCCAGGCGTTCGAGCTTCCTTTCAGTGCTGAAGCGATTTGGACCACAGGGGCCGGGGCTGTTGTCGTTTCCATTTGAAGGTTACACTCTGACGCTTGATTTGCCTGTTACCGATCCTGAGCTATTTCCTTTTCTGGACAGACTCGACGATATTGTCCTGAAGCACGGCGGTCGAGTGTACCTGGCAAAAGACGCGCGGCTGAAGCCATCCGCCTTTCGCGCAATGTATCCGCGCCTGGAAGAATGGCTGGAGATTAAGAGAAGAATAGATCCGGAATGTTGCTTTGAATCGGATCTGGCGCGCAGGCTTGAAATTGGAAGACGGTGAGCCATCACCGATTGGAGTGACGAGTCACGCTTGATGAAACAAGTAATTGATCTGTGGCGCTTGATGCGCCCCCGCCAATGGGTCAAGAACTGTTTCGTCCTCACCGGCATCTTGTTCGCCAATGCCTGGCAACAACCTGATCTGGTTAGGCGGGTGGCGCTGACGGCCGTGGCATTTTGCTTCGCTGCGAGCGCCGTTTACATCATCAACGATCTGATGGATCGGCCTCACGACCTGAACCATCCACGCAAGAAACAGCGACCTCTGGCTGCGGGCCGAGTGTCCGTCACGGCAGCATTTGCCCTCATGATCTTTTTATTAGCAGCGGCGCTCGCCCTAGGGTTTTTGGTTTCTCCTACAGCGGTGACGATTCTGGTGATCTACGTCGTGATGAATATTGCCTATTCGCTTCACCTGAAACACGTGGTTATCCTGGATGTCTTTATCATCGCTGCTGGTTTTATGCTGCGGATACTTGCAGGCACAACCGGTGTAGGTATTGCGCCTTCACAATGGCTGCTTTTGTGCGGCTTGATGATGGCGCTGTTCCTGGGCTTTGCTAAGCGGCGGGCTGAACTCTATGCGATGAGCGACGATGGTCCAACTCATCGTCGCGTGCTGGGCCACTACACGCCAGTGCTGCTTGACAAGATGATCGTGGTTACAGCCACCTGCGTAATTATCACCTACAGTTTGTACACGATGAGTCCGGCAACGATTCAGTTCCACCACACGGAGTCGCTGATTTACACTGTGCCGTTTGTAATCTACGGAATCTTTCGCTACATCTACTCGCTGCATCAGAAGACGGCAGGAAGCGATCCGGCGTTACAGATCTTTCGCGATCCACATCTGCTGCTGTCAATCGTGGGCTGGTTACTGGTTACGCTTTGGCTGATTGCGCGATCGAGGTAACTGAAATGAGTGGTGAACAACTCATCGATGTGCGGAACCTGATCGCGTGGTTGAGCTGGGACGCGTGCTTGAGCCCAGTGGCATTGCAGGCTTTGCCGAACCCGGTCCAGAGCCTTCTCAGACTCCACAATCGCAATATGAGATGAAAACCCATGGCGTGGTTGAGAATGACATCGACGTACGTTCATTGTGGCGAGTTGCACACCGCGTTGGCTTTACTGACATCAAGCTCGCGATCTTTCAAGTGGATCCGACGCTTACCGATTTGGACGGATTCGATGACTTCTTAAAAGGCGGCGAAACGAGCAAGAAGTACATCGACGATGCGCGCACGTTTCTAACGCTGGTTTGCCATCAACGGTTCAGAGGTTGCGAACGTCGATGTTCAGGTTCGCGCGTAGCCAGGCAACAAGGTCATCGTGTCTAACAAGCGTTCAGAGTTCAATCTTCAGAAGCGGGCTAAGAGCAAAGTGCTAAGGGCAAAGAGCAATAACAAATCAGTTTTGTCGTGTGCGAGCTCGTCTAAGTAAGAGCCCGATCCATGGACCAAGCGCTTTTAGACTTTAATCCTCACATTGGGTTCCTCTTTGCCCTTAGCCCTTTGCTCTTAGCCCATTTTGAAGATTGAACTCTGAACACCTGTAACCAGCGTTGATGAACACTCCAGGACGAACATGGCTCACGCAAGTCGCCAACAGCCGATTGGTGATTTTCTTTCTTTGCGCGTTGTTCACCACAGCGATGATTTATAACTGGGTCTTTCCGCTCGGAGCGCTTCTTTACACTCGCGGAATCGACGGCAACGACTGTGGGCAGATGGTTTGGAACCTTTGGCATACCAACGAATCGATTAGTAGCGGCCGCAATCCTTACCATGCAAGTGAAGTTTACTTTCCCGTGGGCGCCAATCTTTGGCATCACACGCTGGCCGCCGGTTTCTTTCCAGTTACGTTTTTGGTTAAGCACCTTTCCGGCGACAGTCCTATGTATCCGCTGTATGCGTACAGGGTCGTAGTGCTGATCTCCTTCATCTTAATTCTCTTTCTTAGTTTTCTATTTCTGCGTGAGCTTGGACTCAGCCGTTGGGCTGCGGCAGCAGCGGCGGTGGGCTACAGCTTCTCGCACTTTTACATGGCCCATGCCATGCACATCAATCACTTGGCCGGGTTTCTGATTCCGCTAACGGCGTTGTTGGCGTTGCGAGTCTATCGTGTTCCCGGAAGGAACGTGATACTCCTCACGTTCGTTGCCGGGATCTCGGTCTATTTCACCGAATTCTCGCTTTACATCTACATGGCCGCGGGGTTCTTCCTCGCTGCGTTGTTTTTGTTTGCCGACGAACGCAGGCGCTTGGTCACCGCCTGGCGCAAAACGGGAGTCATGAATCTAGCCGCAGCCGCCGTCGTGTTCCTGCTCTTGTTTCTTCCATTCTTTGTAAATCTGGTCCAGGACCCCGCAATGAAGCCGCCGCCGGAACAGTCATCAATTTGGTCGGGGAACCTCGCGGGCTTTGTGATTCCCGATCCGCAGCGGACACCTCTGTACGGAGAAGCGTTCCGGAGACTCAACGAGCGCGTCACAGTCGGTGTCGGTGGTTTTGAAATGTTTCTCGGGTTTGCGCTGCTGGCATTCGCGATGCTCGCATTATTCAAAGTCAGCAATCGATACCTAAGAATCTCAGCTGTGTTGTGCGCGTTATTTCTGGTCCTGAGTTTGGGAGCGACGTTGAAAGTTTTCGGCACTGAGACAAATGCGCCGTTACCTTACGCTTTATTGATTCACGTTCCGCCGTTTGATTCCGGTCGCACGCCGGTACGCTTCATCGTTATGGGTCTATTCTTTCTGATGGTGGTGGCGGCGTTCGGCATGTTCTGGTTGCAGCGCACGGTTGCTGCGCGTTACGGCCTGCATTTGTCCAACGCAGTGATGGCTATCGTTTTTGTTTGGTCAGCGGCCGAGGTGTATCAGCCGATCGCTAGACAACAGGTTTTCAATCCGTCACCACAGCTGGCAAAGCTGACCGCAGGACCGGTCTTCGAACTGCCGTTACAGGCGTGGGACGGTTACGCCGCCTTGCTTCAAGTCTTTCATCACCAGCCGATCGCGACGGGTTATCTCGCTCGTATTTCACAGGCGCAGCTGGACCATGCGATTGAGCTGAGGCGACTAACTGATCGTGGTCCGAGCTTTTGTGAAGAAATCGAGAAACGCGGTTACCGTAACGTCATCATTACACCGAGCGAATACATGGAGCCGCACGATGCAGGAACGGTGACGCAACTCGAACTGGAAAAGTGCCGGTTGCCGGTTATCGATCTGCGTGCACAGGGAACGATCCTTCCGAATCATTCCAATCTTGTCATAAGAGAGGGCAGGGAAGATCCAAGCTTCTTTCCGCCGTTGCCGCTTCATCGCAGAGTGCAGTTTTCCAGTGGAGAAGCAGATAAATACTTGTGGTACGGCTGGAGTGGTCGTGAAATCTATTCTCGCTGGACGGATTCAGGTAAGACTGCTCTCGTGTTTTCAATTGATCAGCAGGCCAGGCGGCAGTCTACTTTGCGGCTGAAAATCTTTGGTGGTCCCTTTCTGGCGCCGGGCAGGGTAGACTCACAACGCGTTACGATTGAGCTGAACAATTTCGTTATTGCTGACTGGGTGCTCAAAAGCAGCGAGCCTGCACTGCACGAGATTGAGTTGTCAGTAAAAGACTTTGTGGACACAAATACTCTTGTTTTTCGCTTGCCGGATGCGGCGTCGCCGCGAGCCCTTGGAGTAAGTGAGGATTGGAGGCTCCTGGGATTCAATGTCCAGTGGATCTCGATCGACTAGCTTTGCGCCTTTGCTTCTTTGGTGGATAGCAGTCAGTACCACCGCGCGGTAGCGGGTGGGTCTCATGATTGCGGATTGCGGATCAAGGCGTGGAGCGGCGTATTGTTTTGGATTCCGCAATCGACAATCCGAAATCCGCAATCGTGAGATCCACCCGCTACCGCGCGGCGGTACTGACTGCTATCCACTGCAAAGAGTCAACCAAAGATTTCGAGATTACAGATTGCAATTGATAATTCGCGGTCGTCGGTGCTTTCAGCGTTAGTCGACCGCGGTTGCCAGGTGCGATCGGCACGAATCTCGAAGAGATACTCCTTCACGTCATTATAGTGAGGCTGTTCGACCAGAAGCTCGATTGTCCTCCAGCCATTCTCCTTCAGCGTCAGTGTGTCCAACCTTTCGCCATTAAGCCGAAACTCAAGCTCGAGTGGCTTCTGCTCTAGTTCGGGCATGTGACACGTGAGATCTAAGCGCAGGCGTGACAGGGAATCAGTGCGAAAGCGTATTTGACCTATCTGGGCCATCCATCGCGCGATGGGCGGGAAGTTCTCAGCAGCGTACCACCCGCTGGTAAACGCCGCTCGAGTTGATCGATCCAGTACTACGGCCCTAACGACGTTTACAGCGATTGGCGCTGCGAAAAGGTTGTCTCGACCTGACGAATCACCGTAGAAGTTACTTAACGGTTCGTCTGACGCCTTAACGAGCAGGTATCCGCTCGCCGGCATCTTGATTCGATAATCCGAGATGCGTTGGAACACATAACCAAGCGCCATGTTAAAAGCGCGACGCTCGTTGAAAGACAGGCCGCGGAGGTAATCCAGAAAATCCTGATCGCATCTGGGCAAGCCGTAGTCATCCGCGAGTTTCACCAACTCCTCGCAGGGCACACATACTGAATAGCGCGGCTCGGTCTGCACATTCGCGAAGAAGCGTCGGAACCGTACCTTGTTAGCTTGCTCGTCTTCCATGCCAACGTGACCATCGACGGCTATGAACCGGCGCAGCTCTTCCGGCGTCATCTCGTTGTAGTCTTTTTGCTGCTCGCGATTCATGCATTCGACGCCATGCAAAGTTACGCCACCTGGACGCAGCACACGTTTGATCTCGGCCAACACCGGATCTTTCTGCTCGAATTCGATGTGGCCCATCACATCAAGACTCACTACATAATCAAAACTGTGATCCGCAAATGGAAGTCTTGTCAGATCTCCGGCTACCGCTGCCGAGTAACCGTTGCGCTGGGCGACTGCGGCACAAGCTTGCGAGATGTCGATACCAGTCACCCTGACTCCTTTACGCTTGAGCAGCGCGAGCAAACCCGCGCCACAACCAAGGTCGAGCACTGTCGAACCAGCACATACGTTGTCGTAGATCCACATCGTTCGTGACCAACGGATATCGAACCTATTGACGGCGTCGAAGTAGTCGGCATCCAACACCTCGCCCGAGGCGTAGCGAAGTCGATAAAACTCGGCCAGGTCTTCTATCCCGGCGAGTTTGTATAGACTTTCTGACTTTGAATCCGCAGTCATTGGTGCGCTCAGAAT
>Ga0126384_10000150_pt1 | contig 32925 bp, 22 predicted proteins | sample PanSoiMetPlot_36_FD_92543 | JGI IMG/M metagenome (GOLD analysis project Ga0126384, IMG submission 92543) | Tropical forest soil microbial communities from Panama - MetaG Plot_36 | ecosystem: Environmental > Terrestrial > Soil > Tropical forest > Bulk soil | place: Panama | collected 2016-02-17 | reverse complement strand
TTCAGCATAACTTTGGGCAGTCAATCAAGCAGCATCGCTGAAGGCGCAATTGGCTTCTTTGTGCAGGACAGTTTTAAGTTTCGTCGAAATCTGACCCTTGAGCTGGGAATGCGCTACGAGTGGAATATGACGCCTTCTGAGCGCTATGACCGCTTCATTGTGTTCGATCCAGTGAGTGCTTCGCTGGTTCGGGTCGGCACCAACATCGATGAGGTTTATCACCAGAACAACAAAAACATCCAACCACGTGTGGGTCTCGCGTGGGATCCATTCAATGACGGCAAGACCTCCGTTCGCGCGGCGTACGCGATAATGACTGACCAGCCGATGACCAGCATCGTAAGCGCGACGGCTGGGAATCCTCCTTTGGCGATACCGCTGACCTTCAGCGGAGCGATCAGATTCGAAAACGCGATCAACCTTGCGGGTCCTGCAGGTCTGGCGCCGCAGACGGTGGACCACGCTTTCGATAACGCCTATTTGCAATCGTGGAATGTGAATGTGCAACGAGCTTTGACCGGGAATCTTGCTTTGATGGTTGGCTATGTTGGATCAAAAGGGACACACCTGATTTTGCGGCGCAACATCAACCAGCCGATCAGCGGAACACGTCCGTTTCAAGGGCTCTCACAATCAAGTCCGATACTACCAGGCGCAACCCTTGGCAACATTACGCAAGTCGAGAGCTCAGGAAACTCGAGTTACAACGCTCTGTGGGTGACGGCTACCCAACGTTTGGCTCGTGGACTTCAATTCAACGTCTCGTACACCTGGTCGAAGTCTCTTGATTACAATTCTTTCAGCACGGGTGGCATCATTGGTCAGGACAGCTACAACCTCAGGGGCGATCGGGGACTGTCAGATTTCGACGCGCGTCACCGCTTCGTCGTCAGTGGAATTTACGACTTGCCATTCAGACGTAATCGGCTCGTTCGAGGCTGGCAGGTCGCTGCGATAGTCCAATCGCAAAGCGGAAGTCCGATAAACATCGTTACTAGCAACAGCACGGTCAACGGCATAGCAAATACACTGAGACCTAATGTGACAGGTCCAGTCAATATTATTGGCCGCGTCGACCGCTGGTTCGATACATCGGTATTCACTCCGGTGGCGAACTTTGGCAGCTCGGGGCGCAATGTTGTGATCGGACCATCATTCAATACTACCGATTTGTCGGTAATGAAGAATGTTAAGTTCCGCGGATGGGTTAGAGCACAGTTCCGGGCAGAGATATTTGACCTGTTCAATCACGCGAACTTTGGTCCTCCGGGCAACGTGGTTGGGACACCGGCGTTTGGAGTTATAACCAGCACACGATTTCCGACCGGCGAAAGTGGTTCATCACGTCAGATTCAGTTTGCTGTGAAGATTAGCTTCGCCGAGCGCAAATGAGCGCGGCCGCAATTAGCCAATAGACCAGGATCGAGGGCAATTCTGAAATAACATGAGATCCGGCAAGCACTCATTAAAAGAAACTTTGACGACCATTATGGCCGCATTGTTTCTTGTGTGTGGTGCGCTGACATTGGTTCCTCAACTCGCGCGAGCCCAAAACACCCCCAAGCGCGTGCTGGTACTTTACTGGGACAACAAAGACTATCCCGGCAACATCAAGTTCGATGAAAGCTTCAAGGCAGTATTGCAGCAGAGCGCCTTCAGCAACGCTGAGTACTATCCAGAATACTTCGAGTCGAATCGGTTTCCAGGTGAGACGCAAGCTGTCTCATATCGGGACTATCTTCGCGAGAAGTACGCCGGACGTGACATCGACGTGATTGTGGCTACGGCCGATCCGCCGCTGAATTTTCTTCTTAAGTATCGCGCCGAACTTTTTCCGACTAGTCCGATTGTGTTTGTAGCGAACCAGCCACCTGCTTCGGACAAACTTTCAGTACCACCAGGCCTTACTGGAATCATTAATCAAAGCACCCACGAGCAGACACTCGATTTGGCCTTGCGCCTGCATCCTGATACCAAACAGGTCTTTGTCATCAGCGGCTCACCAGAGCATGACAAGAGATTTGAGACGGTTGCGCGGCAGGAGCTTCAAGGCTTTGAAAGCAGGATTCAGATTACTTATCTAACCGATCTACCACTGGGTGATCTGATCGCTCGAACAGCGAGTCTACCGAAACACTCAGTTGCTCTATACGTTTGGCAACGAGCACTGAACGAGCAAGGGAAACAGCTTGAGACTTACGAGGTGTTGGGTCGAATCTCTCCTGCAGCGTCGGCTCCGATGTACGGAATGGGCAGCGTGAATCTTGGCGCCGGAATTATCGGGGGTTACCTTCTGGGTCCTGACACAAACGGCGCCAAGTCCGCGGAACTCGTCACGCGGATCTTGACCGGCACCCGGGCTCAGGACATTCCCGTCGAGCCCGCCCCTAACGTATTAACATTCGATTGGCGCCAGCTACGCCGCTGGGGGATCAGTGAGCACAGTCTGCCGCCGAAAGCAATCGTAAAATTCAAGGAATACACGTTTTGGGAGTTGTACAAGTGGCGAATCAGCGGTGTGCTTACGCTTCTCGTTCTCCAAACGATATTCATTGGTGTGCTTTTGTTCGAGCGGCAGCGGCGACGGCGCGCAAAGGCGGCGCTCGATCGGCTTAATGCCGAGCTTGAACAGCGCATAGCGGCGCGTACGGCGGCGCTCGACGCCAAGACTCGCGAGCTCGAAACATTTGCATATTCAGTCGCCCACGATCTAAAGGCCCCACTGCGTGGTATCGATGGCTACAGCCGGCTTCTGCTCGAAGATCACTTCGATACGCTCAACGAGGAAGGGCGTGACTTCCTTAACACCATTCACACTTCGACTGAGGAGATGAATCAGCTCATTGATGATCTGCTGGACTACTCACGCCTCGAGCGACGAGAGTTAAAGCCGCATCGCGTGGCGCTGCAATCGCTCGTCAAAACAGTAGTCGAACAGACGGACCGTGAGTCGAACACAAGGAAGATTGATTTCGTGGTCAACGTCAATGGTGGCGAGGTCGTGGCTGATGCCCAGGGGCTGGGGCAGGCGCTCAAGAACTACCTGGACAATGCCGTCAAGTTTACCCGGGAAGTACAGCAACCACGGATCGAGATAGGTTCCGAAGAAACGCTGAATCGCTGCGTCCTCTGGGTGCGCGACAACGGCGTGGGTTTTGACATGAAATATCAGGAGCGCATCTTTGATATTTTTCAGCGGCTGCACCGATCTGAAGATTATCCAGGGACGGGCGTTGGGTTAGCGATAGTGCGCAAGGCGATGGAACGCATGGGTGGTCGTGCCTGGGGCGAAAGCGAGCCCGGACGCGGGGCGACATTCTATCTCGAGATTCCGAAATGATGTGGCAGGAGTTTTAGTCATGACTAACTCTAACTCTTTAAGCCCAATCCTCATCGTTGAGGACAGAGCAGTGGATCTCGATCTTACAAAGCGTGCGTTTGCGCGCCGCAAGATCCTGAATCCAATTCAGGAGGCGCGAGATGGAGAAGAGGCGCTTGCCTTCATGAAACGTTGGGAGAACGGCGAACAGCTTCCTGTATTTGTCTTGCTCGACTTAAGGCTGCCGAAAGTCGGTGGGCTCGAAGTCTTACGCCAGTTCAAGAGTAACCCAACGTCTTCAAGCATTCCGGTGATTGTACTCACCACATCAGCAGAGGACCATGATATGGAAGAGGCTTACAAGTTGGGATGCAATTCGTACATAGTTAAACCGGTCGAATTCGAGAAATTTATGGAAGTCGCGACCCAGATTGAAGTCTATTGGTGCGCGCTCAACACGTCGCCAAGGCCGCAATGAAGATTCTTTACGTCGAAGATGACCTCCGTGATGCTGATGTCACGGTTCGTATGCTGCGCAAGAATGCGCCGTCGTACGAGATCGAGCTGGCGCCGACGATGGCAGCTGCGCTCGTTCGGCTTGCGCATCTCGATTCAAGACCGCTCGATCTGGTGCTGACGGACATGAACCTTCGCGAGGGTGACGGTCTTTGCTTGCTGAAACACATTCGGGAGAACGCCATACCGGTTGCAGTTGTCGTTGTCACAGGCATGGGAGACGAGGACACCGCAGTGGCTGCACTGAAGGCACGTGCTGACGATTACGTCGTGAAGCACAAGGATTACCTCGATCGCTTACCCACAATTCTCGAGAATGCGGTCAATCATTACCGTGCTGAATCGGCACGCCGAGCACGCCCGTTAAACGTTCTCTATGCCGCGCAGACAGCAGCAAACATCGAGGAGACCCGGCGTCACTTTGCGATGCACGCGGAGTACATCCATCTTAATGTTGTTTCCAGCGCGGCCGAGGCGGTCTACATATTGAAACATCCAGCCACGCACGAGAGTTATGACGTGCTGCTCCTGGATTGCGACCTTTCCGAACTGAATGTGCTCGAGGCCCTCCGGGAATTGCCCTCGATTGAACCGTATGCAATTCCGGTAGTGCTTCTTTGCCGCCCGGGTAATGAAGAGTTAGCGAGCCAGTATTTGAAGCGAGGAGCGACAAGTTATGTTGTAAAGCGGTCCGGTTATCTTTTTCAACTGCCTCGGGAACTCGAGGATGCGCACTCCCATTTCGAGTTGCGACGACGTGAGGCGGCGCTGCAGGAGAGCGAAGCGCGCTTTCGTACGTTAGCTGACACGGCCCCGGTATTCATTTGGCTGACAGGTCTGGACAAGCTTTGCACCTATGTCAACCGATCGTGGTTGGACTTCACCGGACGGACCGAGGAACAGGAATTAGGTTACGGATGGGCCGACGGTATTCACGCTGATGACTACCAGCGAGCGCTCGACACTTACGTCGCAGCGTTTGACGCACGCCGTGGTTTCCAGATGGAGTACCGGCTGAGACGTTATGACGGAACGTATCGCTGGGTCTTAGACACCGGTCACCCTCGGTTTACTCCGGACGGTGAGTTTATTGGTTACGTGGGTTCTGCGATGGACATCACCGAACGTATAGAATCAGAGGGCGCCCTGCGGGAGAGCGAGACCAGATTGCGCCTGGCGCAGCATGCGGCGCGCGTGGGAACCTGGGAGTGGGACATCCCAACAGGCCGAGCAGTCTGGTCGGAGATGATCTGGCAACTGCTCGGTCTGGAGCCCGGCGATGGTGGGACCTCATTGGAAAGGTTTGTCGCATTCATCCACCCGGAGGACCGCGAGTCTACCCTGCGAAGAGTCAATGAAGTAATTGCTAACGGCGAAGAGTACTACGACGAGTTTCGCATCGTCCGTCCCAACGGAGAGGTCGTATGGCTGGCCTCACAAGGCAAGATTATCCGCTCGCCCGATGGACGTCCTGAAAGAATGCTCGGCGTCAATATTGATATTAACGAGCGCAGGTTGGCTGCGGAATCCCTCAGAGGCGCGCTTGCCGAGGTTCAGCAACTTAAGGATCGTCTCCACGAGGAGAACATTTATCTGCAGGAGGAGATCCGGGTTGCGAGCAATTTCGGCGAAATGATTGGACAAAGCGAGGCCCTCAAGCGAGTCTTGCGCCAGGCTGAGCAGGTTGCGCCGCTTGACACCACTACATTGATCCTCGGTGAGACAGGAACAGGAAAAGAACTGCTGGCGCACGCCATCCACAATCGGAGCCCACGTCATGAGCGTCCACTCGTGAAAGTCAATTGTGCGGCGCTGCCTGCTGATTTGATTGAAAGCGAATTGTTTGGGCACGAGAAGGGAGCATTCACCGGCGCGAATACGCGTCGCACGGGGCGTTTTGAAATCGCCAATGGAGGTACCATCTTCCTGGACGAGGTTGGTGAGATGCCTCTTGATCTGCAGGTGAAGTTACTACGAGTGTTGCAGGAAGGTGAGTTCGAACCGGTGGGCAGCAGCCGCACCATCCACGTTGATGTTCGAGTCATCGCCGCCACCAATCGCAACCTGGAAGAAGCTGTGAGAGAAGGTGTGTTCCGATCAGACTTGTATTACCGCTTGAACATTTTCCCAATCACTTTGCCCCCTTTGCGGGAACGACGAGAAGACATTCCCATGCTCGTCAGGCATTTTGTAAAAGCACTGAGCAAGAAGGCTGGAAAGAATATTGACAGCGTTGCGCATGAAGCGATGGCCGCATTAAGGAGTTACCCATGGCCGGGCAACATTCGAGAATTGAGAAATGTCATTGAGCGCGCAGTAATTGTCACTTCCGGTCGTACGCTTCACCTGTTTGATCGCCTCGGATCTGCTCCAGAGGATGCGAAAACATCGCCTTCGACGGAGGCACAGCCACCTGTGGGCGATCTACTGCGTGGAGAGACTTTTGAAGAGAGTCAGTACAACTTGATTCTTAATGCGCTGAAGAAGTGTTATTGGAGGATTGAGGGTCCATACGGCGCTGCGGCAGCGCTGCAAATCCAGCCGGGCAAACTGCGATCACTTATGAAGAAGCTGGGCATTACCAGACCCGGCGCCAAGGGACACAGTGTAAGTCTCAAAGGATGAAGGATAAAGGAAAGGATGAAGGATGAAAAAGAGCAAAGAGCAAAGGGGTAAGCGGTAAGAGCAAAACAGCTACCGACTTTCAAGAGTTCATTTCCAGACTGCGTCGACTTTGCCCTTACCCCTTACCTCTTTGCCCCTTGCTATAAAAGCGGGGCCGGATGATTAAGTCCGGTCCCGCTTTTATAGTTCCCCCCTTGGTTCGTACTTGGTCGCTGGCTGCACCGATCCCTTTCCGAGTGAGACGCCAGGTTCGTCGGGCCGAGCGTTCACAGTCAATGCCGCCAGGTTCCTTGTTCCTCCCTACCGTCAATTGCAAAGCAGGCAGAATGGGCCGGAGTGACCGGGTATTAGAATCCTCCGGCCCGCTGAGGTGTTACCTGATTCGATGACTGCCTCCTGTTGCTTCACCGACTGGCTACACCCCGTTGTTCGGTTGCTGGCCGAAACAACCTGCACTCATCGACTCCCGTCACCGGTCCGTGTCGGGAGTCGAAACTGTTGAGCCTAAACCTTACCGGCAATTCCTTTATTGACCATCAAGCGGATTTCCACACGCCGGTTCTTCGCACGTCCGGCAGCCGTCTTGTTCTCAGCCACCGGCTCGAGGTCCCCGTACCCAAACGGCTGGACCAGCCGTTGCATCGGCATCTTGTGCTTGCTTACCAGGTAGTAGATCACCGAGTTAGCACGTCGTTCGCTCAGATCCCGGTTGCGCGCCGAGTTGCCGGTCGTATCGGCATAACCAATCACTGCTACGACCCAGCCCTTGGTGTTCTGGGTTTTTACCCATTTAGCCGCTTCGTCAATCGTGGCCTTGCCCTGCGGTCCCAGAACGGAACTGCCGCTCTTGAAGTTGACTACAATCGTTTTGATGGGATCGAAGTCATCGAGTCCATTGATGCGATTGTTCGCCGTATCAGCTGTAGCCTGCGCTTTAGCTGCATCCTCTCTGGCTTGTGCAGCAACCGCGGCGGTCTCTGCAATTTGTCCTGCAAGTCTTTCCTGCTCCTGCTGCTGGGCCTTCAGTTTAGCGTTAGTCTCAGCTTCCATTGGATCGAGTGTTGACTTGAGAGCCTGAGCGGTTCTCAAATCCTGCTCGTCGAATCGAATTTTATCGGCGACGATTGCGCCATCTGCGTTTCCGACTCCATCAACCTCAAGTCGGAGGCCGCGCAGGATAAAGCTGGCGCCGTACTCCTTCGAGCCCCTGAATACGCCTTTCTTATGACTCTTAACTTCGGTTGTTGAGGTGAGCACGACCATCTGTTGCGGTCCACCCTGTGTATCGGCCATCGTGAACGAGTCAGATTCACGCTTGACTACGATACCTCTAAACTTCTGCACCTTTTCCCCGTTGGGAACGGTGCGCATCGCTGGTTCCTGACCAGTCGCATTCGTTACTCGGCTGAATACGGTGACTCCGCCGGTCAGAGCAACAAGGAAGACCAGTGTCGTTAATGCCTGCACTTTGTGCATGCCGAGTCTCATCGGATTTTGCTCCTTTCAGTGTACGAACTAGGAAAATATAAGGAACGGGGGAGCCTACTGAACTGGTCCTCGCTCCGAAAACTGCATCAGCACAATCCAAACCGCTGATCTGTTTGCGGCCGCATCCTAACTTTCGTTAGGAACCATTAATACTCGCAATTTTGCCAGTATCACCGGGTCTGAGTGCTGCATATGATTCTGGCTCGTACCACATTGGAGGCCTTATGCCGGCGGACAGGTCAATCAGAGTGATTAAGCGCGAACAGAGAGAGTTCCTGGCTGGGCAGGATCAAGCCGTCACCTCCAGCACGGAGCGGCAATTAACGCGCGAGATGGCTCAGGCCGTGACCGGCTGGATCGAAGAACGAAGAGCCTCGAGCAGAGAACTAAATCGAAAAGGCGACCTCGACATACTTTCGTCCCTTTAAAGAATCCCCGCTTCTTCTGCGTCCCAGCGGTCACAGGCAACATGTAATGATGAGCAGAGGAGCAATCCGCAGACCAAGCTGGCCGTTGGTTATCAGCCTCATCATCTCAATATGCGCAAGCTCAGCTCACGCCAAACGGGACGATGACGTCGTTATTCTCAAGAACGGCGATCGGCTCACCGGAGAAATCAAAGGCCTTCAACGCGGCGAACTAAGATTCAAGTCCAGTTATATGGCCGAGGCAGTGCGTCTCGACTGGACTAAAGTCCAACGCCTGGAGAGTAAATCTGCTTTTCTGGTTCTGCTCACAGACGGACAACTATTGACTGGCTCGATGCGGGTTGGCCCGATCGCCGGAATCGGGGACAACATCTTCGTAATCGAATTCCAGAAGAATAGTTTGGTTGTGAAGCAGCTTGATGTCGTTAAGATCACACCGGTAGAAGCGAATTTCTGGCACCAGTTGGAAGGTTCAGTAGATTTTGGCTTCAGTTTTACCAGCGGCAATAATCAGTATCAGACAGAGCTTGCGGCCACCACGACTTACCGGCGTGGCGATCAATCGATGACGGTCAGCGTTGATTCAGTTTTTAGTGGACAACCAAAAGGAACCAGTACGGCGCGCAAGGAATTCACCTTCGATTATAGAAAGCAGCTGAACGAAAAGTACTATGTCGGAGGATTGCTCGACTTTCTGAGCAGCGATCAGCAGAGCCTCGACTTGCGAACCACGGTGGGAGGGCTGATCGGCCGTAACCTGGTTCAGTCAGAGCGCACGCGCTTCTCAATCTTTGGAGGTTTGGTCGCCAACCGGGAAAAATATTCTGCAGAAGTAAATCAAGCGCGTAAAACCAACCTTGATGCCCTCACTGGGTTTGATTTCTCCACTTTTCGTTTCAAGACGACAGACATCCGTTCGCGATTCATGCTCTTTCCAAGCCTGACAACTCCTGGTCGCATGAGGATGCAGGCGACCTCAGATCTCAACATAGAAATAGCCAAAGATCTCTACTGGGGGTTCCATGTCTACGAGAACTATGACAGCAAGCCGCCCCTCCTGTTCACGAAAAAGAATGACCTGGGTGTCAGTACTTCGGTGGGCTGGAAGTTCTGACGTGGAGTCTTGCTCAATACCGGAAATTCCTGTCAAAAGTGCGAGTAACAATCGCCGTCAAGGACTTCTAGACTTTTGCTAAATGTCAGGATTCTAAAAGAGGACGGTGAGGAGAATGTACCGACTAAATGTGGCTTTTCGAATTGCAGCGGCAAGTTGTGTGCTCCTGCTGTGCGGCGGATTAGCGGCGGCGCAGGATATTAAATACAACTTTAAACAGGGAACTGATTTTTCGAAGTACAAGACCTACAAGTGGGTCCGCGTGCCGAACGCTCAGTATCCCAACCAGATCATTGATGGGCAAATCATGCAGGCAATTGACGCACAGTTGGCCCAGAAGGGCCTGAGCAAGACCGACAGTGACAGCGCCGATCTGGTCGTTGCCTACCAGGTAGCCATTGATCAGGAAAAACAGTGGAATTCCTACAGCACAGGCGGCGGTGGGTGGGGTTGGGGTGGCTGGGCAGGTTGGGGCGGCGGGATGAATACTACTACCACGACGAGCTCTACCATCACCGTCGGAACCTTGAATGTGGATATGTATGACGCGGCCGCCAAGCAGCAAATCTGGCGGGGTGCGGCCTCCAAGACTCTGGGGTCCGGCAAGAATCCAGAGAAGGTCCAGAAGAATATCAACAAGGCCATGGAAAAGTTGTTCAAGAAGTACCCGCCGCCGGCAAAGGGGTAAGGCCATCGGTTTCCCTGGTCCGATGAGCTTTGGCTTGGGCTTGTCATTAAACGCTAGCCACGAACGAACACGGAAAAGATGGTCTTTTGTCCGGGTTCATTCATGGCTTAGAGCTTCAGTCATTATCGATCGCGTCGTCGACAAGCTGAAGCTTATCGGACAAAGCTTATTGGGCTACACTTCTGACCAATCCTGAGTTGGCATTTCGCCGTCGAGCAGTTGTCGCAGTTTCTTTCTCGCCTTGTGAAGTTGTGATTTGGAGTTTCCAACCGAACAGCCAAACTTATCTGCGATCTCACAGTGTTTGTAACCTTCAATATCGAACAATAGAAGAACTTGCCGGCAGCCGGACGGCAAACGAGCTAGCGCAGCTTCCAACGCAAGCCTATCCAATACCTGAGAGCTTGAAGAACGTTTAGTGCCGTTTAGCAAATCAAGCGCGTCATCATTGTCGCCCGGCGAGCGTTCTCGGCGTCGCTTGATCCTGCGAAAGTGCATCAACACCTGATTTGTGGTCAGCCGGTAGAGCCAGGTAGTGAAAAGACTTTCCCCACGAAACGATCCGCCTTTGCGAATAAGTTGAACGAAAACTTCCTGGGTGAGATCTTCTGCCTCCGCTGTATTGCGAGTCATGCTCAAGCACAGCGAATAAACCTTCCTGTGGTGTTGCCTATACAAGTCTCCAATCGCGCCAATCGTGGCTGAGCCGCAAGGTGCGTAATTCGAGTCATTGGGATCACAAGCTCTTAGCTCCATCACACACACCTTAGTCCGATCAGCGATCGCTGTTAACTGTCAACTTTTCTAGGTGGAAGAATTCCGGAGTTAGGAAATCAGTACTGCCGTGGATAGCGTCTGGGTCAAGAGATTGTGGATTGCGGATTGTGGATTGGTAATTCCGCAATCCGCCATCAGCAATCCGCAATCCCTCATTATTCCTAGTAGTTTTGCGAGTTACGCGGCCAAAAGCCCTTGGATAGCATTCGGCTACGGCAATTTTTGATTACTCGACGGGTGGGTAGTGCGAAGGAGGACGCATGAAGACTAATCGACTGATCAATTGGGGAAAACTCAAGTTCATCGCGGTCTTATCGGCGATGCTATTTGTCTTACAGGCCCCCTCGATAATTGCGCAGTCGCAAGACACTCCGAAAGAAAATCCAACTCAAACTCAAGAGGTGGAAAAACTCAAAGAACGGCTCCAACAGCTCGAGTCAACCGTGCGGGAGCTGAAGGCACAGATCGGATCGCTTGAAGAGAAAAAAAACCAGGCACCAGCAATGGTCGAGGCTACTTACTCTCCGGCTCCAGCCACGCCGGTAACGCCTGCGCCTGACCCGGCCGCCAAGCCTCAGGATGACGAGAAGAAGGGAGAGAGCACTTTTGAAGTCTATGGGTTCGCCATGTTGGACTCGGGTTATCAGTTCAAACAGAACGATCCCAATTGGTTCGATGTGCTGCGACCCGTAAAGCTTCCCGCATTCAAAGATGAATTTGCGCCTGATGGAAAGGTTTTCTTCGGTGTCCGTCAGAGTCGCCTGGGAGTGAAGTCGAGCACGCCAACCAAGTACGGTGAGTTGAAGACGCAGTTTGAGTTCGAACTCTTTGGCACCGGTGTCGACGCAGGACAGACCACGTTTCGTTTGCGGCATGCGTACGGTGAGTTGGGTCAATTCGGAGCCGGTCAGACTTGGAGCCCGTTCATGGACATCGACGTCTTCCCGAACTCACTCGAGTACTGGGGCCCGAACGGGATGGTCTTCTTCCGCAACGTTCAGTTTCGCTGGATGCCGCTCAAAGGTCGCAATGCCGTCACTATTGCGGTCGAGCGTCCGGGCGCCAGCGCTGATCAGGGACAGTTTGCCGACCGCATCGAGTTAACTGGCATCAGGCCGAAATTTGATTTGCCGGATTTATCAGGACACGTACGGTTCACACGCGAGTGGGGCTACTTCCAGGCCGCCGGCATGATCCGACGAATCAAGTGGGTCGACACGCTCAATGATGCTTTTGATCTCGGCGGCCACGCTACTGGAGCTGGTTTAAATCTCACCTCGAACATCAACTTTTCAAAGAACGACATTGGCAGGTTTGCATTCGTGTATGGCCAGGGCATTCAGAACTACATGAATGATGCGCCGGTCGACGTTGGTATCGAGATCACGCATTCATCGGATCCGCGTCGTCCCATCAAAGGCGTGGCCCTGCCTATGATCAGCATGGTCGCTTTTCTTGACCACAACTGGAACAAGCGCTTCAGCAGCGCGGTCGGTTATTCGATGCTGAAGATCTACAACTCCGATGGGCAAACCGCAGACGCTTTCCGTCGCGGTCACTACGCTCTCGGCAACCTGCTCTTTTATCCCGTTCCAAACGTGACGCTTGGCGGCGAGCTCCAATGGGGCCGCCGCGAGAATTTTTTCGACGGCTTTCATTCGGATGACGTCCGCTTGCAGTTTTCGTTCAAGTACAACTTCTCCAAGCAATTCAAGTTCTGAGGTTTGAGGTGGTAGTGGAGGAACAAGCTCACGTTAGGTGAGGCTCAGCAATTAGGGAGGTGTGAAATGGAGCCTAAAGCTTTTCACTTAGGAAAAACAAGACGAGTAATGAAATATCTCGTGGCGATCACATGTGCGGCTGTGTTGTTGCCCGGGAATGCTCTGGTGTTGCTTGCGCAGGATGCAACCGCGCAGGGCACACAAGAAGCCGCAAAGATCCCACCAGAGCAGCTCGATTCGCTGGTAGCGCCGATCGCGCTTTATCCGGATCCGATGCTGGGCCAGGTGCTGGTGGCTTCAACTTATCCGCTGGAGCTTATTCAGCTGCAGCAGTGGCTCGACAAGAACAAGGGACTTAAGGACAAAGCTCTGGTCGATGCGGTGTCGAAACAGCCGTGGGATCCAAGCATTCAGGCAATGGCTGCCTTGCCCGACCTGGTGAAGCGTTTGTCCGATGACATTCAATGGACCACCGATCTGGGTAACGCGTTTCTTGCGCAGCAGAGCGATGTGATGGATGCCGTTCAGCGAATGCGACACAAAGCGCAGGACACCGGGGCCTTGAAATCGAACCAGCAGCAAAAGGTTGAGACGCAGACGGTTGAAAGCAAGGAAGTCATTGTGATCCAGCAGTCAAATCCTGAAGTGGTCTACGTGCCTTCCTACAACCCGACCGTTGTCTATGGCGCGCCCGCCTATCCATATCCACCGATCTATTACCCGCCTTCAACCGGAGCAGTGATTGCGGCGAGCGCCATTTCTTTCGGCGTTGGTCTGGCAATGGGCGCTGCCTGGGGCGGTGGTTGGGGCTGGGGTTGTGGTTGGGGTGGCGGTGATGTCAACGTCAACATGAACAACAACTTCAACCGCAATACCAACATCAGCGGCGGAAACCGCGTGAACAACATCAGCGGCAATCGCGGTGGTGGCAATAAGTGGTCACACAATCCGTCACACCGTGGCGGCGCTCCTTATCGGGATCGAGCTACGGCAAACAAGTTCGGCGGGACCGCTCGAGGCGATTCACTAGCTAATCGTCAGCGCGGTGCAAGAGACCAGCTTGGCCGTCAGGGTGGAATCGGAGATCGCGGTGGTGTAGGCGATCGTGGCGGTGTCGGTAATCGCGGCGGTGTCGGCGACCGCGGCGGCGTCGGTGATCGTGGTGGGGTCGGCAATCGTGGCGGTGTCGGCGACCGCGGCGGCGTCGGTGATCGCGGCGGTGTCGGCGACCGCGGCGGAGTAGGTGATCGTGGTGGTGCAGGAAACCGCGGCGGAGTTGGCGATCGCGGCGGTGTAGGAGATCGCGGTGGTGCCGGCAATCGCGGTGGCGTCAGCGATCGTAGCAGCGGTCTCGGAAATCGTGGCAGCTCGGGAGGCTTAGGTGGCGGCGGTGGCGATCGCGTTGGTAATCGCAGCGTCGGCAGCGGCTCGATGGGAGGTAATCGCGGCGGTTTCGGAGGCGGCTCCGGAGGCTTCGGTGGTGGCAGCGCCCGAGCGAGCAGCAGCCGAGGCGCCTCAAGCATGGGTAGCTTCGGTGGTGGAAGCCGAGGCGGCGGTGGCGGCGGATTCGGTGGTGGTGGAAGCCGTGGCGGCGGCGGCGGTGGTGGCCGTGGTGGCGGTGGCGGTCGTCGACGGTAAGAAGAAAGGAGGAACAGGAACAATGAACTCAGCAAAATCCAATTACAGAACAGCAGGAAACTTTTTTCTTCTGACTGCTCTCGCCGTTTCTTGTTTGGCGATATTCGTCAAACCGCTCGAAACAAAGGCCCAGGCCGGTAAGGTCGCGGCCCAGGCTGGTAAGGCTACGACGGCTGCGGCGGGGAAGGCGACGGTGGCCAGGGGTAAGGCATTCGCCACACCTGAAGAGGCAGCAAGCGCGTTAGTCGGAGCAGCTGAAAACTATGACCCGTTAACCCTGGAAGCGATCCTTGGCCCAGGTAGTCACCAAATTGTCAGCACGGGCGAGACGGCTCGCGACAAGGAAAACGCGGGTAAGTTTGCAGCGTTAGCAAAGGCGAAACAAAGGATTGAAAAGGATCCCAAGAACGCTCGCCACGCAACTCTCATTGTTGGGGATGAAGATTGGCCCTTTCCGGTGCCAATCGTTGAACAGGGCGCGCACTGGTACTTCGACTCAAAAGCCGGCCTGCATGAAATTCTATTGCGTCGGGTCGGGCAGAATGAGTTGGACGCGATCCAGATATGCCGTGGTTACGTTGAGGCTCAGAATGATTATGCGCTCGCGAAACACGGCGACTCTGCGGTCAATCAGTATGCGCAGAAGATCATCTCCACTGCCGGCAAGCAGGATGGGCTCGCGTGGAAGAATGAAGATGGCACCTGGGGAGGCCCTGTTGGCGAGAACATAGCCAAGGCCATTGAGCGAGGCTATACAAGCAAGCGCGAACCCTACCACGGTTATTTCTTCAAAATTCTGAAAGGCCAGGGACCCGACGCTCCACTAGGGCAACTCGATTACGTAGTCAAAGGTGTGATGATCGGAGGCTTTGCCCTGATTGCCGCTCCGGCTGAGTATCGAGTGACTGGCGTAAAGACGTTCATGGTTAGCCAGGACGGAGTGGTCTATCAAAAGGATCTTGGGCCGGACACACTTGAGCTGGCCAAGAAGATGGAACTCTTCAATCCCGATAAGTCCTGGACTCCAGTGCTGGATGAGCAATGAGCCAGGTCTCAACGTCGTCGTCCGCTGGAAGCGTCAGTATATAGAGGCGTTATGAAAAAAGCATTCACCACTTATTTGACGTTGGCCTGTCTGGTTTTTGTTCCTTTCGTCAACGGTCAGGAGAAGGTCAGAGTTGAAAAGGACCTGCTTGGCGAAAGGAGCATTCCGGCGGATGCCTATTACGGTGTTCAGACGTCGCGGGCTCTCGAGAACTTCCAGATCTCAGGCGTCCTGATAAATCACTATCCGGGATTTGTGGAAGCCTGGGCCATGGTCAAGCTAGCGGCCGCGCGAGCAAATGCGGACGTTGGCGCATTGAATAAGGAAAAGCTGGCGGCAATTGAGAAAGCCTGCCAGGCGGTGCTCGATGGCAAATACCACGATCAGTTTTTGGTCGATTGGTACCAGGGTGGGGCCGGCACTTCGACAAACATGAATGCGAACGAAGTGCTGGCCAACATCGCGCTAGAGCTTAGTGGTCACAAGAAAGGCGAGTATCAGTTTGTCGAGCCGCACGACGATCTGAATATGTCGCAATCAACAAACGACTCTTATCCGACGGCTATCAAGGTTGCGTTCCTGCTGCGAAACGACAAGTTGATCGGCGAATTGCAAAAGCTGGTCGCCGCGTTTCGTCAGAAGGGTGACACCTTCCTCGAAGTCGTAAAGATGGGCCGGACGGAAATGCAGGACGCTGTCCCCATGACAGTGGGACAGGAGTTTCACGCGTTCGCTGCTTCGCTCGAAGACGAAATAAAGCTGCTGCGAGATGCGGAAAAATACTTGTACGCCGTCAACATGGGCGCAACGGCGATCGGAACGGGGATCAATGTACCCAAGGGCTATCCGGAGCGGTGTGCGGCACACCTGGCAAAGCTTTTGGGCAAGCCAATCGTGCCAGCTTCGGACATGCTCGCGGCGACGTGGGACCAGCAGGGCTTTGTGGTTTATTCCTCCGCGCTCAAGACGCTCGCGATCAAGCTATCCAAGATCTCGAGCGATCTCATCTTGCTCACCTCCGGCCCTCGCGCGGGCCTGACTGAAATCAATCTACCCGCCTTACAACCCGGTTCTTCAATCATGCCGGGCAAAGTCAATCCCGTAATTCCCGAGTTGATGAACATTGTGGCGTTCCGAGTCATGGGGAATGACTACAGCGTCAGCCTCGCAGCGCACAGCGGACAACTGCAGCTGAACGCCTATGAGCCGCTGGCCGGACTCGCAGTGCTCGAGTCTCAGGGTCTCCTCTACAACACCTCAATCGCGTTTCGCACAAAGTGCGTCGACGGAATCACCGTGAACGAGAAGGTTCTGGAGCGCTACATGCAAACCACGGTCGGTATTGTCACAGCGCTCAATCCGATACTTGGTTACGAAAAGTCCACGGAGCTTGCCGGCGAAGCTTACAAGACCGGTAAGGGCATCCTGGAGATCATTCGAGAGAAACACCTCCTCACCGAAGCGCAAATCAAGGAACTGCTCGATCCGGTGAAGCTGAGCGGACTGGATAAGTCCAAGTACCCGAAGAATAAGTGATGCTATCCGACAGAAGGAGAGACAAGATGTCTAAAGAAGACAATTCGCTTTATGACAGCCCCCGTGCAATAGAGCAACAGAATCAAGCTGACTCTGAAGATCCGTTTGGCCCTTCTGAGCACTTGCTCTCTCAGAACATTCCCCCTGGTGTAGATCGCCGGTCGTTCCTGATCAGAAGCGCCGTCGTGGGCGCAGCAGCCGTGATGACAGGCAACGTTGTTTCCGCGCGCACCAGGACTCTCAAGGCCTTCGCCGAGTCGCTTCCGGAGCCACAGAATCCCGTGACAGCACCCGCGCTCTCCAGCGACCTCGAAGTAGTCAAGAAAGGGAAAGGCCCGGTAATGACCACGATAGACGAGTTCTATAAGGTCGGGCCCGGCCCGTCGAGCTCACATACTATCGGTCCTATGCGAATCACCTACGATTTTTATCAGAGAGCAACGAAACTGCCTGCAGACAAGCTGGCCAAGGCAACGGCGCTGAAGGTCCACCTGTTCGGAAGTTTGAGTGCAACCGGTAAGGGCCACGGCACAGAGCGCGCGTCGCTTGCGGGCCTTGTGGGTAAGGAGCCCGCGACAGTTGATCCATTGTTCCTCGATAGTCTGCGCGACAAACCCGACCAGAGATTTCCCGTAAAGCTCGGCGACAAGACGGTAACGGTGAGTCTTAAGGACATCGTTTACGATGCGACGAAGGGCGACTTCAAGCACCCCAACACGATGATCTGCAAGCTTCTTGCCGGCAACGACGTACTCCTCGAGCAGGAGTACTACTCGGTCGGTGGTGGTTTCATCGAGTGGAAAGGATACACGCCGCCGAAAAAGAACGCTCCGAAGTATCCGTTCGCAACAATGAAAGAGCTTCGGGCGCACGCCGACAAGAACAAGTTGTCGATTGCGAAGGTGATGCTTGCAAACGAGATGTCGATTGCAGGCCGGACAGAGGAAGAGGTATGGACCTTCGTCGACAAGATCATCAACGCTATGACCGCGACGGTAAAGTCAGGGCTGAGTATGCCGGAAGATGACGTATTGCCTGGTCCAATCAAACTGCACAGCAAGGCCGCTACTGTTTACAAGCGGGCCATGGATGAATCGTATCAATCCGACCGAGGCATAGGAGTACTTTCAGCATTCGCTCTGGCGGCTTCCGAAGAGAATGGACGCGGCCACCTCGTTATCACTGCCCCGACCGGCGGTTCCGCCGGCGTTATGCCCGCTCTGGTCTATGGACTCATCGAGGTGCGGAAGCTCCCGCGGGAGAAGATCCGCGACGGCATGCTCGCGGCGGCGGCGATCGGTTATCTCTGCAAGCACCACGCAACATTGTCGGCAGCTGAAGGTGGCTGTCAGGCAGAAATAGGTGTCGCGTCGTCGATGGCTGCGGCATTGGTCGCTACCGCACACGACGCAGCACCGCCGGTGGTCGAGAATGCTGCTGAATCGGCCCTCGAACATCATTTGGGCATGACCTGCGACCCGGTCGCCGGTTACGTGCAGGTCCCGTGCATTGAGCGGTGCGCATTCGGCGCAGTCAAGGCCTGGACGGCCTATGCGATCGCCAGTAACGAGATCGCATCGAGGCATCGAGTGGACTTCGACGCAACCGTGATGGCCCTGGCCCAGACCGCGAAGGAAATGAACAGCAAGTACAAGGAAACGAGCGAGGCGGGGCTGGCCCTCTCCGTGACCCTCTGTTGATCGAATCGATCTGGCAAAAGGCCACACATGGCAGTTTCATTCAATGCCACTTTGGAGAAACAAAACCCCCGGGGCGAGGGAATGAAAGCTGATGGAGACTCCGGCGACTATAGACATGATCAGCAAGCCGGTTTCGCGCAAGACTGTACGCGTGGCTGCCGTGGCTTGGCTCCTGACCGCGGTCTATTACTTCTATCAATATGCGCTTCGTTCGGCGCCCGCCGTGATGATGCCGCAATTGTCCGAAGCCTTCGGCCTTAGCGCGCTGGGTGTTGCTTCGATTGTTGGTCTGTTCTATTACGGCTACTCACCTTTCAGTCTGGTAGCCGGCGCAGCTATGGATCGCATGGGACCGCGCCGGCTCCTGCCGGTAGCTGCGGTTGTCGTCGGTTTGGGCGCGCTGCTCTTTGCAACCGGAAATTCTCAACTCGCCAGCGTCGGGAGGTTTCTTCAAGGCGCTGGAGGTGTGTTTGCTCTGGTTGGCGCCGTTTACATCGCCACCAAGAACTTTCCAGCCTCGCAGGCGGCGACACTGATCGGTGCAACGCAGATGTTTGGCATGGCCGGCGGCTCAGCGGGTCAATTTGCAGTTGGACCACTCATCAATCGCGGTTTGAGCTGGAGCAATTTCTGGATCGGCATGGGAATCGCCGGACTCGTGATCGGGGTTGTGCTTTTCCTGCTAATCCCAAAGGAAGAACAGAAAGCAGAGTCAACCGGTTGGCTGAAAAGCACCGCCGCCGGCTTCGCGACGGTGTTCAAGAATCCGCAGTCCATTCTGTGTGGATTGATCGCCGGGCTGCTTTTCATTCCGACGACGATCTTCGACATGATTTGGGGCGTGCGTTATCTCCAGGATGCGCACGGCCTCGACTATGCGACTGCGGTAATGCGTTCTTCGACAGTGCCGTTTGGGTGGATCATCGGCTGTCCGCTGCTTGGCTTCATCTCCGATCGAATTGGACGACGCAAACCGGTGATCATCGGCGGCGCGGTTGTTCTTCTCAATTGTCTGGCGTGGATACTTTATGGACCTACTAATGTGATTCCGCCCTACCTCCTTGGTCTTGTAGCCGGCATCGCTTCAGGCGCGGCAATGCTGCCGTACACAGTGATAAAGGAAGCCAACCCGCCTCAGTTCGGTGGTACTGCAACAGGTGTAGTCAACTTTCTGAACTTTACCTTTAGCGCCCTGTTGGGTCCGGTTTTCGGATGGATTCTACAAACCGTGTCCGGCGGTACCGGTCAGATGAATCTCGAACACTACCGAATCACATTCACGCCAATGCTGTGGGGCGTAGTCATCGCCATCATTCTGTCTATTCTCTTGCGTGAGACTGGTTCCGCAGTTCGCCAAAAGTCAGCAAACAATTGAACTGGAGAAAAGAGGATGAGCCAAGCAACCGGAACTGGAAAATACGAAAGACTTCTCGAGCGGTGCAAGGGTCTTGCGCCAATACCGACGGCGGTGGCTCACCCATGCGAAGAGAGCGCGCTATCCGGAGCTGTCGAAGCCGCGCAAGCAGGACTAATCACACCAATCCTGGTTGGCCCAATCACCAAGATAAATGAGACCGCCAAGGCTGCGGGCATAGATCCAGGTGAGCTGGAGATTGTCGACGCCCCCCACAGCGTTGCATCGGCGGCGCAGGCAGTAGGCCTCGTTCGAGAAGGAAAAGCGGAAGTGCTGATGAAGGGCAGTCTGCATACCGACGAGTTAATGTCGGCAATTGTCTCTCGCGAAGGAGGATTACGCACGGGGCGGCGCATCAGCCACGTCTTCATTATGGATGTCCCCACTTATCACAAGGTCCTGATCGTGACTGATGCAGCCATCAATATCGCACCAGCGCTTGAAGACAAAGTAGACATTTGTCAAAACGCGATTGATCTCGCCGTCTCACTCGGACTGGAGAAACCCAAGGTTGCGATTCTCGCCGCGGTCGAGACCGTTACATCAAAGATGCCGGCCACGCTCGATGCTGCTGCGCTTTGCAAGATGGCTGAACGCGGACAGATCAAAGGGGGTCTGCTGGATGGGCCGCTTGCATTCGACAACGCGATCAGCCGCCAGGCAGCGCAAACCAAAGGAATTCGATCCGAAGTCGCCGGAGATCCGGACATTCTTCTGGCACCCGATCTCGAGGCCGGCAACATTCTCGCCAAGCAGCTGAGCTTCCTTGCGAATGCTGACAGCGCCGGGATGGTTCTGGGTGCGCGAGTGCCGGTGATTTTGACCAGTCGAGCTGACAGTGTGCGCTCGCGCATCGCGAGTTGTGCGGTTGCGAAATTAGTCGCTCATGCGCGCCGGCAGGGTGCCGTGACCAGGGGGTGAGGTACGTCCAAGATGAAGCACATCACTGTTGACGGGAATGAAGCCGCAGCTTCAGTCGCTTTTCGATTGAGCGAGGCAATCGCAATTTTTCCGATTACGCCCAGCTCGCCGATGGCTGAAGTCTGCGACGAATGGGTGAGCCGTGGAAAGACAAATCTTTGGGGAGCGATTCCCGAGATTGCCGAAATGCAATCAGAAGGTGGTGCGGCGGGTGCGGTGCACGGCGCTCTGCAGGCTGGAGCGCTCTCGACGACGTTCACAGCGTCTCAGGGTCTGCTTCTGATGATTCCCAACATGTACAAGATTGCCGGAGAGCTTTCGCCCTTCACGATGCATGTGACAGCTCGAACGCTCGCGACGCATGCGTTGTCGATCTTTGGTGATCATTCGGATGTGATGGCTTGCCGTCAAACCGGGTTTGCCCTGTTGTGCTCAAACTCGGTGCAGGAAGCTCACGACTTTGCCGCAATCGCGCACGCGGCAAGTCTCGAGTCACGCATTCCGTTTCTTCATTTCTTCGACGGCTTTCGCACTTCGCATGAGGTGTCAAAGATTGCAGAGCTTAGCGACGATGATCTGCGCAGCCTGATCTCCGAATCAGCAATCGAAGCACATCGCCAGCGTGCTCTAACTCCCGACAAGCCGGTCATTCGCGGCACGGCCCAGAACCCGGACGTCTTCTTCCAGGCCCGCGAGGCGGCGAATCCGTTCTACGACGCCTGCGCTGAAATCGTGGAGCGTTTGATGAAGAAATTCGGAGAACGCACCGGCCGCCGATATAGTCTGTTCGATTATGAGGGAGACCCGGAAGCCGAGCGAGCGATCGTCATCATGGGTTCCGGCGCCGAAACGGTTCACGAAACTGTTGATGAGCTGGTGAGTCGCGGCGAAAAAGTCGGAGTGCTGAAGGTGAGGCTTTACCGGCCATTCTCTCAAACGGCTTTTCTGGCGGCGCTTCCAAAATCTGTTCGCGGCATTGCCGTGCTCGACAGAACTAAAGAGCCAGGCGCGCCGGGCGATCCTCTCTATCTGGATGTCATGACCGCATTGGGAGAAGCCCGTTCCGCATCGAGTCCAACCTTCACAACTGAGCCGAGAGTAATTGCAGGACGTTACGGTCTCTCGTCGAAGGAATTTACGCCGGCAATGGTGAAGGCGGTTTTCGACGAGCTCAAGCAACTAAATCCTCGTCGTCATTTCACCGTTGGAATCATCGACGATGTCACTCACTTGTCGCTTGCCTGGGATCCGTCCTTTCGGACCAAAGCTGACGACGTATCGACTTCTCTGTTTTATGGTCTGGGCGCTGATGGGACCGTCGGCGCCAACAAGAACTCAATCAAGATCATCGGTCAGGAGACCGAGCGCTTTGTGCAGGGCTACTTTGTCTACGATTCGAAGAAATCGGGAGCGATAACCGTCTCGCACCTGCGCTCGAGCCCGCGTCCGATTCGTTCTGCATATCTGATCGATCGGGCCGGCTTCGTTGCCTGCCACCAATTCGAATTCATAGACAAGATCGATGTGTTAGAGCAGGCGGCTCCTGGCGCGGTGTTCCTCTTGAACGCGCCCGGCGAAGCGAGCTCGGTGTGGGATCTCCTACCTGTTGAGATGCAGCAGCAGATGATCGAGAAGAAAATTCGTTTCTTCGCCATCGATGCGTATGCACTCGCAAAACAAGTCGGAATGGGCGGGCGCATCAACACGATCATGCAGACTTGTTTCTTCGGGATTTCCGGGATCTTGCCGCCTGATGAGGCAATCGCGCACATCAAGAAATCGATCGAGAAGACATACGGCAAGCGCGGACCTGAGGTGGTGCGCCGGAATTGTGAGGTCGTAGACCTTGCGCTTGCTCACCTCCACGAGATTCCCGTTCCCGCAATGACTAGCGCGACGCGGACCCGGCCGCCGATTGTGTCTGAACGCGCGCCCGACTTCGTTCAGAAGATTACGGCCGTGATGCTTGCAGGCAAAGGCGATTTGCTTCCGGTGAGCGCGTTTACCGTCGACGGTACCTGGCCGGTGGGCACTGCGAAATGGGAGAAGCGCAATCTGGCGCTCGAGATTCCCGTGTGGGATCCGAAGGTGTGCATTCAGTGCAATCAATGTGCGCTGGTTTGTCCGCACGCTGCTATACGCGCGAAGGTTTACGATGAATCTGCACTGGCTGCACCACCGTCGACCTTCAAATCTATTGCTTACAAGGCGCCTGAATACAAAGGAAAACTCTTCACGATTCAGGTGGCGCCGGAAGACTGCACGGGCTGCAACCTGTGCGTGAACGTTTGTCCAGCAAAGGACAGAACCAATCCAAAGCACAAAGCGATTGATATGGAGCCGCAAGCGCCCCTGCGCGATGCCGAGCGGGCGAATTACGACTTCTTCCTTGACCTGCCGGAGTTGGATCGCGGAAATGTGGTGCGCCTGGATCACAAAGGCTCTCAGTTTCTCGAGCCGCTTTTCGAATATTCCGGCGCCTGCGCCGGCTGCGGCGAAACACCATATCTCAAACTACTCACACAACTGTTCGGCGATCGATTGCTGATCGCGAATGCCACCGGCTGTTCGTCAATCTATGGTGGCAATCTCCCGACAACGCCGTACACGACAAATCGCGAAGGTCGAGGTCCAGCGTGGTCTAACTCGCTGTTTGAGGACAACGCTGAATTCGGTTTTGGTTTTCGGTTGGCCCTGGACGCTCATCAGAATGCCGCGCGAGGCCTTCTTGAACGACTTGCTTCCGAGATTGGTGACAACCTTGCGACCGAATTGCTCAACGCTAAACAGGACAACGAAGCCGCGATCGCCTCACAACGCGAACGGGTGAAAGCGCTCCGCCAAAAGCTGGCAACCTTGAGTTCAGCAGAGGCGCGTCGCCTGGATCAACTTGCAGACTACCTGGTGAAGAAGAGCGTGTGGTTAGTAGGCGGCGATGGGTGGGCTTACGATATTGGTTATGGCGGACTCGATCATGTCCTGGCCAACCGCCGCAACGTCAACATCCTCGTTCTTGATACTGAAGTTTACTCGAATACGGGAGGCCAGCAGTCGAAAGCTACACCACTTGGAGCTGCTGCAAAATTTGCAGCTAGCGGAAAACCGATCGGAAAGAAGGATCTTGGCCTACTCGCGAACATGTACGGACACGTCTACGTTGCGCGCGTAGCTTTTGGAGCCAAGATGGTCCAAACCGCGCAGGCCTTTCAAGAAGCCGAATCTTACGACGGTCCCTCTCTCATCATCGCCTACAGCCATTGCATTGCGCACGGTTATGACATGGCCCAGGGCGTCGCGCAGCAGAAGCTCGCGGTCGAGTCCGGTGTCTGGCCGCTCTACCGGTTCGATCCAAGGCGTCTGGTGAAGGGCGAACCTCCGCTCAACCTCGACTATGGTCCCCCAAAACCGAAAGTCGCGGAATACATGCGCAACGAATCGCGCTTTCGAATGATCGAGCGCGCAGACCCGGACCGGTTCAAGTATTTCCTCGAAGAGGCCCAGGCGGCGGCCGATCGTCGTTATGCGGGTTATCAACAGCTCGCGAAGATCACGCTGCCCTATCGCAAACCGGACGAGTCACCCGCGAGCGGAAATGGAGACAGTGGAGAAAAGCAATGAATCTCGAGACCACATATTTGGGAATGAAGTTGCCGCACCCACTGATTGTTGGAGCGGCGGGCCCACTGACCAACGAACTGGGAACGGTGAAAGAGCTTGAAGACGCCGGCGCAGCAGCATTGGTGCTACGTTCGCTCTATGAGGAAGAGATCACTGGCGAGCAGATGTCCGCGTTCTTTCATTCGGATAGTTACGATGAATCATCCGCAGAGGCTGGAAGTTACTTTCCTGATCCTGAGCTGGCTCTGGGGCCGGACGAGTATCTCGAACACCTCCGGCGTGTAAAAGCATCCGTTTCGATTCCTGTGATCGCCTCACTGAACGGCGCAACGCCGGGTGGCTGGACCTCCTACGCTCGGCTTCTGGAACAGGCAGGAGCTGATGCAGTTGAGCTGAATCTTTATCACTCAGCAAGTGACGCATCTACGACGGCCGCTGAAGTCGAGAGCCAAATGATTCAAATTGTGCGCGCGGTGAAGAACGAGATTCGTATTCCGGTGGCCGCAAAGCTGTCTTCGCGCTTCACTGCATTTGCCAACTTCGCGGGCCAACTCGATGCCACCGGAGTGGACGGTTTTGTGCTCTTTACGCGCTTTCACAGAGTGGACATCGACGTGCTCGAGTTCGAAGTGCTGCGCTCGCTGGAGCTATCGAGTTCTGCTGAGCTCCAGGCAGGGCTGAGAGGCGTCGCGGTCCTGGCAGGAAGAGTCAACGCGTCGCTCGCGATAACTGGTGGAGTTCACACCGGGCTCGACGTAGTCAAAGCCACAATGACAGGAGCTCACGCGGCGCAGCTGGTTTCAGCGTTAATTGCCAATGGCCCTGGTCACTTGCAAACGGTTCGGCGAGATCTGAAGGCATGGATGACTGAGAACGAATGGGAGACGCTGAATGAGATGCGAGGGAATATGAGCTTCCAGCGGATTCCAGATCCGAGTGCGTACGAGCGCGACGCTTTCAGGAGATTGTTTAGGTAAGACTGTTGATTCGAAAAGGGGATTCAGTTTCCGTGAACGACTATGCATTGGTACTCAACGCCGGATCTTCCAGCCTCAAGTTTTGCGTCTTTCATCGATTGGAAAGGTGGCATATGGAGTCGCGTGGTCAGATCGAGGGCATCGGAACTTCACCGCGGCTCTCAGCCAAAGGCGAAGAAGGGCAGAGTCTGTTTGACGAAGCGTTGGAATCCGTACGCGACGTGCCTCAAGCCCTCGAGAAACTCGCCACATGGTTGCGATCCAGGTATCAAGGCGCGCGTGTGCTCGGTGTTGGCCATCGCGTAGTGCATGGCGGAGCAAAGTTTGCGGATCCGATTGTTATCAATTCGGAAGTTCTTGCAGAGTTACGCGAGTTAATTCCGCTGGCACCCTTACATCAACCTTACAACCTCGCGGCGATTGAGGCAGTTTTTGAAAGAATGCCTGGTGTGCCCCAGGTCGCTTGCTTTGACACCGGCTTTCATCGCGGTCACGACGAAGTCTCTGACGTGATTCCATTGCCGCGCGAACTCTGGAAGGCCGGCTTGCAGCGATATGGGTTTCACGGCATCTCGTACGAATACATCGCGTCTGTTTTGCCTGAAGTTGCCCCAGAGATTGCAGAAGGGCGCGTAATCGTGGCGCATCTCGGCAGCGGTGCCAGCATGTGCGCGATGAAGAATCGCAAGAGCGTGGATTCCACGCTCGGGTTTACGGCGCTTGATGGCCTTTGCATGGGAACACGTCCGGGCATGATCGATCCGGGCGCAGTCCTCTACCTCTTTCAGAATCTGAAACTGTCTGCTCAAGAGGTCGAGAAAATTCTCTATAAGAAATCCGGTCTGCTGGGAATCTCAGGAATCAGCAACGACATGAGGGATCTGCTTGGGAGCAAAGCCCCCGAGGCGCGGCTGGCACTGGATTACTTTGTGTATGTCGCCGCCAAAGCGATAGGGGCGCTCGCAGCAGTTCTTGGTGGCGTGGATGCGCTCGTTTTTACTGCCGGGGTGGGCGAGAACTCTCCAGAGATCCGTAGGCGGATCTGTGAAGCTTCAGCATGGCTCGGCATCAGGCTTGATGACAAGGCTAACAACGACAAGCGCACACACATCTCCGCGCCCGAAAGCAAGATTTCGGTTTGGGTGATTCCGACCAACGAAGAACTGATGATTGCCCGGCACACCGGACATCTGCTTGGTCTGACGACGACGCTGAAAAGTAAGGAACAACATCATGGTTAGCCCACAACTTCAAAGGCCGGAAGAGTCGGTTCCCGCATGGGAGGGATTCACACGTGGTCTATGGCAGAGAGAGATCAATGTTCGCGACTTCATTCAGCAGAACTATACGCCTTATGAGGACGACGAAGAGTTTCTGGCCCCGGTCACCGATCGCACGCGCCGAATCTGGGAGCGACTGAATGAACTTTTTGTTGAAGAACGCAAGAAGGGTGTGCTGGACGTATCGCAGGTCCCCACTTCGATCACCGCGCATCCGCCCGGCTATATCGATCGCGAACATGAGATCATCGTCGGCCTGCAAACAGACGCGCCGCTGAAACGGGCCATCATGCCGAACGGTGGCTTTCGGATGGTTTTGAATGCTCTCAAAACCTACGGCTATGAACCTGACCCCCACATCGTTGACACTTTTACAAAGTATCGGAAGACGCACAACGATGGTGTGTTCGATGCCTATACGCCCGAGATCCGGCGTTGTCGCAGTTCTCACATTTTGACTGGCCTTCCGGATGCGTACGGCCGGGGTCGCATCATCGGCGACTATCGCCGCGTTGCGCTTTATGGCGTCTCGCGCTTGATCGAACAAAAGCAGATCGAAAAGGAACGTCTCGATGCTTTGATGTCGACTGACGAGATTGTTCGGGATCGAGAAGAACTAAGCGAGCAGATCCGCGCGCTCAAAGATCTGCAGAAGATGGGTGCTAGTTACGGCTTCGACATCTCTGGTCCTGCGCGTAACGCTCGCGAGGCGGTGCAGTGGCTTTACTCTGCTTACCTCGCTGCGGTGAAAGAAGGTAACGGCGCAGCGATGTCGCTGGGACGCACCTCAACTTTTCTCGATGTCTATTTTGAACGCGACCTCGCTTCCGGGGCGCTCACGGAAGAGCAGGCGCAGGAGATCATCGACGACTTTGTAATCAAGCTGCGCATCGTTCGTTTCTTGCGCACACCGGAATACGATGACCTCTTTGCCGGTGATCCGACGTGGGTGACCGAATCGATCGCCGGCATGAGCGACGATGGGCGGCCGCTCGTAACCAAAACGAGCTTTCGTTTCCTGCAGACGCTTTACAACCTTGGTCCCGCTCCTGAACCAAATCTCACGCTCTGGTATTCGCCGCGTTTACCCGATGGCTTTCGCAGGTTCGCAGCGAAGGTCGCGATCGATACAAGCTCAATCCAGTTCGAAAGCGACGAGATCATGCGTCAGGCCTGGGGTGACGACGGCGCCATAGCGTGCTGTGTCTCGCCGATGCTACTTGGCAAACAGATGCAGTTCTTTGGCGCTCGAGCGAACCTGGCAAAGTGTCTCTTGTATGCAATCAACGGCGGGCGTGACGAAATCACGGGTGAGCAGGTGGCGCCAGCTACGAGCCCTGTTGCAGGCGAGTATCTCGAGTTCGATGACGTGATCGAAAAGTTCGACAACATGATGGGCTGGCTGGCCGGGGTGTATGTCAATGCGATGAACATTATCCATTACATGCACGACAAGTATGCCTACGAAAGACTGGAGATGGCGCTGCACGACTACGCACCATTGCGCACTATGGCGTTTGGTTTGGCGGGCTTATCAGTGGTTGCCGACAGCCTATCGGCCATCTCTTATGCGAAGGTCCGAGTCATCCGCGACGAAACCGGGTTGGTAGTCGATTATGCAACCGAGGGAGAGTTCCCGAAGTTTGGTAACAACGACAATCGAGTCGACCACCTCGCTTCCTGGCTGGTGACCACGTTCATGAATAAGCTGAGAAAGTATCCGACCTACCGGAACGCCCTGCACACGCAATCCATTCTGACGATTACTTCGAACGTGGTTTACGGCAAAGCCACGGGTAACACACCTGATGGCAGGCGACGCGGAGAGCCTTTCGCTCCTGGAGCCAATCCAATGCATGGCCGCGACACTTCCGGGATTCATGCCGCGGCAGCTTCAGTCGCTAAGATTCCCTATCGCGACGCCGCTGACGGAATTTCGTTGACCGTTTCTTTAGTTCCGGAAGGGCTGGGTCGTATCTCAGAAGACCGCGTTACCAATCTGACCAGAATGCTGGACGCGTTTTTCGGTGTAACCGGCTATCACATGAATGTGAACGTGCTGAATCGTGACACGCTGCTGGACGCGATGGACCACCCAGAGAAGTACCCGCATCTGACGATTCGCGTTTCGGGATACGCTGTTAACTTTGTGCGACTCACACGCGAGCAACAGCTCGATGTAATCAACCGCACGTTCCACGGAGCATGAAGTTTTATGAGCGCAACTGAGCCAGTACCAGCTAACGCGCTCGAGGCGAAGAGTCCGTTCGAGTTGCGTGTCAACATGAGTCGCCACGTATCGGAGTCGGCGATAAAGCAGGCCCTTGATACAGGGGACATTGGCTTCCTGCATTCATTTACAACCGGATCGACTGTGGATGGACCGGGGGTCCGGGTCGTGGCATGGACTTCGGGATGCCAGTTTCGATGTCTCTATTGCCACAACCCGGACACCTGGAGTTTGAGTAACGGCATGCCGGTTCCAATCGAACGTGCTGTCGAGCAGCTAAAGAAGTATCGCCAGGGTTTAAAGGTTATGGCAGGTGGTTTCACCTTGAGTGGCGGCGAGCCTCTGATGCAGGACCGCTTTGCCGTCAGGCTTTTTGCGGCAGCCCATCGCATGGGAATTCACACGGCGCTTGATACCAACGGTTTCCTGGGCTCACGACTGAGCGATGAGGATCTCGACAACATCGACCTCGTACTTTTGGACATAAAAGCATGGGATCCCGAACGGCACCGGCGCCTGACTGCGAAGGACAACGGTCCAACTTTGACTTTTGCGCGGCGGCTGGCAGCACGGCGAACACCGATATGGCTTCGTTTTGTGCTCGTCCCGGAACTGACTGACAACATGGACGACGTTGCTCAGATAGCGAAGTTTGCCGCGTCTCTGGACAATGTCGAGCGAGTTGATGTGTTGCCATTTCACCAGATGGGTCGATTCAAATGGAAAGAGATCGGACTCGAATACACGTTAGATGATGTTAAGCCTCCTACGAAGATGCTTGTCGAGCGTGTGTGCGAACAGTTCAGAGATGAAGGTCTCAAAGCATATTGATTACTAAAGTGTGAATCGCGTTGATAACAGCACGTTTTGTGACATGGAGTCAGTACCAGCGCGCGGTAGCGGGTGGGTCTGGCCATCGCTGCACTCACGTTGAGAGGAAGAGGCAACATTATTGATTTGGAGAGCAGACCCACCCGCTACCGCGCGGTGGTACTGACTCCATGTCACAAAGCATATTGATGAAGAGAATGCGAATTGTATTTGAAAGGGAACTAACATGAGACTTCACCACAAAACTCAATTCATGCTGGTCATCGTGCTCACGATCCTGGCCTGGCAGCAGGTCGCTGCGCAGGCAAAGAAGCCCAACGTCGTTATCCTCGCCACCGGTGGCACGATCGCCGGCGCTGCCGCCACTGGCACCCAAGCGAGTTACAGCTCCGGAGCGGTAACCATTGATGCGATGCTTGCCGCGGTGCCGGGAATCAAGGACATGGCCAACGTGAAGGGCGAGCAGATTTCCAACGTCGGCTCGCAGGATATGTCGTTTGACATCATGCTCAAGGTCGCAAAGCGCATCAACGAGCTAATGAACAAACCCGACGTCGACGGCATAGTCGTTACTCACGGAACGGATACAATGGAAGAAACTGCCTACTTTCTGAATCTGGTCGTGAAGGGTGACAAGCCTGTCGTTATGGTTGGTTCGATGCGCCCGTCAACGGCGGTTAGCGCTGATGGTCCACTCAACTTGTACAACGCCGTCGGCGTAGCTATCGATCCAAACGCGAAAGGCCGTGGGGTGCTCGTGGTAATGAATGACTGGATCCATGCCGCGCATTCGCTCACGAAGACCAGCACCACGGCGATTCAAACATTCATGTCGCCGTTGCGTGGCGTTGTGGGAATCGCGAATTACGGCAAGAACGATTTTTACAACAACCCTGTCTGGAAGCACACGACATCGAGCGAGTTCGACATTTCCAACGTCACTACGTTGCCGCGGGTAGATATTGTATTTGCGTGTGCCGACATGCCGCCTGATCTGATCGATGCATCAGCGGCAAACGGGGCGAAGGGAATCGTCATAGCCGGCGTTGGTAACGGCAACATGAACAAGGCGTCGCTGGAAGCGGCCGCGCGAGCGGCAAAGAAAGGCGTGGTCCTGGTTCGCAGTACGCGCGTCGCTACGGGATCGGTGGGACGAAATGTGGAAGTGAATGACGACGAGCTCGGCTTCATAGCATCCGATGAACTGAATCCACAGAAGTCGCGCATTCTGTTGTCGCTGGCGCTGTTGAAGCCGCGAAACACAAAGGAGATCCAGGAGCTGTTCTACGCCTACTGACCGTTCGCATCGCCACGAAAGGCCTGGGGTCATGCTCTGGATCGAACTCTTAATACTACTGGCTTGCATTCTTGTCGGCGCGCGTCTCGGAGGAATCGCGCTTGGAACTATCGCAGGCCTTGGCTTGGTTATTTTTGTCTTTGTTTTAGGGTTGCCGCCGGGCGGTCCACCGGGCGTTGTCATTGGCATGATTATCGCGGTCATAACCGCGCTTGCCACGATGCAGGCAGCCGGAGGGCTCGACTACCTCGTGTCAGTTGCGGAAAGAATTATGCGCCGCCAGCCTCAATACGTAACCTTCATTGCCCCTGTGGTGACCTACGTTCTCGTTCTTGCGTCGGGCACTACGCACGTCATCTACGCACTATTGCCAGTAATCGCGGAGGTTTCGCGCAAAGCCGGTGTAAGGCCTGAGCGTCCCTTGTCAATCAGCGTCATTGCCGGATTTCAAGGTGTCATCGCCTCACCCATTTCGGCAGCAACAGTCGCGATGATAGGGTTGCTTGCGACAAGAGGCGTCTCCCTTCCGAAACTGTTGGCGATCTCCATTCCATCAACTTTCATAGCGGTGATTATCGGCGCTCTGTCCGTCGCGTGGAGAGGAAAGCAATTGCGCGACGATCCCGAGTATCAAGGACGACTAGCCGGCACGGTTGAAAAAGCTGGGCCCGCGTCGCGTGTGTTGACTGGTAAGGCACTCTTCAACGCGCGCGGCGCTACGGTGTCGTTTTTGGTCGGAATCATGATTGTTGTGCTCGTTGGTATGTTTCCCGGATTGCGCCCTGCATACGAAGTCGTTACGAACGGAGTGGTGGGTACCGATCAGGTGGAGATGGGCTTTGCAATCATGATCGTGATGTTTGCCGTTGCCGGGCTGATGATGATCATTTTCAAAGCCTCACCCGCAGCGGCAGTCAATGGGGACATCATGCGCAGCGGCGTCGTCGCGGTCATCTGCATCATCGGAGTTTCGTGGCTTGGTGACTCGTTCTTCCAGGGGAACCGTTCCCAGATTGTCGGCGGTATATCGCAGATCATTCGTGAGTATCCGTCGTCGTTTGCCGCGGGTCTGTTCGTGCTTTCGGGTTTACTTTTTAGCGCAGCCGCAACGGTCGCGATTCTTGTTCCGGTAGGTCTTGCACTCGCCCTGCCAACCCGCTTTCTAATCGCGTTCTATCCTGCTGCCAACAGTGTCTTCGTCCTGCCTACTTACGGCACTTTGCTCGCCGCCGTCTCGTTCGATCAAACGGGCACGACGAAGATCGGAAAGTACCTGCTCAACCACAGTTTCATGCTTCCGGGCCTCGTGACCGTTATTTCGGCAATCCTGATAGCGTTGCTGCTAAGTGCGATTGTGCCGAGTTAGAAAGGTGGGTTACACGATGAGTGTCAGCGCAGTCTCAACAACATCGACGACTTTCAGTACTGAGCTAACGAAGTTCATCAAGGCGCCGATGAACTGGCTGCTGATTTTCATACCAATCTCTGTGGCTTTGGAACACTCTCACGTGCCCCCACCGTTGCTGTTCTTTTCTGCGGCGCTTGCAATTCTTCCAATCGCAGGACTGATTGTACGGGCTACCGAACATTTGGCGGCGAAAACAGGCGATGCGATAGGCGGATTACTGAACGCAACTTTCGGCAACGCCCCGGAATTGATTATTTCCATCGTCGCGTTGAAAGCCGGTTACCTACAGATGGTGAGGGCTTCGCTTGTCGGAGCAATTCTCGCCAATCTCTTGTTGGCGCTCGGTGTGTCCCT
>Ga0126384_10000149_pt1 | contig 32938 bp, 33 predicted proteins | sample PanSoiMetPlot_36_FD_92543 | JGI IMG/M metagenome (GOLD analysis project Ga0126384, IMG submission 92543) | Tropical forest soil microbial communities from Panama - MetaG Plot_36 | ecosystem: Environmental > Terrestrial > Soil > Tropical forest > Bulk soil | place: Panama | collected 2016-02-17 | reverse complement strand
TTGGTCTTTGGTCTTTGGTCTTTGGTCTTTGGTCTTTGGTCTTTGGTCTTTGGTCTTTGGTCGATAAGACAGAAATCTACCTACTGACTAAGTGTCAACATGAAAAACACAATCAAAGACCCAAGGCCAAAGACCTACTGACTGATTACTAATGGCTCTTAGCCCTTAGCTCTTAGCCCTTATGCGTCATACACTTTCAATCGTCGTTGCCGACCAACCGGGAGAGCTCTCGCGAATTGTGGGACTGTTCAGCGCGCGTGGCTTCAATATCGAAACGATCTCAGTGGGCGCGACCCTAGAGCCGGCGTGGGCGCGTGTGACGATCGTCACGGAAGGCGACGACCGGACTATCGAACAAATCGTCAAACAATGTGAACGGTTAGCGCGCGTTCGAGACGTTCAGGACGTCACCATGCGTCCTCATATTGAGCGCGACATGGCCCTGATCACCGTGAACGCGCAACCTGGCGCCGAACGACAAGAGGTCTTAAGCCTGGTTAACGTGTTTCGCGCGAAGGTGGTTGATATCTCGCACACGCAAATGATTGTTGAAGCTTCGGGTAACAAAGAAAAGGTAGAAGCTTTCATTGAACTGCTGCGGCCAATCGGCATTCATGACATCACCCGCGGTGGCCGCATCGCCATCGGACGGCTAGGAAATAGCGATTAGCAATCAGTAATCAGTGATCAGCTGTCAGCCTGGTCTTGGGTTTTGGGTCTTTGGTCTTAGTTTTTGCTCTTAGCTCTTTGCCCTTAGCTCTTTGCCCTTAGCTCTTTGCCCTTAGCTCTTTGCCCTTAGCTGATTACTATCCACAGGAGAGGATCGCATTATGAACATCTATTACGATAAAGACGCAAATATCGATACACTGCGTTCAAAGAAGATTGCCATCATTGGCTATGGCAGCCAGGGTTATGCCCAATCGAACAATTTGAAAGATTCCGGTTGCAACATCACGGTTGGCTTGCGCCCAGACAGCCCATCCGTAGCCAAAGCCGAACAGTCAGGATTGCCGGTCCTGCCAGTGGCGCAGGCAGCTGCAGAAGCTGACATTGTGATGATGCTGGTTCCTGATGAACTTGCTCCTGACGTATATGCAAAAGACGTGGCGGAATCGATGACGCCGGGGAAATACCTCGCCTTCTCGCATGGCTTTTCGATTCACTATGGCTTCATCGAGGCGCCTGCGGACGTCAATGTTTTCATGGTCGCCCCGAAAGGTCCCGGCCATTTGGTACGGCACGAGTTCAAGCGCGGCGCTGGTGTTCCCTGCTTGTTGGCCGTGCACCAGGACCCGAGTAAAGATGCGCGAGACATCGGCTTGGCCTATGCTTCCGCAATTGGCGGCGGTCGAGCCGGAATCATCGAGACAAACTTCCGCGAAGAAACTGAAACCGACCTCTTCGGCGAGCAGGCTGTTCTTTGTGGTGGCTTGACCGCACTGATCAAAGCAGGTTTTGAAACGCTCGTTGAAGGTGGCTACGCCCCTGAGATGGCCTACTTCGAATGTCTTCACGAGATGAAGTTGATCGTTGACTTGATGTATGAAGGCGGCCTGTCCGAGATGCGCTATTCAGTTTCCAACACCGCGCAGTATGGAGACATGACACGTGGACCAGTGGTCATCAACGATGAAACTAAGCGTCGCATGAAAGGCTTGCTGGCGGAAGTGCAGTCCGGCGCCTTCGCTCGCGAATGGATGAAGGAGAATCGTTCTGGCCGCGCGCGCTTCACAGAGCTCGAGGCGCAAACAAAAGAACATGAAATTGAACGTGTCGGCGCGAAGTTGCGCGGCATGATGCCCTGGCTGGGCAAATCGCGCTTGGTAGACAAAGCCAAAAACTAGCAGGACTGAAGAGAGACATTGAATGAGCGATAACCGCAGAAGCAGGGCGGTGACGGCCGGCGTTGAACGAGCACCGAATCGATCGATGCTGCGGGCCACCGGATTTAGCGACGGCGATTTCGATAAACCAATTGTGGGCGTGGCCAACGGCTATAGTACCGTTACCCCGTGCAACATGGGTTTGAATTCCCTGACTGAGCGCGCGACGCAGGCATTGCGCTCCGCAGGAACGATGCCGCAGACGTTCGGCACAATTACCGTCAGCGACGGCATCTCAATGGGCACTGAAGGCATGAAATACAGCCTGGTATCGCGAGAGATTATCGCGGATTCCATCGAGACAGTTTGCCAGGCTGCGTCTGTCGACGGTCTGCTCGCCATAGGGGCTTGTGACAAGAATATGCCCGGAGCAATGATCGCTATTGCCCGGCTCAACATTCCTTCGATCTTCATTTACGGAGGCACGATCAAGCCCGGTCACTATCAGGGCAAAGAACTAACAATCGTCAGCGCCTTTGAAGCGGTCGGACAGTATTCAGCGAATCGCATCAGCGCAGAAGAGTTACTTGCGGTCGAGCAGCATGCTTGTCCCGGAGCCGGCTCGTGCGGCGGTATGTTCACTGCCAACACCATGTCGTCCGCGATTGAAGCCATGGGGCTTAGTCTTCCCTATTCGTCGACGATGGCGGCAGAAGACGACGAGCCTGCCGGCAATGCCGTCCGCAGCGCTAAGGTCCTGGTTCAGGCGATTCAGAAACAACTGTTGCCCCGTACGATTCTGACGCGGAAAGCTTTCGAGAATGCGATTGCTGTGGTGATGGCGGTAGGCGGTTCAACAAATGCAGTGCTTCATCTATTGGCGATCGCGCACGCAGCACAGGTGCCTTTATCAATCGACGATTTCGAAGAGATCCGGCAGCGGGTGCCGGTGCTTTGTGACCTGAAGCCTTCCGGTCGATATGTGACAACGGACTTTCATCGCGCCGGCGGAGTACCGCAAGTCATGAAGACGCTACTCGCACACGGTCGCTTGCATGGCGATCAGCTGACGATCACTGGTGAAACGATCGCGGAGGCGCTGGCCGATGTGCCCGAAAAACCTCGCGCGGATCAGGATGTGATCAAAAGCTGGGACGAGCCGCTCTATTCGCACGGACATCTGGCGATTCTTAAGGGCAATCTTGCCACGGAGGGTGCGGTCGCCAAGATCACAGGCGTCAAGAATCCCAAGCTCACTGGTCCAGCACGGGTTTTCAATTCGGAAGACGGATGCCTGCAAACCATCCTTAGTGGCGACATCAAACCAGGCGATGTAGTCGTCATTCGCAATGAAGGCCCGAAGGGCGGTCCAGGAATGCGCGAGATGCTCGGACCTACTTCCGCGATCATCGGCGCAGGGCTCGGCGATTCAGTAGGTCTGATTACTGACGGACGATTCTCAGGCGCCACTCACGGACTCGTAGTAGGCCACGTTGCTCCAGAAGCGGCCGCCGGCGGAGCGATTGGGTTAATCGAAGAGGGCGATTCAATTACCATCGATGCTGAAGCTCGACTCCTTCAATTAAATGTGTCTGATGAAGAGTTGAAGCGGCGTCGCGACTCGTGGCAGCCGCCCAGTCCCGGTTATCATCGGGGCGTGCTGGCAAAGTACGCCAGGCTGGTTGGAAGTAGTAGTACTGGGGCGGTGACTGACTAGCTCATGAGCATTGACGATTGGCGCTCTCGCATTAATGAACTCGACGCCGAATTGCTGAGCCTGCTAAACGAACGGGCACGGCTCGCTCTCAAAGTCGGCGAATCAAAAAAAGACGCAGGTCTCTCTCTGTGCGATCACACTCGCGAACGCGAAGTTGTCGAGCGAATGTGCCGGGCCAACGACGGACCGCTCGATGATCGCGCGATAGTTCAGCTTTACCGGGCCATCATTCATGAATCCAGACGAATTCAAAACCTGAAGGCGTTACGAGAACAGGCTGCGGACACTCCTGCTCCTCATCATGTTGAAAGAACAGCCCGCGTTGCCTTCCAGGGAGCACGCGGAGCTTTCAGCGAAGAGGCCGCACTCAAACTGCTCGGCAGCGAGATCAGTTTGGTGCCCCGTCAGACTTTTGAATCACTCTTTCATGCGATTGACGAAGGGCTTGCCGATGTCATTCTGGCGCCCATCGAGAACAGTCTCGCAGGCTTTGTTCACGCCTGTTTCGATCTACTTCTCGACAGCACACTTCATATCTCTGGTGAGGTTATCATTCCCATCAATCATTACTTGATTGGGTGTCCCGGCTCAACGTTTGAAAAGATCACTCAAGTCGAATCCCACCCGGTAGCGCTTGAGCAGTGCCGTCGCTTCTGCGCAGCGAATCCGCAGATTAAAAGGGTACCGGCAGAAGACACGGCCGGCAGCGTTGCACGGATCATTTCAAATGGAGATCCAACGCGAGCAGCGATCGCGGGACGACTCGCGGCTGAACGTTACGGCGGAGCGATACTCCGCGAGCACCTGGAAGACAGCAGCGAGAATTACACTCGGTTTCTTTTGCTGACTCCGGAGCAGGAAGCTCTTGAGGATTCCGATAAACTTTCGCTGGTAATCGAACTGCCTCATCAAGCTGGCGCGTTGCATCATGCGCTGGAACCGTTCGCGCGCCGCGGAATTGATTTGCTTAAGATTGAAGGACGGCCCGTGAAGGGCAGGCCCTGGGAGTATTGTTTCTACTTGGATCTGCGCGGCTCGCCGCATGATGAGGAAGTCACGAGCGCACTTCGCGAACTCAGTGAACAGCGCGTGGAAACCCGCGTACTCGGTGCCTATCACGCCGCCACCGTCCCGGCAGGATGACTTATAACAAATCGATGATTCTTATTCTGACCCCAAACATCAAGACCCAGGACGAAACCTTTCAGCAGCTGATGGCAGAGCTGGCTCGCTTGCCCAACATCCAGGCACGTGTGCATCACGAACAAGGGACTGAACAGTCATTGACCGAAATCTATCTGATCGGCAACACGTCGGCGATTCCGGTTGAGCACGTGAAGGCGCTTCCGGGTGTCGAGCGCGTGGTCCGTGTGTCGGAGGAGTATCGAGTTCTCGGGCGCCATCAGAACGATGATCGGCCCGCACACTTTGATTATCAGGGCCTGAGGTTTGGCCAGGATACACTGCACATCTTTGCCGGATTGTGCGCGGTCGATAATCCAACCAACGTCGAGAAGATGATGCGCGCGCTGCAAGAGCATCAGCTTGTTTGCACACGGATGGGGGCATATAAGCCGCGCACGAGTCCCTATTCATTCCAGGGTCATGGCCGTATTTGTCTGAACTACGTATTTGAGCTCGCCGGTAAGTACGGGATCAAAGTCATAGCGATGGAGATCACTCATGAATCTCACATCAACGAAGTAAACGAAGCATTGCGACAAACGGGCCAGCCAACTGGAGTAATGCTACAGATCGGAACGCGCAATACGCAGAATTTTGAGCTGCTGAAAATCGTCGGCAGACAACAGGACTTTCCGGTGTTGCTCAAACGTGGCTTCGGCATCACGTTGAGCGAGTCGTTGAATGCTGCCGAGTACCTCGCGAGCGAAGGAAACCGCAAAGTCATCTTTGGACTGCGCGGAGTGAAGTCAAACCTGGCTGATCCGCATCGCAACCTCGTCGATTTCGCGCATGTACCGTTGGTCAAAAGACTGACGCGGATGCCCGTATGCGTCGATCCCTCCCACTCAGTCGGATCGCGGCGCGCCGGTCCCGAAGGAATTCTGGATATCATGCACGCGACGGCACAGGGTGTGATCGCCGGCGCTAATATGGTTTTAGTAGATTTCCATCCGGAGCCGCGCCAGGCGTTGGTCGACGGTCCACAGGCATTGCTGCTCGAAGAACTTCCGCATTTCCTCGCTGATGTGAAGATTGTGCGTGATGCTTACCAAAAGCGTGTAGAGCAGGCTCGTAGCAGCCAGACTCAGAAAGAATCAGCTGAACCGCTCGCAGTTTAACTCAATCGGACTAGCCTCTATGATTTTCCAAAAGCGTAGAGGGCGCTGCGGGTTCGGATGTAGATGCGACCGTCCGCAATCGCGGGAGTGGCGAAGCATTCATCATCCAGCTCGTTAACGGCAAGGATTTGCCAATCCCCTGCCGCCTTTAAGACAGACACTGCGCCACCCTCTCCAATGAGGAAAACCTTGTCGTCTGCGGCTACGGGCGAGGCGAAGTACTTGTCGATAGCACCTTGTAAGCGTCCCTGTTTGATGACGTTGCCGGTAGCGGGATCGAAAGAAATCAAGATGCCGCTATCGTTGATCATATACAGCACGCCTTTGTACAGCAGCGTTGAAGGAACCTGAGGCACCGGTTTCTGATATCGCCAGCGTATCGCTGTCGCTGTCTGATCACCCTGCCCACCAAGCTTGATTGCCAGCAACCCATTTTCAGAAGCCATCATCGCGCGAAAGACTTCCCAGTCTTTATCATTCAACTTCTGATCCCGGTCCAGATCAAACGCTTCAAATGCCTCGCTGAGCATCTTGTCCATAATCTCTGTGCCGGAGATCTCAGACTTCGCGATCAGGTGATCGTTATTCTTGTCATATCGAGCCAGCCCCTCTTCGAAGGAGACCGTTTTGACTTGCTTGCCCGGTTGATTCTGGGGAAAGCCCCAGCCGTTGATGTACAGGTATTCATCGTCGTGGCTGGCTATGGACTTCATCTCGCAAGCCAGTCCACGCACCCACCACACTCTTTTTCCGTCTTCAACTGAATACGCAGACAGTTGGAACGATTCGGGCACGATGATCTGTTTAGGACCCTGCTTCGGTTGGTAGACTATTGGTGTTGAATAACCAGAGATAACTACGGGCCGATCAACTTTCCAACGGACCTTTCCCGTGCTCTTGTCGACCGCGATCAGGTATGAACCTGGATTGTCCTGATCGACGGGTAGAATCACTTTGTCGTCCACCAGGATTGGCGAGGCTCCAAAACCGTAGAACATATTGAATGGTCCAAGAGGCAGGCGCCAGCGCTCCTTTCCGGCAGCGTCGTAAGACACCATCCCGAATTCCTGAAAGAAGGCGTAGACGTTCTTGCCGTCGGTGACAGGGCTGGGCGAAGCTGGCCCATTGACGTTCTGCAGGCGACCTGAACGCGAGCGCGGCACCTCTCGTCGCCAGAGCTCTTTACCATTCTGCCGATCGATACAAATCACGAGTAGATGGTAGTTTTTTTCTTTGCCCGGTTGAGTCACCTTAGCAGTTCCGATCTCTTCATGCGCAGTGATGAAGATGCGATCGCGGGTGAGAATCGGGGAAGAATGTCCCGGTGGCAGCGCGGTCTTCCAGATCACGTTCTGTTTGGGCCCAAACTCTGTAGGGAGACCGCTGGTGGTAGATACGCCGGTCCCGTTTGGTCCGCGAAACTGCGACCAGTCCTCAGAGTCAGTGGGCATTGAGTGGCGCGACGTCGCCGAGGTATGCGTCAAGAGGAACGTCGTCATGAACGCCGCAATCAAGCAGACAAAAGAGGCGCTTCTTCCATTGTTCGTAGTTCTGCGCATCGTCATTCTCTCCCAAACACGAACCAAGCCTCAGTAAAGTGAGAAAACGGGACGATTCTAATTTATGGAAGCGTAAAAGGAAATGTTGGGCCTCCACTGTTGGTGTTTGGAATCTGGTCAGTTGTTAGTTGTCAGTTGCACGCAAGCTGTAGTTGGTTTCCATTCAGATACAAGAATGGGACCAAGAAGCCACATTCTGAATACAACTGACCACTGACTACTGGCAACTGACTACTATGCAACGCTTTTGTAATGTTCAAGCCTGAACATAATTCTTGTCTTTTGATAGCCAAAGGGTTCACAATTTCGGAGGCTCTATCCATCTCCTACTCGAACCGGCAAGGACGAGACCAATGAAAACAATCCCCTTGATTCTCCTGATGCAGGTGCTTGCTATTTCTGGACTCGTGCCCCAAAAGCCAACTCTCGCGCAAAAAAACAGGCCAGGCAGGATCCTGCACGACTTTCGAATCCAACAAAAGGTACGCCCTGCGCCACTTTCAGAGGCTGCTCGTCAGAGCGTGCTGTCAAAAGTCTTCCGCAAATACCTGACCGATGAAAACCAATGTAATCGCCAGTTTGTCAGTTCAGATAGCGACACGCTGAGGGCTGCCCGCAATGCCGGACAGATTGTTCCGACTATCGCTGATTCGATATCAGGAAGTTTTACCACCGCCGGACAGACCCAAACGGCGTACGTCATTTCCGTGGGTGAATGCAACGCTTCACATGCGGAAAACTTTGGGTCCAAGCGTGTGGCGATCTTCGGAGGGCAACGATTGCTCGCAGATGTTGACGTAGACTTCAAAAACAATATCGTGCTCAAGACTGATCTGAACAGCGATGGAATCGATGAACTGCTGATGACGAGCGGCGACATGAATCAGGGCACTCTCACTGAAGTAGGTGCGCTGGTTGCCTTTGAAAACGGGCGTTTCAAAGTTATTCAGGATCTGGGCACGGTGACTGAAGATTCCTGCGCTTCAGGAATTAGAGGCGCCACGTCGAGAGCCTCTGTTGTTTCTATTGCCAGCGCGGTGCCATTACACGTGCCAAAACTGCGTGTCGAGAACTACGAAACTGGTTGTGGCAAAGTCAAACACTGGCGTCTACTCCCCCCTGGAAGATAACCGCAACGCAAAGAAACAGACACGGAGAAGAGGAGACACGGAGATCTATAAGGATGAAGGCGGAAGGATGAAGGATGAAAGCTTAATCCGAGCAAACGCACTACTTTCATCCTTCATCCTTTAGATTTCTCCGCGTCCGTTTTTCCTCCTCTTAGCGTTCGAATTGCTTTAGAAACTCCACGACCTTCTCCTGCTGATTGTATTCCGCCCAGCCAATCGGTCTTGCGTTGAATTCTGTATCACGGATCAGCGGATCGGCGCCGAGCTCGATTAAAAGCTTAACCATCTCCAGATGTCCACTCATTGCCGCATTGTGCAACGCCGTGGTTCGCTTCACTTCGTTCAGATCAAACCCGAGCGAAGCCATAAGTCGAACGGCCGAGCGCTTGTCTGATTCGGCGGCAAGCTGTAGTAATTCAGCTTTCCTCTCGCCAAGCTGATCGATTAATGTCTCATCCTTCGCTAACATCGAGCGCGCTCGCACCTCATCTCCCGAGAGACATGCAGTCGCAAAGGCGTCCTTTTTGTTGAGTGGAGTTTGCCTGGCGCCGTGGGCCAACAGGTATTCCGCGATTTCGGAATTACCGTGCAGCACTGCCAGCTCGTACGGAGTTCGCTGCAAACGTGAGTCTGGCGTGTTTACATCGACGCCGTGCTTGATCAGCAATCGCGCCCGCTCGATCTGGTTGTACTTTGCCGCCCAGCCCAACTGCTGCTGCAGCATTTCCACAGGCGACCCGATGCGATCACCCAGTCTTCTGAACCATACTCCGTCGCCGCGTTGTCCCAAACCGAATTCGAAAAGCAATTCGAGGTGGCGAGTACTACCAGTGAACATACGGTTGTACAGCGTCTGACTGTCATTTGGGTCAGCCCCGGCTTCAAGCAGCAGCCGAGCGAGCTCATCACAGTTCGGGTGTTCCGGCTGATGAACCGGACCACGTTCACCCTCGCCAAAGACGCCTGTTAAGGCGGTGAAAAGATAGGTTCCATCCCAAAGAAAGCCGGCATTTGGACTGGCGCCATGTTTAAGCAACAACCGCGCTACTTCCAGAGTCGAGTGCCCAGGTGCGCTGCTATTCAGACGTGAATAGCATGCGTAAAGCAAAGGCTCCCAATTGTGTGGTCCTCCGCGGAGGCTCGTCAGCCTTCGGTTATTATCACGAAGGAATTGGCGAACCGCGGCAACATTACCCACCGTTGCTGCAGTGTAAATACTCTCGTGAGCAAGCGTAGGATTTTGCGCGAGCAGTTCCCGTGCCCGTTCACGACGTTGCGTGTGATCCGAGGTGTAATCCAGGCACGCGAGGCGAATAAAGCGATCGGCTGCTGGTTCGGAATCGTTGATGGCGGCCGGCGGTGGTACAAAGGAATGATCTTCAAGAAGCTCGACGTAATTCTTCAACTTCGACCAACTGGAAAAATCATAACTGCGCGCAATCACCAGTTGCGCATCGCCAAGCTTGAACTTCCGTAGCGCTGCTGCGGCGTGTGGATGAAACTCCCTCACACGGGCGAGCGAGGCTCGATCGTTGTCGAGCGCAGCTCGGTGCAGAGACTTGGCTTGTTTACGTAGGTTTTCGAGAGAGGGGTGGTTAGGTAAAGGCTGACTGGGCATGCGATCTCCTTTCCGTGTTCACGGAGGTCAATGCCTGTGGTCCGCGACATCAGGCCAAGGAGTACGCTTGCCAAAAGATTGTTCAGTTCGGTGGGCTTTGCCCTTCCCGCGGACCGGCGGCGCCCGAGACGCTCACCGGCAGAGTAACTGAACCACATGATGACCGCAAGAAGAACGGACACGGAGGAGTGGAGACACGGGGACGCGGGGAGATCTCAAGGATGAAGGATGAAGGATAAAGGATGAAAGTAGTCCGGTTGCTCCGTGCTTTTGTTTGCGCCTTTTCAGTTTTCCGAGGGATTAAGCTTCATCCTTCATCCTTCCGCCTTCATCCTTTTCGTTATCCCCTTCTCCGCGTCTGTTCTACTGGACGTCGTTGGTATCGAATTCACCGAGAAGATCAATGCCGGAGTGAGTAAAACGCCTCGCTGCTGCTGTAGCTTTTCTGCTCGCTTCGTGCACTTGCGACCATTGAGCGTGCCTTATCAGCAAGGACAATTCGAGAGTGCGTCCCAGCGTTAACGCAAAGCGCCGAGCGCCCGCTTCCACTGCATCAGGTCCTAATTCTCGAGTTTGATTCCACCAACTCTCAGCATGGGCCAGAGCCTTTTGGGCCACGCGAGCGGGCTCAATCAGACGATTGTCGGTGATATCTTGAAAATGACTGTTCAATTCCAGCCGTAGTGCTCGGAAGCCGTGGTCATCCGTTCTCAGAGCTCGCAGCGCATCGAGTGAAAGCACATTTGTCGTCCCTTCCCAGATTGGCAACACCTGGCAATCTCGAAGGAGCATCGGCAAGCCCGTGTCTTCAACATAACCGGCGCCACCGAACGTTTCGAGAACTTCGCTCGCAACCGCAACGGCTTGCTTACCAGTCGTCAGTTTCATTACCGGAGTTAGTAATCGCAAAAGCAGTTTCTGCTCCTCATTGATTGATCCGGTTTCACTGAGCCCCGTTAACTCCGCCACCAGGAAAGCCAGATGAAAGGCTGCTTCCGTTTCAGCCTCCAGGGTTGCGAGAGTATCCATGTGCAACGGCTTTGCCGAGAGTGGAGCCCCGAATGCGATACGCTTGCGCGCATAATCCTGGGCCAGCGCGATGCCCCGGCGCATGAGTGCGACCGCGCTGATGCCGTTCCACAGTCGCGTTAGATTCAAGAGCGGTGCAATGGTGCGCACTCCGTCAGTCAGACCCATCACAAGTTGCGCGGGTGCACCGGATAAGGTCAGCTCCGCAGTGGGAACCTTTCGAGTGCCAAGCTTGTCCTTAAGTCGATCGATTGAGATGTTACGTAGCTTGCCGTTCTCATCTCGCGGCTCAAGATAATACAAAGCGAGACCGCGACCGCCTGCGGAATTGCCATCAGGCCGCGCTAGCGTTAGTGCCATTTGCGAAGTTGCCGCAGATGTAAACCACTTGCGGCCGTAAAGCCGCCACCCACCTTCACTGTCCTGCCGGGCTAATGTTTCCGATAACCCGACATCCGAGCCGCCCGTAGTCTCCGTCATCCATTGACCGCTGGTCCAAAAGTCTTTGGGATCCCTGGTCGTCAGGTGCGGCACGGCGCGATTGATCAGCGCCTGATTCCCGGAACCGAGCAGAGTGCGCGCGGCCCCATCCGTCATCGCCAACGGACAACTATAGATATCGGTCGAGGGTGTAAAGAGATAAGCAAGGGCGCTCTGGTGCACCCGAGAAAAGCGATCGTGCCGTTGTTCATAAGCGACAGCCACCACGCCGTGCTCAGCGGCGATTCTCTCCGCGCGCAGCCATAAGGGAGTCAGCTCGATCTGATCGATGCGATTGCCCCACGCATCCCACTGCGTCAGGCGGGGCTCATTCAAGCGATCCGCAAGTTGCAGCTGATAGAGTTCGCCCCCGGCCAACTCGCCCATTTCGGCAAGCGAGCTTTCAATGTCGATGAGAACGTCGGCAGGGAGAGTACGCGCCAGGTACGAACGCAGCACCCGATCATCGTGATATTGGTTGCTGAGAGCCGGTGGCTCTTGAATAAACGACATGGTCCGCAGTCAGTCTGACAGCCAGGGAATCCCGCCAAACGTGGCTTTAGCTTAACACGGACCTGCGCGTTACAACTTGAAGGGTTTTTTCAGTACGTTCGCAGTCTTCTTTAAGATTGAGGAAACCTTGTCCTCGTCTTTTGGTGGAGTCTTAGCTTTCGGGTTCGGTGCTGTTACTGAAGAATTCCCAGCCGGTGCGCGCTTCACATTCACAGAAACAGCGGGAGCTTCCTTGATTGGAGCAGACTCTTTCGGAACAGCTTCGGGCCGGGCAACTTTTTCTGGAGACTTCGAAGGTGATGAGGGGGCAGAAGAGGGGGAAGCGCTCGGCAGAGGACTTGCGACTGGCTGAGCTTGCACGTCGATTCGAACCGGTGTAGCGGGAACATCATAGGACTCTACAGCTGCCTGGCTCCTGCCGCTAAACCCGAAGGCAAGCTCTCCCTTGTAATACTGGAAGCCTAGAACGGAACAAAGAATCGCGGTGAGCGCAAGCAAGGCGAGTTTTCGCCGCCGTTTTTGTCTGGGAGCTTTGGTTGATTCGAATGAAGCACTCTGCTCAGGAGGTAATGCGACCAGTTCCATATTATCCATGTCGCAGAGTTTTTGCTCGTCTTCATAGATAAATTCGCAGACAGGACAGCGTTTCATGGCGCTACTCCTTTGCCTTAGGCTCAAGTTGGGCAAGTTGCGCGGATTGCGAAAGCGGTTTCAGCGGGGTGCAAGGTGAGTTCCGCGGACCCTGCTAGATTACAGAAAACAGGGTGAAAATGACAACTAAAAAGATTGCGGACGCCGTCGGATGACGGGTTACGCCTTCACCCTAATCCCGTAGGGATCAAATATTTATAGCCCCCATGCACAAAAACCGCCATCGCTCTGTTAGGAGCGAAATATCATCTTGAGGCAGGCATCAGATCGGAAGATTTCGCTCCTAACGGAGCTGGACCACTTTGGGCTTTGCCGGACTATAAATATTCGGCTCCTACGGAGCGTCAGCTGGCTCCACTCTGGTCCATTTCACATGACAATTAAGCTTGGTTGAGGGGCGAGCGATTCGACGTGATGGTGCTTAAATCTTCGCTCTCGTTTTCAGGAAGGCTAGATACTTCGGGTCTTCGTTCTCGAAGATCTCTGGTCCAGCGCCCATGTAGGCTCGCATCAATTCATCCGCCGACTTATCAAGCTCGCCCAATTCAAACGACACTTCACCAAACCGCAAATGAAGAAACGGATTTCCCAATGCGCCAGGACAAACCATCACCTGCTGGAGTGCGTCCTTAGCGGCCTCGTGCTTGCCAGCCGCGAACTGCGCATCCGCAATTGCGGCCAATACCCAAGTCGCCGCCTCCCACTCCGTCTTCGGATCCGGAATTAACTGCCACGCCTTGCGGTACTCAACGACCGCAGCGTCATAGTTGCCCTGCCCCGCGAACTCGTCCCCCGCCGCGCAGTGGCGCTCGATCTCATGATGCGTATGTTCGTTTAGTTCTAGTGGTGAAGACATAATTCCTCGAGAATTGATAGGTCGCTTGACTGGATAGCCATCAAATATTAACCCTGCCTGAACAAATTCTCAGAGTGAGCCTCTACAAGTAGGATTGGATAGAGGTTCGAACCTTAAGCAGATTAAATCCGCCCTCCGAACATCGCATTCATTCAAGCGCGCGCAGAATAACTTGCACATATTCGCAAGTCAACGCGTATCTTTCTAGATCAGCGATCTTTGACAAGGTTTGATAGTCCTTTGATAGGTGTCTTCGAGTTGAACCAAAGGACAGTAAGTTGCCCCTAAGTACAATTTTCAAGGCCTGCCTCGACTGCTAACCTCTGCCCATCGAATCAACAATACGTGAAGCCCGACAAGGTAAGGACCTTATTAGGGAAGGAAGTTGGACATGCTTACAACAGCTCGAAATCTGATGCTGATCATTTTCCTGATCCTGGTCGTTTCGCTGGCTCACGCTCTTGCTTCAACGATTTAGTGTGGAGCAAATCGCAGGAATTAATGGACCGTTTTAGCTAGTGGAGGTTGAAATGCAAGCCGCAACAGTTTTAGACCCGAAAGTCAGAGAATATGCTGAGCGAAGACTGGCGCTGGATCAAGCGATGGATAGATTGTTTCGGACCATCTTTGGTTGCTCACATCGACGGCTAAGCCGGCCGTTTACCAGTCAGGGCAAGACATATCGAACCTGTCTCAAGTGCGGCATGCATCGAGACTTCGATCTGCGCACGTGGAAGACATTTGGCCCGTATCACGCTACTGGCCCACGCGCGCTGTGAGGGTTATAGAAAAACCAACCACGCAACGAGTCAGTACCATACGCGTAGTGCGGCGGTACTGACCTGCATGCGTCGGGGCCCCCACCCCTGAACAACTCACTCTTCTAGTCGTAACGACTTTAATGCGGTAACCTAGCTTTGCTTCAAGCCAATTGATGTTTTGCCTTTGCGCCTTTGCAGCTTTGCGGGGGTCGCGGGTTTTCGCGGTTGACTCTTAATTCACCGCTCCAGGAACGTCTCCCGCAGAGGCGCAAAGGCGCAAAGATCAGAAGTTTGTCGCTTAAGGCATCTGGCCCGCAAACGAAGGAGTGAACTATGAGTTTGAGACCAGTCAAGCGACTGAGCAAATCCAAACCGACCCTTGAAGGCGCTGGTGTGCGATTGCGGCGCGCCTTTGGATTCGGCAATACCTCAGATTTCGATCCCTTTCTATTGCTCGATGACTTTCGCAATGATATCCCGCAAGACTACCTGGCAGGATTTCCCTGGCATCCGCATCGCGGAATCGAAACGATAACGTACGTGTTGGCTGGATCAGTTGAGCATGGTGACAGCATGGGGAACAGCGGCTCGATCGGCGCGGGCGACGTTCAATGGATGACTGCCGGGAGCGGCATCATTCATCAGGAGATGCCCAAAGGCGACGAGGCCGGGCGCATGCACGGGTTTCAATTATGGGCCAATCTGCCCTCCAGTCTTAAGATGACGCCGCCGCATTATCAGGAAGTGAAGGCTGCGGACATTCCCGTAGTAACTGAAGACGACGGCACCCAGGCACGCATCATTTGCGGAAAGTTCTGGGGCACAAAAGGTCCTGTGTCAGGTATTGCCGCCGATCCGATCTACCTTGATATTTCTGTGCCTCCGGGTCAACGACGTTTGCTGCCGGTTGAAACAAACCGGCATGCTTTTGCCTACGTTTTTTCCGGTGCAGGAAAGTTCTGCAACGCATCAGCTCCTTTAGCGGTTCCCACTGAATCGATCGAATGGCTGGATACAACACCTCCGACTGAGGCCGACAATCGCTCGCTGGTACTTTTCGATAGTGGCGACGAAGTAATCGTGCAAGCCGGGGACGAAGGCGTTCGCTTTCTGCTGGTGTCGGGCCAGCCGCTCAAGGAACCGGTCGCATGGTATGGCCCAATTGTCATGAACACGCAGGAACAACTGCGGCAGGCATTCGCTGAGCTGCAGGAGGGAACCTTCTTGAAAGAACAAGCCCACCAGTAGTAAATTTTTATTGCCCGGCAATCACTACCCGCCGAATCTTCGTCGACACAGATTTTCCGACGATCGCACCAACTCTAAATCAGGAGGCTAGCATGCAATCGGAAATGCTTGTAATGACGTATTTCGCGCAGCGAAGAGTTTTGGTAGCCGCAGCGGTACTACTCATGTTTGGCTTGAGTATCTTAAGCGTTAAGACCGCCCCCGCCCAGAATCGCAACATCATGTCAGCCCGCGCTCGTATCCGCGAACGGATGATTCGCGAGCAAGCTGGGAACAATCCCTCAGTAAGATTCAACGATAATGAAAGTCTCGAAAGCATCTCCAATTATGAAACTCGAGTTCGAGGCACCGGCACCTACTATTGGTATGCGAATGATCGTGGCAGAGATTTTTCGTACGATGCGGTCTTTGACATTCGCAGTGGCAACCTGAGGTCGCTTAATTATTCTTTCAGCGGCAGAGGCAGCGACAACGACGGTGATGGAAACAACAATGGCGATCCTCGCTCGGGTCAAATCGTCTTCTGTGGTTCGGACGATGGACGACGTCATGAATGTTCGGTCGATACAAGCAGAGGCGTGTCTCTTTCGGCTCAAAGAAGTGAAGCACCCTGCGTGCAGGGCCGCTCGTGGGGTTTTCGTAGGGGTTACATTTGGGTTGACCGGGGATGTCGTGGTGATTTTCTGGTCACCGGTAACGGTAACCAGGATGAGCCGTACCGGTCTGGCAGCGTCGTCTGGCGAGGCCGAGTAGATCACGACGTGAAACTGGTCATCTATGGCGACCGCCTCGATACGTATGTCTTATCGGGCAAGGATCTCGGCATAGGGTCGTACCAGTTTACGTCGGCGATGCCGCGCAGAGTCACGGTGTCGGTGCGCCGTGTCAAAGGCAGAAATGATGTTACGATTGCGGAACAACCTTCTCGCTTCAACAAGTTCAGCGCCATAATCCATATCACCGACAGACATGGTGGCTCTGACAATTGCGAGATTGTCGTTTCGTGGTAGCCAGAAGATGGAAGAAGCTTTACGGTCGCCGCTTGCTGCCTGGGAGAGCTTTTACGTTATCGTAGGCTCCTCAGGCGCAGCACTGACCGGTTTGCAGTTTGTTGTCATCGCTCTGATCGCCAATTCAAAAAGAGAAACAACCACGCGCGAGATTCAGGCTTTTGGTACTCCGACCATCGTGCATTTTGGCGCTGTGTTGCTTGTGTCGGCGATCTTGAGCGCGCCGTGGCGCGCACTGACAAACGCATCGATCGCACTTGGTGGCTGTAGCCTGGTTGGCTTGATCTATAGTCTGATAATTATTCGGCGCGCGCGACGGCAAACGCGCTACAAACCAGTCTTCGAAGATTGGATGTTTTATGGAACGCTGCCGCTACTTACATATGGGCTCCTGGTGATTGGATCGATTTTGCTGCGAAGCTTCCCTCAACGCATACTGTTTCTGATAGGGACCATGACGCTGTTACTACTGTTCATCGGTATTCACAATGCATGGGACGCCGTTACCTTTATTGCCGTCGCTCGGCCTCAAGCTGAAAGAGAAAAGACCTCCGAAGTCGAGAGCAAGAATTGAATTGAGGAGTTCCGAATGGAAGAAGTTAATCGCAGCCTATTGGTGGTGAAGCCCAAGCAGCCCTTCCTTGACTGGGCACTCTCGTTCGACACACCAGCGAGTGCCATAACACTCGCTCAACTGCGCGAAGATTGTAACGCTTACCTAATCCCTGAATACGAATTTGATGAGGATCAACAAGAGATACTGAAATGGTGTTACGAAGAAATCTTTGCAGAAGAACTGTTTTCCTGGTCAACGGACGAGGCCGATTGGCCGCCGCAAAGGCCGTTCGAGATGTTTCTGGAGTGGTTTGAACTTGAATTCCACAGCGTCGTCCATGACCTGGACGATGCGCCGCTCGAATACGTCGACTACAGCCACGCTGACGACGAAGGCTCGTCGAATGGCGGCAACGGCTTCAAAAATCACTAACGTCCAGCGAGCGTTAGGATCGTTCCAGCATGCTCGCGACTTCGAGCATGCCTCGCTTGCGGGCCCAGGATGCAGCGGTAGATCCGCTCCTGCTTTTGGCAGCAGGATCGGCGCCATGCGCGATTAATAATCGGACGACTTCCTGCGCTTTTTCCTCCCCACCATCTTCCTGATCAGGCAGCCACCAAAGCGGAGTTATTCCATCATTGTCTACACTTCGTGCAAGCTCCGGTTCGCGTGGTAGCAGCTCACGTAAACGATCAATGTAGCCTCGGAAGCAAAGCCGCCAAATATCGTGACTGAAATGACTGATCAGGTCCAACATTTCCTGATGATCGCCGTGCGCCGCCCATCCAATTGGCGGAGCGTCCCAGGTTCTCTCGATTGGATCGATTTCGGCGCCGCGCTCGATAAGCAGCTTCGCGACGCGCAAAGAGTTGTGTCCAGCTGCTTCATGCAAGGCACGTTTACCGCTTTCGTCTTCAACGTCAATTGGCGTACCCAGTTCAAGAAGGAAAATGACGACGTCGTCTCGATCGAGTTGGGCGGCGCCGAATATCGCCTGCGGTGAATTCAGATATTCCGGATGCTCCCTGAGCTGATTCTCGACCTCCCTGCGGTCAAGCCGCATGCAGGCTGCTGAAAATGCCTCCTCACCTTTCAGCCTTAATTCGCCTGGTTTGGCGCCGTAACGAACCAGGAGATCGGCAAAATCTGTTCGATCAAGACGCAGAGCCTCGAGATACAACGAATCCAAATCGGTGAGCTTGTGTCTGGCATGTTTAGGATCGAATGGTGGCGGCTGTTTCTTCGGACGAGCACCGTGCGCCAGGCACCATTCCGCAAGTTCGAGATTATTCGCAATGAGAGCGGTGGTCAGTAAGAACTGCGATCCTGATCCATAGCCGCCCATATCGAGCATCTTCCAATCGGGATCCTTCCAGGCATCCTTCCGACCTGATCGAATCGTCTGCGCATGGACCAACTTGAGCCACCAAAGCAGGTCACCCCTGAAATGTGTGTTGTAAAGAACCTGACTGTCGAACGGTTCGGCGCCTCTTTCGAGCAGCAACTGAAACAACTCGGCGGCGTACGGCTGCGTTGGAGCGTCCTGCTCCCCTTCTCCGGCAACGCCAACCAATGCTGTGTAGCGAGAGTTATATGCCTGATAGAAAGCGTTCGGATCAGCACCATGATCGAGCAACATCCGACCAATTGTTACTGCATTGTCGATTGTTGGCTGGTGCGAGAAACGCGCGTAACAGAGATATAAAAGCGGTGGCCACCCTCTCGCCCCGCCGGCTTCATTTGCTGCTGCAGGCCGTTCGGCGAGAATGCGACCTACTTCCGTGACTTCGCCACAAACTACGGCGGTGTAGAGACTGTCCTTTGCTATTTCCGGATGATGAATGAGGTGTCTTTGCGCGGCGAAGTCGTACATCCGGTGGTCCCCTCTACCGTGAACATGGTGGTCCCAGCAGGCACACTCGAGGAATAAATCAACGAGGGATTGATGTTCATTGGCTGCGGTCATGATCGGAAGATTCTAAGCGATTCTCGGACGATGGATAGCTTAAAGAAGTAAGCGGCAGCGGAGCGCAGACCATCACAGCGCAATCACCGATAGGATGCGAGTGTCAATCATCGCTTCGGCTTCGCCGCCGACTGTACACGCGAACCGACCGCAAATGGCTTCGCCGCCGGATGTGCGGCGCGGGCTCTGCCCCGCCGTCCAAGCTTTCCAACTCATTGGAGCTCCGCCTTTTTTCCATTCACTCAAGCCTTATCCATTTAGTTGCACCCATAGCCTGAGCTTCGCCGTCCGATGTGAGGCGAGTGCTCCGCACCACCGCCCAAGCTTTCCTAACTCGTTGGGACTCCGCCCTCAGCCTAATAACCTCGTGGACCATCGCTTCGACTTCGCCCATCGAGTCGAGGCTCCTAATTCATTTTTAAGAACTCCGCCCAGTTGCGTTGGCGGTGGGGGCGTAGCCCCCGAAAGAAAATAGGGAGGGACGCGGACGGCGGGGCGAAGCCCTCGTCTCACATCAGGCGGCGAAGCCGAATCAAAGTTGAGACCGGAGCACATCCGACTTTCATCATCTAACCTCGCTCGCTCACACCGCAAACACGTTGGTTCGTCACATTCTTGAGTTGCAAAACATCTCTGAAAGGAAAATAACAATTTTAAGATGTCACTTCACGCGTTAGGTCATTTACAATAACCAACCCGATCAAACAGAACAGAAATCATTGGGCCAATCTGCCCTCAAGTCAATAAGCTTGTGATTGAAAGGAGCCCCTTCAATGGAATCAACTATACAAACCGTGCCCACCTCGAAAGCAAAGCTTTGGACCGGATGGGTTTTGACGATTCTGCCGGCCCTACTCCTGCTTCTGGATGGTGTCTTTAAACTGATCAAGCCTGAGCCGGTGGTGACAGCAACCGTCAAACTTGGTTATTCCGAAAGCCTTATCCTGCCGATTGGAATTCTCCTGATTGTTTGCACCATCCTTTACCTGATTCCTCAGACTGCTGCCCTTGGCGCGATCCTCGTGACAGGTTATCTTGGCGGCGCTGTCGCAACTCACGTGCGCGCCGGTGAGGGTTGGTTCCCGATTTTATTTCCTTTTGCTTTTGGTATTTTGCTGTGGGGAGGTCTTTGGCTGCGTGACGATCGAGTGCGTGGACTCATTCCGCTTCGCAGTTGAAGGAAACAGATCTGAACTTTTGTCGGAGCCGGTGCGTTACTTCACCAAACGTCCGCAATCCGCTCCAGGAGATGATTGATGAATATTCTTTTGTGGATCGTTCAGGTGTTGCTAGCCCTCCTTTTTCTGTTTGCAGGAGGTTTGAAGCTGATTCTTCCCGCAAGTCAATTACAAGCCCCTCAGGGCCAGTTACAGTTTCCCGTGTTGTTCTTGCGCTTCATCGGTGTATGTGAACTGGTTGGCGGGCTCGGTATGCTTCTGCCAGGCATTCTGCGCATCCGGACTACGCTCACACCGTTGGCTGCTGCTGGACTGGTGATTATTATGATTGGCGCCGTGGTGGTTTCATTGATGGGTGGTGGCGTTGGGCTTGCGATTGTTCCATTTGTAACATTAGTGCTCTGCGCATTCGTGGCATACGGACGCACCAAACTCGCGCCGCTGCCATCGCGGTAACGGCGGCGGAGGGCTGAGCGCTGAGAGCGAAGAACTGAGCGCCAGAGCACTGAGACGAACAGAAGATTTGTTGCCTTTAGCCCTCAGCGCTCAGCCCTTTGCACTTTGCCCTTTGCTCCTATGATCGTTCACCTTATTGACGGCACCTACGAACTGTTTCGTCACTTCTATGGGATTCGCCGCTTCAAGAAAACCGATCCACCTTACGGCGCTGTAGTCGGAGTGCTGCAAACAGTCGTCCGCCTGCTCGAAGACGGAGCCACGCATGTCGGGGTCGCTACGGACCACATCATCGAGTCCTTCAGGAACGCTCTTTGGCCTGCATACAAAACTGGCGCGGGCATTGATCCGGTCTTGCGCGCTCAATTCACTCCACTCGAAGACGCGCTGGCAGCAATGGGCGTCACAGTCTGGCCGATGATCGAGCTTGAAGCGGATGATGCACTGGCTTCAGCCGCTCACCTCGCTGCAGCCGACAAGCGCGTTGAGAAAGTTTGTATCTGGACACCCGACAAGGATCTGGCGCAGTGTGTGGTTGGCGATCGCGTCGTGCAAGTAGATCGCAAAAGCAATCAGATTCGTGATGCCGATGGAGTCAAAGCCAAGTTCGGAGTAGCGCCCGAGTACATTCCAGATTATCTGGCTCTGGTTGGCGATGCTGCCGACGGATATCCGGGAATAGCTGGATACGGAGCAAAGACGGCGGCTCGGCTCATCAACGCTCATGGCCGTCTCGAAGACTTTCCCGCTGATATTCTGAGAGGCGATAATCTTGAGGCTGCGTTGTTATTCAAGAAGCTGGCGACGTTACGAACCGATGCGCCGCTCTTTGACGACGTAGAGGCATTGCATTGGCGAGGAGCGCGAGCTGAATTTCCTGCAATGGCTAAGAAGATTGGTGACACACGTCTCGTAAATCGAACGCACGATTTGAAGAAGAAGCCCCCGGCAAAGCATGAACTTATTTAGCGCAACTGAGAATTACCATGAATCTCCAAAAATTCAATTGGCAAATTTGGGCTGGGTTTCTACTGACTTTACTCGGGCTACTGAGCTACCCGTTTTTCTTCGTCAAATTCCCCGTGACCCGTGACTTTCCCTGGGCAACCTTCTTGATTGTGGCAATCGCTTTCGTCTTGCTGATCATTGGACTTCGACTAGCCTTTGCACGTGATAGTCGCTTATTGTCCAGGATTATGGCTTCGGTCCTTGCCCTGGTCAGCATTGTTTTTGTGGGACTCTTTGTGTTTGCGATCTTTGTGGTTGCGCGGCAATTGCCGAAGTCCTCGGGTGCTCCACATGTCGGCCAAAGGGCTCCTGACTTTAGTCTCACTGATACCAATAACAAGACAGTGTCACTTGCAGAACTGCTCGCGGCACCGGCGAATGGGAAACCGACGAAGGGTGTCTTACTTGTCTTTTATCGAGGCTACTGGTGACCATTCTGCAACTCCGAGTTGCGGGGTATACAAAACAATTTGAATAAGATCGAGGAAGTGGGAATCCGACCTGTCGCCATCAGCGTCGACACTCCTGAAGAGTCGCGCAAGCTCTGCGAGCAAGCCGGCTACACTTTTACATTTCTCTCGGATCCAAAAGCTGATGCCATTCGACGCTATGACTTGGTTCACGCAGGCCAGGGTATAAATGGTCAAGATGTAGCGCGGCCGGCGGAGTTTCTGGTCGCTCCGTCGGGCGAAGTTCGCTGGGTCAATCTGACGGAAAGCTACTGGGTGCGAGCCAGGCCCGAGCAGATCATGCAAGCTGCCGCCGCCTTGCGCTGACCAAAATCCTTATGCATGCTGCTCGCATCATCGCGATTGTTTTGTTGCAGAGCTGCTGGTGCGCAGCTGCCGCGCAAAGTAAAGGTAACTGGTCCACTGACCTGAAAGAGTGGAGAACGCAACATGCTGAGCAACTGCAAAAACCAGATGGCTGGTTGAGCCTGGTTGGTTTGGAATGGCTGCAGCCTGGCGAAACTCGAGTGGGATCGGCGCCAGGCAACAACATTGTCTTGCCCAGTGGTCCAGCGCAGCTCGCCGTGCTTCATCTGGAAGGTGATACGGTCGCCATTTCTCCGCCTGCCGGCGGTTTCCCCGCTGACTTATTAATCGATGGTCGCCCTGCCTCAGCCAGAACCTTGCCGACAGGAACAACCAGTGACAAAGAGAATCCGCGCTTGAAGATCGGCTCGCTGTTGTTGTACGTCATCAAACGTAGCGAGCGGTACGCACTCAGAGTGAAGGATTCGAAGTCGCCTGCGCTTTCTGGCTTTCATGGATTGAAATGGTTTGCGCCCGACGCCAGGTACCGCATCACTGCGCGGTGGATTCCTTATGATTCGCCGAAGAATACTACATTCACAACTTTAGTCGGGACAAGCTACTCACAAGCTGTTCCTGGTGTCGCGGAATTCACCTTGGCCGGCAAAAGTTATCGGCTCGAGCCGGTGATTGAAGAGCCGAACGACGACCACGCCGACACAAAACTCTTCTTCATCATTCGTGATATGACCAGCAAGACTACAACGTACGGCGCCTGTCGCTTTCTGTACACAAGCCTTCCTGCCGGCGGTCTCGAGAAACCAGGTGAGCTGGTCCTCGATTTCAATAAACTCGAGAATCCTCCCTGCGCGTATACATCGTTTGCCACGTGTCCGCTGCCGCCGCCGGGCAATCGTCTTCCCGTTCCCATTCCCGCCGGCGAAAAGCGTTACCACAACTAAGTGGCACGGGCGTCCCGCCCGTGTTTGTGTCCTCCTGAGTAACTATTGAGCTTGAAAGTTGAGTCCGAGTTGAATCAGGACCTCTCCTGTTGAGTTCCTTGCACGGTCACGGGCGGGACGCCCGTGCCACGTTATTTTGTGGCGCGGACGTGCAGCGTGAGAACGACGTCGTCACGGATTAGGTCGTTAGCCATGCCGGCATAATTAACGCCAAAATCCCTGCGGTTGATGGTAAAGGTGCTTTCGACAGTGACTGCATCAGGTGCGACTGCGATCGTGGCCGGAAATGTGATGGACTTCGTGATTCCATGCAGCGTGAAGTTACCAGTGACTGTATGACTCGCGCCTTTTTCACCGCCCGGTTTCATCTCCGTTGAGACAAACGTCGCTTGTGGATACTTGGCGACATTAAAAAAGTCCGGAGTCCTTAAGTGCTTGGTCAGGTCAGGTGTGTCGGTCATCACCGAATCCGTATCGATACTGATACTCACTCTGCTCTTCTCTGGCGCGCCGGCGTAATCAATCTCTCCGGAAAACTTTTCGAACGAACCGTGGTGGCTCCCGGTGACCTTTGAGGCGACGAACTGGATCTTTGAATTCGCCGGTGTGATCGAATACTTAGTGGCCTGCGCCGCTGGGGATACGGACGCCACCGGCGCTGCGCTATCGGTCACTGCTTTTGGTTTATCCGCAGCTGGATTAGCACATGCGGCAGCGAGCAAGAGAGTAGAAAGGACAATGCTTAAGCGAGTCATGCGTACTTCCTCCTGGAATAGCAATCAGTAATCAGTAATTAGCAATCAGCGCTAGTGTTTGATTTGGTCTCTTCGGTCTTTTGGGTCTCTTTAAGTCCCTGATCCTTCTTTCAGAGTACTGACTGCTGATTACTGATTACTATTTGCTTACAAATGCGTCTCGTACGCAGCGCAGCCTTTGCATTCAACCTGGACCGTGGCATGCATGATCTTGAATTCAGAGGTTACCTGGTGACGTACAGCGGCGAGGACTTCATCGTGCAGAGCGTGATCGGCGAGCACCGTGTGAACACTCATGGCGTTCACACCCGAGGTCAGCGACCACACATGCAGGTCATGGACATCCGCAACTCCATTCACGCGTTGAATCGTTTCCCGCAGCGCTGCCAAATTGACATCTGCCGGCGTGCCTTCAAGCAAGACACCAACAACGTCGCGCAGCAGCAACCACGTGCGTGGAAGAATAAACAAGCCAATGCCTGCCGAGATCAGTGGATCGGCGTAATACCAACCGGTAGTCAACATGATAATGCCTGCGACAATTACGCCAACTGAAGCGAGCAGGTCGTAAAGCACCTCAAAGTACGCCGTCCTGATGTTGAGACTTTCTTCAGAAGCCGTTCGTAAAAGGAAGACGCCTAGCAGATTGACAAGCAATCCGGCTGAGGCGATGGCAAGCATCAGTCCGCTTTGAACGGGCGGCGGATTGCGGAAGCGTTGGTAAGCCTCATAAAGGATGTAGAGCGAGATTACAATTAAAACTACGCCGTTCGTTAAAGCCGCGAGAATCTCCAGCCGGTAGTATCCGTAGGTTCGCTCCGGCGTTGCGGGGCGTTCTGCAAACCGAATCGCGAGCAGAGCCAGCGCCAGCGCAGCCACATCAGTCAGCATGTGCCCGGCATCAGCTAGTAGAGCCAGACTTCCACTGAGCCAACCACCCACGACCTCAGCAACCAACAAGGCGCTACTAAGCCCAAGTACTATCGCCAACCTCTGCTTGTTTTTTCCCGCCGCAGTATGGTGATGTGCATGACCATGGCCCATAAGAATTTCCGCCCCAGATAGATTACCGCGAAGCCGTCATTCTTTTCCAATGATCATTTTTCAAACAAAGAAGCGACGTCTCCCCATTTCTGATGAGACGTCGCCTGCTTTGGACGCTCCAGTGTTTCCACCAGGGCTCCGTTAAAAAGGAAGTCCGCTGCGGCCGAACTTCGGAACAACTTTGTTGAGAAACTAGATTGGTGTCCCCCGACGGCCACTGACCAGGTTAATAACGAGCACGATCGCTGCTATTACCAGCAAAAGGTGAATGAGCGAGCCGCCAACGTGACCGATAAAACCCAGCAGCCACAGTACCAGCAGAATCACGAGAATCGTCCATAACATACTTTCACATCCCCCTAATCGAAGTTAACGAGATTTGCCGCAAAATGTTGAACCGCAACCTCCATGCCAACATGATTCATTAATGTTTTGAAGAAAAGCGATCGATGCAGTGTCCGGGAATCATTCAAGCCACGGAGTGAGTGACGCATCCGACTGGACGTAAGCCCACGCCGGAGGAGGGCTAAGAGGTAAGAGGAAAGGGCAAAGTGCGGTTAATTGCTGTGCTTGTCCTTTGTGCTTTGTACTTCGTTGACTCTTTGCCCTTACCTCTTTGCCCTTTGCCGTGTAATCTGTGGATAGTTTTCAGTGGAACATTACGATGTCATCATCATCGGCGGAGGTGCAGCCGGGCTGTTCTGCGCAATCGAGGCCGGCAAGCGCGGTCGCAGAGTCATCGTTCTGGAACATTCCGAGCGCGTCGGCAAGAAAATCGCGATCTCAGGTGGCGGCCGTTGCAACTTCACCAATGCCTGGACCAGTCCGGATAACTTTCTCTCGGCGAATCCTCACTTCTGCAAATCGGCGCTTGCACGCTACACACCAACAGATTTCATCAGCCTGGTTGAGCGATACAACATTCCTTATTACGAAAAGAAACTCGGCCAACTCTTTTGCAGAGACAGCTCACAGCGCATCATCGACTTGCTTCTGAGCGAATGCGAGGACGCCCGCGTCAAGGTTCACTGTGGTTGCCAGGTGCTCGATGTCAGCAAAGACGGCGTGTTTGCTCTGGTAACGAATCAGGGAAGACTTACCGCGGAATCACTGGTAATCGCTACCGGTGGACTCTCTATTCCACCGTTGGGAGCCACAGACTTTGGTTACCGCATCGCGCGAAAATTTGGCTTACGTATCGAGGAGGTCAGACCAGCGCTCGTTCCTTTCACGTTAGCTGCAAACGTGCTGCAGGAATTCAGCCCGTTAAGCGGTATTTCTGTCGATGCGGTGGTACAGACCAACGGAGCAGAGTTTCGTGAGAACATTCTGTTAACCCATCGTGGTCTGAGCGGTCCGGCCATTCTACAAGCTTCTTTGTACTGGAAGCCGGACGCTGCCATCCTTATTGATCTGTTGCCTGACATTGATATGCACGATCTGCTGAAAAGCAAACAGGATTCTGATCTACAGCTTGTGAATGTGCTCGCTGAGCACTTGCCGCGAAGGTTTGCGCAGGCATGGTGCAAGATGTTCGTCGATTCTCGGCAAGTGAAACAACTTAACGAGGCCGAGCTGCAAGGAATCTCAAACAGCCTGCATCGATTTGAAATCAGACCGGCTGGAACCGAGGGGTTCCGGAAAGCGGAAGTCACTGCCGGCGGGGTCTCAACGTCAGAGCTATCTTCACAAACAATGGAAGCCAGAAACGTTCCGGGTCTGTATTTTATTGGTGAGGTCGTTGACGTGACCGGCGAACTTGGCGGCTACAACTTTCAATGGGCCTGGTCTTCAGCCTACGCCGCCGGTCAAAACGTTTGAAACAAGCGTTCAAAGACCAAGGCTGTGTTGTTATTGCCAGCTTTCGTGCGTGCCAATTAGCACGCGAACGATTACTGATCGTATCCGTGTTCGTCCGTGCAAATCTGTCGCTGCACCGCCTCAACACGACAGGTCAATGGCGAGTTAGACAGGCCGTCAATTCCGGAGTTTTGGTGAAGCCACAGTTGCCATCTGCCTGCCGTTCACAACTGGCTTTTTGATAGCAGGCATATTCTTCCCGCCACTCGCATGTCGTCATCACTGTATGATCTGAACAGATCTGTTTGCTGCAGCCAGTTTTAATGCACGGCTTGGTTGGCTTTGGTTTGTCAGCTTCAGTCTTACCCGCGCGCAGATAGAACTGGGTCGCCTTAAGACTCTGCGACTTCCCGGCGGGCCCTGTGACGGAAGTGTGACTACCGGCAACGAGCACACCCGCTTGACCGGTCATCGCCGAGCTTGCCTCACCGATAGCGCTTTCGTCAGCGTTGGCACCACTCAGATCTACGCCCGCGATGTTTTTGCTAACCGTTGTGTTTAGCTTTGCTTCGTGATGCGTGGGACATGGTGCGACTACGCAGCGCACACCTCGATCTCGCACCCGAAAAAAATCGCCCGATGCTTGATTCGCGCCCGCTGCTTGCCACGATTCAGTAACCGTCAACACACCGAAGTTTCCTCGCTGGTAACGCTGCGAAGTGATAGTTCCACGCAGGAGCGCTTTAGCATCTTCCACTTCCGTTTGTCCATTCCAATCGATTCTTGCCACATAACACTCGGTCGCCTGCTTGCCATTCAGGCAACGAGTTGACGCCACGTTGACTTGTTTGACAAAGAATCCACCGCACATGGGCGAAGCACAACGGCGTAGATCGCGTCGAACTGTGTAGAAGGCTGACGTACTGCTGCGTGAATCTGCGGCGCTGGTCGGATCAGCGGCGGTCTCTGCTACCGCGGCCGTACTTCGGCTCGGTGTTGGTTGACTCTCAATGCGTGTGGCCTTTTGAGCAACGCCGGTGAAGGCCACGATCGCGACTAGCAACGCTGCTCCACGAATAAGGATGAAGTTCATAATTCAACTTTCTCCCTGGTTTCTTTGTCAGAAGAGTAATTTCCCAATTGCACCCTTGGCGCCGGATCCCCAACCTTCCGCTTTGCCGGGAACGAAGCTAAACGTATCAAATCCTGCTCCGGCTATTGGTGTCCAGGTCCGACCGTCATCGTTCGAATAGTCGGAACCTGATGGTCCAATAGCCACCAGCGAAGCCGTCGTTGCGCCAGGCACATAAGCAACCACCGAACGAAATCCGGAAAGCCCCTTCATCAGCTGCCACGTTAGACCGCCATCATTCGTAATCGCCAGATTGTCGCTTGCCTCGTTTTCTTTGGTGTAGTCACCGCCAACAATTACGCCATGTTTAGCGTCACGAAAGGCTATGGAGAAGATGCCTGCCGACTTGCCTGAGCTTAACGGCGTCTCCGCGACGTTCCAGGTCTTGCCAAAGTCTGAAGTCCGGAGCACTCTCGCTTTGGCGGCTGCCCCCATTCCAATCCATGCGAGTCCGTTTCGGAACACGGCAATGTTGGTTCCGCTCGCAGCGAACGCACCTTCATTTTCGAGCGCCGGCGGCAAATCACGAAGCGCAACTCGGGTCCAGGTTTTGCCGCCGTTATCGGTGGTCAGGATACAAAACTTTCCATCGATTGAATCACCGACAACGATACCGCGGTTAGCATCCCAGAATGACATTGCATCGAAGAACGCTTTCGGCTCTTCGTTTTTGAATTGAAGTGTCCAGGTTCTGCCGGCGTCGTTGGTCTTGTAGATTCGAGAGGCTGCTCCCTCGCCAATGCTCAATAGGTACGCAGTTTGTTCATCGACGGCGTCGATATCGCGAAAATCGAGTTGCTCGGATGTCACGCTTAACTTTTGCCAGCTGGCGCCTCCATCGCTGGTGCGCAACACGACACTCCCGGAACCGCTGGCCCAGGCAACGCGACTACTGACTGCACTGACACCTCGTAAACGAGCAGTCACTCCACTAGTCTGCGGCATCCAGTGCGGAACTGACGCGGCGAGTGTTGTGGCAAGCAGGAATATGAGTCTCACGATTCCTCCAAGTGTTGGAGCTTTGATTTGATAACAACTCTAGTCGAGACCGCAAGACCAGCTCAGCGGTGCGGCAAGGGCGCAGCCCCAATTGGGGATAGGGGTGCGGCGGCGGGGCGTAGCCCTCGCCTCACATCGGGCGGCAAAGCTGAAGCGGATTGGCTGACCAAGTGACTAGCCAGAGTGAATTCATAGTTAAACGGGGGCGCAGCCCCAATGTTTGGATAGTGGCATAACGGCGGGGCGAAGCCCTCGCCTCACATCGGGTGGCAAAGCCGAAACGATCGGGCCGCCCTTTATAAAGCTTATGAAACCTATGGGATCAGGTCGCGTAAAGTATCGAACCAAACACGGAGCGGCTGTCGTACAGCAATTCGTCGGAAACCAGATTCAGGGTTAACATTCGAACATGGCTGAGAAGAAGAAACGCATCTCATTTTCCAGCGCCTGGCGCGATGCGAAAGAGCTAATCTGGCAACACCGAGCTCGATTGGGGCTAGGTATGTTGATGATGATCGTAAGTCGCCTCGTCGGAATGGTAATGCCCTGGAGCCTCAAGTTCCTGATTGATGGCGTCATCATGAAACGGCGCGGTGAATTACTTTTGCCGCTCGCATTGGCGGCTGGTACTGCAACCGTGATTCAGGCAGTTAGCTCTTTTGCTCTGTCTCAGGTACTTGGCGTCGCAGCGCAGCGGGCCATCACTGAAATGCGAAAGACTGTTCAAGCCCACGTCACTCGTCTGCCCACGCGCTACTTCGACTCTACGCAAACCGGCGCGCTCATTTCGCGCATCATGACGGACGCAGAAGGAATTCGAAACCTGGTCGGCACCGGTATAGTCCAACTGCTTGGCGGCCTGGTGACAACTGTGGTCGGTCTGGCCGTGCTGTTCTATCTTAATTGGAGACTGACTGCTGCTACTCTTCTCGCGCTATCCATATTTGGCGTCTGCATGGGCTTCGCTTTTTCTCGTCTTCGACCGTTATTTCGTGAGCGAGGAAAGATCAACGCAGAGTTGACGGGCCGTCTGGGAGAGACGCTGGGAGGAATTCGCATCGTTAAGGCCTATGCCGCAGAGAAGCGAGAGTCGCTCGTGTTCGCCCGCGGCGCGCATCGATTGTTTCGAAACGTAGCGCGATCAATGACGGCAGTGTCCGGCTTTACAGCGTTCTCGACCGTGATTGTCGGTCTGATCGGCGTGATTCTTATCCTGGTTGGTGGTAATTCGCTTTTGAGCGGACAGATGACGCTCGGCGATTTCCTCATGTACATCATCGTCACTATGATGGTTGCTGCGCCGCTAATCGAAATTGCCAACATCGGCACACAGATCACTGAAGCGTTTGCCGGACTGGACCGCATTCGAGAGATCAGCTCAATGACGACCGAAGATGAAGGCGAAGCAGCTCGCGAACCACTCGGCGAGATAGACGGCGACATTGTTTTCGAAGACGTTAGTTTTGAATATGACGAGCGCGCGCCGGTTCTGCGTCAGGTTAACTTTCGCGCGCCCGCGGGTTCGACAACAGCGCTGGTCGGTTCCAGCGGCTCCGGAAAGAGCACCCTAATCAGTCTGGTCATGGCTTTCAACCGACCAATCGAAGGGCGTGTCACCGTTGACGATCGCGATCTTTCGACGATTAAGTTGCGAGACTACCGCAAGGAGCTTGGCGTTGTATTGCAGGATAATTTTCTGTTTGATGGCACGATTGCCGAGAACATTGCCTTCTCTCATCCACACGCAACGCGGAAGCAGATCCTGCAGGCTGGACGGATTGCCCATTGTGAGGAATTCGTAAACAGCTTTCCTGAAGGCTACGACACGATCGTTGGCGAACGCGGAGTGAAGCTATCGGGTGGTCAACGGCAGCGCATTGCGATCGCTCGCGCAATTCTTGCAGAACCAAAGATTCTGATACTGGATGAAGCCACCTCGAGTCTCGACAGCGAGAGCGAGGCTTTGATTCAGGACGGTCTGCATTCGTTACGGCGCGGTCGCACCACGTTTGTCATTGCGCACCGCTTGTCAACTATTCGCTCTGCGGATCAGATTCTGGTGCTGGAAGCGGGTGAGATTGTTGAGCGTGGCACTCATCAGGAATTGCTGGCTGCGAACGGACGCTACCGGCAGCTTTACGATCGCCAGTACAAGTTCGAGCTGAATCAATTCATTAATCCAGGCGAGGATTTCACACCTGAGCCTGAAAAACCGGTGCCGGTCGCAACAGAAGCCCCGACAACCGGCCTCCCACGCTTGTAACGTAAACTGTTAGTTTGCGTACGTTGAATGCACTCGATCACAACAGTCATTAGCCCAACACCTCGGGTACTGACCTGTTCATCTCTAAACACCGGTGGCGACGCTGCTCTTCGGATTGATCACGTGAGAGAAATCGGGATGCAGGTAGACTATGCGGCCCGCTACGATTGTCGCCACCGCAGCGCCTGTAAAAGCTCGCCCGGCAAACGGCGTGTTGCGACTCTTTGATTTCGAGGCAGTGTTGTCAAAGGTCCACTGAAACTGCGGATCGAGCAGCGTGACATCGGCCCACGATCCTTTCGACAGCGTGCCGCGTTCCTTCAAACCAAAAATGCGCGCTGGATGCGTGGAACATAACTCCACCAATCGCTCCAATGTGATAACACCGCGCTGAACGAGTTCAAACGCCAACCCAATCGCTGTCTCGAGGCCGGTGATTCCGAACGGCGCTTGATCGAATTCAAGAGACTTCTCATCAGAATGATGCGGAGCATGATCCGTAGCTATTGCATCAATCGTCCCATCACTGAGCCCTTCCAAGAGCGCTGCGACATGATCGGAACTGCGAAGCGGCGGATTCATTTTCGTGTTGGTGTCGTAGGTAGCAACCGCTTCGTCCATGAGTGTCCAATGGTGAGGCGCCGCCTCGCACGTGACCCGCAACCCCGCGTCTTTAGCGCGTCTTACCGCCTCAATCGCACCGCAAGTCGAAACATGGGCCAAATGGACCTTTGCTCCAGTCAGTCTCGCAAGTGCGCAGTCTCGAATCGCATCAACTTCTTCGGCCGCGGCGGGCGCTCCTTTGAGACCAAGTAAAAGAGACCAGCGGCCTTCGTGCATGACACCACCAGCAGCCAAGGAGCGATCCTCGCAGTGATCGACCACCGTCAGATCGAACCCGCGAGCATATTCCATCGCCCGCCGCATCATGCCTGCCGTGGGCACCGGGCGACCATCATCGGATACTGCGACAATCCCGGCCCTTCTCATCTCGCCCATTTCCGCCAATTCCCGGCCGTCACTGCCCTTTGTAATTGAACCGATGGGAAAGACATTGGCGAGACCAGCTCGCTGACCCTGTTCAATGATAAAGCGCGTTACTGCCGGACTGTCGTTAATGGGATCAGTGTTCGGCATGGCGCAGACGCTGGTCCAACCTCCGGCCACCGCAGCTGCAGCGCCTGTTGCAATCGTCTCTTTGTACTCCTGGCCGGGCTCGCGCAGGTGCACGTGCATGTCGATGAATCCCGGCGCTACGATCAAGCCCGTAGCATCCAGCACTTCTGCATCCAGCGGCGGAGCTTCACCGCGATCAAGCACTCCCACTAGTCGCTCGTCCTCGATGAGAAGGTTCTTGCCCGTA
>Ga0126384_10000148_pt1 | contig 32991 bp, 37 predicted proteins | sample PanSoiMetPlot_36_FD_92543 | JGI IMG/M metagenome (GOLD analysis project Ga0126384, IMG submission 92543) | Tropical forest soil microbial communities from Panama - MetaG Plot_36 | ecosystem: Environmental > Terrestrial > Soil > Tropical forest > Bulk soil | place: Panama | collected 2016-02-17 | reverse complement strand
CTGGATGATCTCGCGCGTTTCAGGATCAATCGAAATCGGTCCGCGCGGGCTCTCCCACTTCATGCCCTTCATCGCCGCGATCAGACTGTCGCCGTCGGTTTTCCCGCCGGTCTTCTTCAGCGCTTCGTAAATCAGGTGCATGCCGTCATAGCCACCGACCGAAATAAAGTTCGCCCGCAGACCGTTGTTCGCCTTCGCGATCCCCTCGACGTATTTTCTGTTCATCGGAGAGTTGTGGGACGCAGAGTAAAGCCCCGCCGTTACGACGCCAAGCATGGCATCGCTCATTCCAGGCAGATCATTGTCGTCCGTGATGTCGCCAGGTCCGATCAGCCTAATGCCCGATTTGTCGAAGCCGCGCTCGACGAATTGCTTAGCGAAAGTGCTGGCCTGACTCGCGGGAACAAACACGAACAGCGTATCGGGATTGGTGTCCTTCGCCCGCTGCAGGAACGGTGCGAAGTCGGGATTGGCGAGAGGGACCTTGATCGTTTCGAGGATCTCACCGCCGGCCTTCTTATAGGCATCGGTGAAGACGGCGGTCGCTTCGGCACCCGGAGCCCAGTCGGACTGGATGATCACCGTCCTCTTGCTGCCGTCTTTGGCTGCCCATTCCGCGATGATTTTGGACTGCTGACCCAATGTGAAGCTTGTGCGCACGACGTAGGGAGATCGCTCGGTCACCACCGAGGTGCCCGATACCATCACCACCTCTGGGATCTTGGCCTCTGTGGCAAGCGGTGCGATCGCCATGGCGACCGGGGTTATGCCGACGCCGAGGAAATGCACCTTGTCGTTGACGATCAGCTCCTGGGCTAGGCGCTTGGCCACATCTGGAATCGTGGTGTCGTCTCTGAGAATGATTTCGACTTTTTTGCCGGCGACCGTATCGCCATGCTGCTGCATGTAGAGCCGGATGCCGGCCATGACCTGCTTACCCACGGGGGCAAGCCCGCCCGTCATCGAGTGCACAAGGCCGATTTTGACACTGTCCTGCGACCACGCGCTAACGGGCGAGCCGAGAAACACCAACGCCGCAATACCTTTCAGAATTGACCGTCTGTGCATAAGGGTTCCCTTCCACAGGTTCGATTGAAATGATTGTTGGTCGTTCAGCAATCGCCAATTTTGCGTGGCCATAAGCAGCGTTCGGAAAAGTTGCGTCAGCGCCCGTTAGGCTTCCAAACTAATAGCACACCGCCGAACAGCGAACCAATCGCACCATTTGCTAATCGATCCGTCGGCAACTACCGGCTGTGCGCGGCGAAGCCGGCAAGTCAGATATGTATGCCCGTCGTCCTTGCACCTCCAAAGCGTGTGCAAATTGGGGCCGATGATGGCGTGTTCGCGCACGTTTCGCAGACAATACGACAGCGCCTTAGCGCAAGCCAAAAGTACCAAGCGGACGTGGTGGTGGAACAACAACGCTATAACGATATCTTGGAACGGGTTGTGACCCAGCGCGACCAGCTACCGAAGCTTGAAGAGGCTCAAACTTCAAGATGAGACACCTTGCGAAACACAAGTGGGGATCGCCCTAAGAGCACCGGGTTCGCCGGACCTGCGCATCGGGCCCCATGTCCGGAGTATCCAACGCCTTCAACGACTTGGTTCGGCAAATACTGTGATGGTCCGCGACCGAACGGGCTGATAGCTTTAATTGTAAGGTGCCCATCCGAGCCATCCTAATATCAAGCCTTGAGCATGCGCAGGCCGTTGCACCGGGCTAACGGCACACTCAAGGCTATGCCGGCCGAACTCCTGCGGCTGCCGATCATCGGTTGGTCGCGCTTGGCGCTGCGGCGAATTCTGCGCCGCTGGCTGGTATTAGGCCTGCAGGCGCCGACTAAATCACTCTACGCTTCTTGGTCAAACCTCCTCGATGACCTCATAATGTTGGACGCTTTCATCGAAGTTGACGAGTGCTGCCACCGCCCCGGGCTCCACCACGGCATTCCCAAAATTGCTCCCAACGAAACCTTGGATTGCCTCCATTGATTGCCACCTGGTCAAAACCAAGAACTCAACCGCGTCGTCGAGCCGTCGTTGAGCGAGATCGGCTCCAAGAAACCCCGGCAACCGCTTCAATTCCGGTGCGACGTTGGTCCGAAAGTGCGCTGGATAAGCTGCGGCGTTCGCAAGTGCTGCGCGTCCGCGCCATTCGCGAATGATCATCTGGGACAGAGACCTCGAACATGCTTTTGCTTGATACAGCATGATTGCCGAGTGCGTATGCCTGGTCAACCTGCCGCAACGATGATGTGAGCCAATGCATTCCCGCTCGTGTGCGCCCCCCGTCACAACACGTTGATCTGCGCAGCAGGTGGTTCTTGGGAATGCATGGCGCCGGCCGGTGAAATAGCGATCCACCATGCCGACGCTCAGCCAGCGACTGCCCTGCGCCTACATTGCGGCATCTCGCACTGCGCGAAGAGGCGTCGCATTAACGTTGAGGTCCCTCTGAAGCCGCTCCGCCGCCAAGATCATCGCACGCTCCGCAAGGGCGGTAATCGTCAAGAGCGGACTGACGCCGATCGCCGAGGGGACAGCCGCCCCATCGCACACGTAGAGCCCGTCGTGAACACCCTTTGGCCCCTTCGTGGGATCGAACACGCGCCCGTCCGGCGCCACAACACCTTTCTCCACCGTTTCTCCCATCGCGCATCCGCCGAGTGGATGGGCAATGATCCGATTACCGCCGAACGCGGTCATGGCGAAGGGGTTGCCGACGAACACACCACCCATGCTTTCGATCATTGCTTTGACCTTCAGCTCCGCTCTCACGCGCTCCGGTGCGTTGCTGTAGCCTGGCCAGTCAACTATTACATGATTGTTCTGAAGCCGCAGGCGGCCACTCGCATCGTCGTGCGCGACGACGTAGAGGATTTGCGATCGGATCATGTCGTTTCCATAGATCCCTTCCTTCAATAACCGGACGGCATTCCAGATTTTCAGTTTCAGCAAGTTCTCAAATGGGGCTAACGCAGCCATCAGCGCCATCATCGTGCCATCGTGAACCCAGACTGGGCCATGCTCGTCGCCAAGGTCGATCAACGCCATACTATGGGGCCCCACCGGTGCGGTCCCCCGTGGTGCTTGAGGCGGAAAGCCCGTGGCAATGGCATTGACAGGCTCGGCGAGTTTGTCCGCGAAAGCGAGGTCATCACCATTGGCAGAGAATTTTTCACCTAGCGTCGACGAGAGCTCGAGACCACGCTGTTGGGCTCGCAAAAGCAACTCCGCCGTCCCCAACGTGCCGGCCGCCAGCACGACTATCGGCGCTTCGATGCGCGATTTTGCGCCGGCTTTCGACAGATCCTGTACCAAGATCTCCCACCCGCCCTCGGTCTTGGAAATGCACTCGGCCCGGCTTTCGCAGAACACCGCCGCGCCGTGATCGATCGCATCGGCAATGTACGTGATCCCTACGGTGTTCTTTGCGCCCACATTGCAACCCGACCAACAGTCCCCGCAGTGCCGGCAGGCGTACTGCATCACGCCCGCAGCATTCGGTCCCGGACGATGGGAAATCGTCATCGGCGGCAACTGTACTGAACGACCCGACGCCTCGGCCGCCCTGCGCATACCAGCAAACTTGGCGAAGCGTTCCGGCCCTGGCACCGGAGCGACACCGAGCATTGCCTCCGCGCGTTCCAGTCCCTTTAGCAGGAGCCCGTCGCTGACCACCGCATCCGGCCAACCAGCCTTGCGCAATCTACCAAGATCAGGCCGAAGCACGACACCGGCATTGATCAGCGAACCGCCGCCGAGCCCGGATGCCCCGAACACGGTTAACCCCTTGCCGACCGACAGGTAATAGAGCCCGGTAGGATCGCCCAGTTTTGGTGCGCGGCCGGTTAACCGTAATGTCCTGAGCCGTGCCTTAGCCGTTATCGGAAAATCGCCCGGCCGCCAAAGTCGCCCCTGCTCGAGGACCGCCAACCGCAGACCTATGCGCGCGAGGCGGGACGCCGCGACACCGCCGCCGTAGCCCGAACCGATGACGACGGCATCATAGACCGACATTGCGTCGCCGGCAGTGTTGTTCGCAAAGAGCACGAAACGGTCAATCCGCCTCGAAAAGATCTCACCCCCCGCACAACGAGTAGTTCAGCGAGACGGGGATGCCCACCGTGCATGGGAAAATTGCCTAACGGTTGCCAAACGGTGCGCCGCTAATGCAGCCACGGAGGGGCTCATTCCCTCAGTTCGCTGTCGGGATGCGCCCCGCTCCTCAAACGACTGCGCGGCAGCTGGCGCCCGATCCTCGATGATCTCCAAAACCATCCATTTGGGTTCATGCAGCCCAATCGTCGCGGCGAAGTGCTAGGGCATTAACTGTTCGCTAGCAGGACCCCTTCGTTCATCGGCAGGCAGAAGCCTTCGCGCGATGGCAGGGCAGGATCAGGCGAGAGTTTCAAATTCAGACTGCGAGCGGCTCAGGATGCAGTCTCCCGGGCGACTAGCATGTGCCAATAGCGATAACTCGGAACCTCTAACGCTCAGGGCAATGGCGGCCGAAAGGCGAAAAGGGCGCAGCAACCACCGGAGGCGCGCGAAAACCGTGGCTTTCCAGTCGGCAGCGCCGACATGCTTGTTCGGTGGTGACATTCAGATCTGCCCGAGATGGAAGAGCCATCACTTCTTGTGGCGTCCTGCAGGCACAGGAACCTATCGCTTCCATGGCACCGCACGTCTCACAACCCGATCGCAACGCGTTACTTTCCGCGCAGCGACGACTATGGCTTGGGGCTGTGATCTTGGGCGACGGTGGCGGGTTTGAGCAAGTGCAGTTCTGGCAAATGACGACGCAAAAAACGCGGTATACTCGACCCCGACCGGGCTCGCTGAACCGTTGAGGCTCGCCGCAATGGGCGATATCACTGTGTGGACCGCCGGGGGCAGCGACCTCGTCTGGTCAATCGGGCTTTTTCTCAACCTCGCGGGGCAACGACATGACGCCGACTTGCTGACTATAGTGCCGATGTCGGGGCGTCAGCAGATCGAAGGAGGGTTGTGGTAGCTCCGCGGGTTGCAGGTCATGTTTACAGGGATTGTCAATGCGTTTGATCTATTCCGCAGGATCGCCGTTCGCAAGAATGGTCAGGATTGCGCTACTGGAGACCGGTCTCGACCCGCGCGTGACCAAACAGGAGGTCACTCGCGAACGGCTGTATTCGCTAGAGTCGGAGGTACTGGCCATCAATCCCATCGGCCGCGTGCCGACCTTGGAACTTGACGATGGTTTGATACTGACAGAGAGCAAGCTGATTCTGGATTACGTCGACGCGCTCAATCCAGGACCGAAGCTAGTGCCGCGGGATGGCTCCGATGGTTGGCGTACTCTAGCGGAGATGGGTCAGGCCTCAGGGCTTCTCGAAGGCATCGTCACTTGGATGCGCGCGCTACGCGCGAAGCAGCCAGAAGCAGCGGTCACCGCCCGCGAACGCGCAAGGGTGAACCGCACGGCGGACGCGCTGGATGTTGCGGTGGCGAGCGGCGCATTTGCAGGGCGAATCAATGCCGCACAAATTGTATTGGGTGTGGCGCTCGGATTGGTCGAGGCTCGGCTTTCTGTTTGGGTGTGGCGCGAGAAGCGGACCGGCTTGTCTGCCTGGTATGACGCGATTGCCGCGAGACCATCCTTTCAGTCGACGGTACCACCGTCGTTGTCGCGGCCGAAGCCAATAACCTTAAATACCCTGTTGATGTGGCACTGGACCGTATGGATGATGGGAGGTCGTTTCGAACCTACTGGCCCATGACCAGATCGCATCAAGACTAGGTTGAAATGCCCACACAAGTTCTGGCAACATCGTATGACCATCGTCGATAAGCTGGGTATATCGAGAGCGACCCCGACGGAGCGGCGTGCCTTCGTTGTGGCGGCAAGCGCTCATGCCGTCCACGACGGTTACACCGATCTGCTCTATGTCCTGCTGCCAGTCTGGCAGGCGGAGTTCGGCCTGGGATATGCCGAGGTCGGGATGCTGCGCGGCAGCTACATGGCCACCATGTCCGCCCTGCAAATTCCGGCTTCAGTTGTGGCAGAACGCGTGAGCCCGATCGTCGCGTTGGCGGGAGGTACGCTGCTCGCCGCCACGTGCTTTTTGCTTGCCGGCGCCTCAACGGGCCTAGTCGGGCTGCTAATTGCCTTGCTACTCGGCGGTGCCGGCGCAAGCGTGCAGCACCCCATTGCGTCAAGCATTGTATCCAGCGCGTTCGATGGTGTCCGCTCTCGGACCGCGCTCGGCGCTTACAATTTCACCGGCGATGTTGGCAAGATGGCACTGCCTGCGTTGACTGCGGCTCTTCTGACCCTCATGGCGTGGCGGCGGGCGCTCTGGATCGTGGCCGGGATCGGCATTGTGGTTGCCATGCTCTTACTGATTCTTGCGCCACAATCGGCACGCGCGTCGCAATCGGCTCACCAGCGCCAGAGGGACGAAGACGCCGGTTCGCCTACGCAAAGGCCTTCGACCACCGTCGGCTTCCGCCTGCTTTTCGCTATTTCCCTTATCGACAGCGCAGCCCGCATGGGCTTTCTGACGTTCTTGCCCTTCCTTTTGCAAACCAAGGGAGCCACCATCGCCCAGATCGGGTTGGGATTGACCCTGGTGTTCGCCGGCGGTGCGGCAGGAAAGCTGGTGTGCGGGTATTTGGGGGCTCGGTTCGGCGTGCTCGCGACGGTGATTTTAACTGAAGGCCTTACCGCCGCCGGCATCCTCGCGCTCTTGCCATTGCCGCTCGACCTCGCGTTCATTCTATTGCCGATGATCGGTGTCGGGCTCAACGGCACCTCGTCCGTATTATATGGAACTGTTCCGGAGCTAGTTTCCCGAGAGGCCCGCACCAGGGCCTTCGGCATCTTCTACACGGGGACCGCCGGTGCCTCCGCGGTCGCCCCGCCAATCATGGGATTGTTCGTAGACGGCTTCGGGGTGCCTTCGACAATGGCCGGCATCGCTCTAGGCGTGCTCTTGACGATTCCCCTCTCAATCTTCCTCAATCCGATATTGGTACGCGCGCAAGTCAGGTAACCCCGACCCAAAAAACACGATCTGCTGGTACCCGTGGTTATGCGACATCGCCAGCGACCCGCTGATGTCACGCCGTGTCGCAGCCATGCCAGCCTGGCCTGGCGGTCGAGTCCCCCCGGCTCACATGGCGCGAAACGGCCGTGGGATGCCGATCAATCGCATTGCAGGCCCGCGAAGATCACCGCGCGACCCTCCCCGGTATCAGGCAATACGATGACCCCTATCGCCGCGGACGTACCAAGTGGCGCATAAAGATGCGGGAAGAGCGCTCCCCCGCGTGAGGGCTCCCACTTGAGAGCTGGCCCCAGCGTGTCGGCATCGATCGCGACCAGCACAAGGCCACTACGGCCGGAGAAATGCTTAGCCGCGGTGACCGCCACCTGCTCGGCGGTGGAAAAATGGATGTAGCCATCGCGCTGATCTACCTCCGACCCCTCGAAGCAGCCGCGGCGCAAGGCCTGCTGCCACTCTTCGGCGCTGCAGATCTTGTAGATCATGGGCACGGCAGGCTCATATAGGCAACGTCGGCAATGAGGATGCCGGACCCTCTGAGCTTCCAACGCATGGCCGAGCACGTCAATCGCCTGGGCATCAAAGTTGCGGCGCGGCGATGTCGTCGTTTGCGGCTTTCCGTACGCACAGCACATGTTGCGTACACCGAAACCCGTCGCTCTGTTCAAATTGCGCTCATTCGGCCGCAACGGTCGCCAAGCCCAGCGGCGCGCCCGGGTATCTCGACGTCATTGATGATCAGTCAGTGGCTTCTGCTCCGGTGGAATTTATCGTGCCCATTCACCTATTCCCTCCGAAATAGTCGGTTTCAAAATACATTAGCGTTCCTTGGTGAGAAGACCGTGGAAGCTCGCAGAGGAACTGTTTGGAAACCTATCGAAAGCCCTCGTCGTAACATTGGAGACATTAGAAGCGCATCGATATGCCAAGAAGGCCAGGTCACTAGCGAGCACAACCGGCGAGATTGCTTGCGAGAAACTCTTCAAGTATTGCCCTTTCGCCGCAAGCAGTGCCGAAGTCTCCATGATGACTAATGTTTAAGTGACCAGATTTTCACGCAATTCATCTCCATGATGGCTCGTGCAGAAGGCCTCCACAGCCAATGTGGGCAAAACTGCACCAGCGCCAAAAAAAGACACCGCTATGCTGCAATGGCGGCGTTGCTGGTGTTAGACGACTAACAGCACCGATTGACGTTCCAGGCGGACGAATTTCGAGGGGGAGAACATAATGCACATACTTGTTGCGATTGTCACTGGGCTGAGCGTCATTGGCATTATCCTCTGGCGCTTACACATGGCCGCCGAAGCCGCGAAGGGGCTGGTCGAAACTGCCGATGATGCGCGTGGGCTTTTCCGTCGCTGGCGCTGGCAGCGGAAGCTCAAGAGCAACCCGCTAGATTTGATTCAGGACCCCCGCGAAGCCGCGGTAGCGATGATGGTGGCGCTCGCGCAGTCAGACGGGGCAATGACCGATCGAGAGCGGCAAGTCATTATGGCTGAGCTGGTCGCCCGCATTGGTGCTACAGAACGGCAAGCCGAAGAGCTCCTCGCACATGGTCGGTGGTTGACGCGCGATGTCCGCGATATTGACTACTGCCTAGACAAGCTGACGCCGCTTATCAAACGCCAATGCACGCCCGATCAAACCCGTGACGTTTTGGAGATGCTCTCCAACGTTGCCAGGGCTGAAGGACACCCGGGTGAAATTGAAGGGAATGCATTGGCACGGGTTTCACGGGCACTGCGAGACTGAATCGCACCGAACGTTCCGTTCTGCAGAGATCGATCGTGAGAACTGCTACGGCACGGTGACGGGAATGGCATTGCTCGTTCCGCAGAGTCCTGCGGCAAAGATCGCACCCCGAATGGGCGGAGACGCCGGACGGGGGTCCGGTCGCCGGCATCCCAGAGCGGGGCCGACCGAAGGGAGACGGATGAGAGAGACCGAGCCGTAGGCGACATGGCCGCGAGCGAGCAAAGCCTCCCCAGTGGACGAATGTGGCAGCGGCCACCAAAGCGGACTGTCGATAAATGTTATTGCGCGGCTCCATGGGTTACTACACGCTCGCGGCCTGGCCACCGTAGGCGGCCGAGCCCGACGTGGGGCCAACCCCACCGAGGCAGTGTCACAGCTTGTCGACGGTACCGGCCGGATGCATGGAATGTTTATGATCGCGCCATGCCAGAACAGCCCGGAGGAGGCCTAACTGGCCGCCCTCACGGATGTGACCGAGGCCTACGAACGCCGGAATGAGCGCTGGGCCATATTGCTGGCGGCTAACCAGCGCAATGAGGGCGCGCAGCTCTATACGGCTCTGGTCAGCACGTAGGCTTTCATGGGTCACAAAGGGCGAGCAACATCAGCATCCAAGCCAATCCCGACAGCGGCACATTGTCCAATCCAATGAATCCGGCTCAACGTTCCTCGCGGGTTGTTGTCGGATAATCATCAGATCTTGGCCAATTTCATCTAACCGCAGACGAGCCCCCAGAGGGCCAGGGGGCTCGTCATACCTAATGGCGGTGCGGTGGCCGCCAGCAGCGTGCGGTCGTAAGGTTGAGGTTGGCGGGGTACGACATCACTCAACCGACACTCAGCAGAACTTGGGCCTCACTGTTACGCAATAGCCAAAAGTTAGATGGCAAAAGCCGAAGTAGATATTAGTCGCGATAGTCAGCCTACTTCAGAATGCATTTGCGAAGCAGTTGCAGTTTCTCGACTGCCGAACTCAAGAAGCTAGCTCTTTGGGCAAGACCTGGGGGCACATCGGGTGCCCGCAGGCGCTCAAGGACGCTCCCGCTTCTTCTTAAGGTTGGCGCTCGCGTTCGGTAGGCTCCACTTTCTTTTTCAAACAGGAGGTGCCGCTGGGCATTCTCGGCCTTCCAGTTTGCGCATTCGGCCTTCCTTCATCCAGTGGCGGCTTGGCTTCCGGGAAGCATGCCACGAGGTAAATGCAGGGCACGCGCCCGTTGCCGCAACCGGCGCAAAAATCGCGCTGGCGCTTGGTCAAGGATAGGCGCAATTCGACACTGTGGCGAACCCTCAAATCCTAGAACGTTACCTACATCACCGGCGGTCTTGCGCAGGCCCAATTGAAAGTCGCCAATTCAAGCCTCTGCAATTGGACAGGATTGGTGCGCGCCGGCTTCTGAAAAAGGCTGACGGTCGTTGCCAAGCCAATCAGAGGGAAGTTCCAAACGGCACCGGACGCCCTCCGGAGCCAGCACAAGATCAGCTGTGCCGCCAAATTCGTAGGGGATCAGGTCACGAATTGTGCTTGTTCCATAACTGGATTTTCCCAGCGCGAGGACAGGTGGCCCGCCAATTTCCTGCCATTCGAACACCAAATTAGATCTCGGGTGCCCGTTCAGCCGCCGGTGCCACCCAATCGAAACGCGACCATTTTCAGTCGAAAGCGCGCCGTACTTTGCGGCGTTAGTTGCAAGCTCATGGAGTACCATGGCCATCGCCTGACCCGCCTCCGGCCTCAGCAAGACGCCGGGTCCATTCACCATCGTGTTGTTGCGGGCAGCATACGGTGCGAGCTCACGCCGGACCAACTCCATCAGCGATACCCCCTCCCATCCATAGTAGCTCAACAGCTCGTGTGTCGATGCCATTGAGCGAATGCGTCCATCGAGCGCCCTTACGAAATCGGCAATCGATCTGCTCCCTTGCCGGGTGTGGGAAACAACGGCACTGACCGTCGAGAGTGCGTTCTTGACGCGATGGTCGAGTTCGGCCAGCAAAGTGCGTTGCCGTTCCTCCACCCGTTTCCGCTCGGCTATGTCAATGTTGACGCCGACGACTCGGTGTGGATGTCCGCTACCGTTGTAAGTAATGAAGCAGCGCGACTCGACCCACCGCACCTCCCCACTAGTACGAATGATACGATACTCTACGCTGTATTCGCACCAGCGTGCACGGAACGCCTCGCTGCGGACCTGCTCAACCCGCTCAATGTCGTCGGGATGCACGCTCGCCAGGCATTCGCTGCGTCCAATCTCGGTGGTGCCCTCCGGAAAACCATGAAGGGCTGCATAACCTTCAGAAACCTGCATGATCTCCGTGTCGCTGTCATACGCGTAACTGCCAACGAGAGCCGCCTTACTTGCGAGCGCGAGCTGCACGGTGCGCTCGGCCAAGGCCAATTCGGCCTTTCTGCGCTCGGTGATGTCTCGCGTCAGGCCCTTGATACGCAGCAGACTACCCGTGTCGCCGAACTCAGCTCTCGCCGTTTCCTCCAGCCAGACTTGTCGTCCGTCCCGACAGCAAAAGCGGAACGTCAAGGCATATGAAGGATGGCTTGGGCTCAATTGGCATATCTGCGATTTGAAGGTCTCGCGATCATCTGGATGGATCCGCCCAAGGAACTCATTGCTCGGACCGATCGGTCCACCCCCGTCGTCGCCAAGAATGCGGGCTGCATTATCGCTCCGCCGCGTTTGACGGGTGGCGGCATCCCATTCGAAAGCCATTACTTGGCCGGCCACTAAAGCATCCGCCAAGGTGGCTTTGTGCTCCTTGAGTGCAGCCTCCGTCACCTTGCGCTGCGTGACGTCGATGTTTGCACCAACGAGGCGTGGCGCCGATCCATCGTGGTCATAGGAAATGAAGTTGCGCGAATCGATCCAGCGAATCTCACCATCGGGACGGACGAACCGATACTCGCAAAAATATTCGCGCTGCCGTTCGGTCATAGCCTGCTCGAAGCCTGCTTCTACGGCAAGCAGATCGCTTCGGTGCACCCTGGTTCGCCATTCGGCGCGACTAGTCTCCTCAGTCCCCTCGGGCAAGCCGTGGATGGCTGCATATCCAGGCGAAACCTGATACCTTTCCGAACCAACGTCGTACGCGTAGGTTCCGACCAGAGCGAATTGGCCAGCGAGGCCAAGCTGCAAGTTACGCTCGGCCAACGCCCGCTCTGCCTGCTTGCGCTCACTAATATCGACGGTCATGTTGACGACGCCGACGATAGCACCTGTACGATCACGAAGCGGTGTCGGATAAGGAACGATGGGGACGCGAGAACCGTTTCCGCGCTCGAGGATCGCCTCCCCCCCTCGCACGGCGCGACCCTGCGTCAATGCAATCTCGGTGGGACAATCCGCAACTGCCATTGGCGTGCCACCGACATGATAAAAGCGTGAAACGTCAGACCATCTATGTTCCCCCAGCTTGGGACTTGTTCCCCAAAGATTGATTGCTGCTTCATTACAATACGTGATGCGACCGGTTGCGTCGGTTACATAGATAGCGGCAGGCAGCGCCCCCAAGAGGTCACGCAACGCCCGCTCGCTTTCCTGTAATTTCGCCTCGGCATGCTTACCTTCAGTGATATCGCGGGTGACTCCAAGCAGTTGCAAGGGTCGGCCAGCGGCATCGCGCACAACCGCACCTTCCATCGCCACCCAGCGCTCCTGATTGGCGCGCTCTCGATCCTTCGAGGGAGCGAGACGATATTCGGCCCTGCGGCGGCCGCCAGCACGTTCCCATTGCGCAAAGGCACCGTCTAGATTGGGAAGATCCCCGGGATGGACCTGCGACCGCATTTGCGCAAGGGTCTGTGGCGGCGCGTCCGGACCGTACCCGTGAATATGTCGATCGCGCGCGTCATTCTCGAATTGGCCGCTCTTTAGGTGAAGGCTCCAGGTCCCAAGCTCGGCACAATCGAGGGCCAGTTGTAGCCGGCGATTTCTATTCATCAGCGATGCGACGTGGTCGCGCCGCTCAGCGAACAGGGCAGCAAGTACCAGCGTACACACGGCAACCGCTAGCAATCCTGTTTGGGCGGCATACACACGGCTGACTAGGGGTATGCTGGGATCGGCCAAACGACCGACACCGAACGTGATTGTGCCGACTATTGCCAAGCTGAGGATGAGCGTAGCAGTGGCTGCGAACACCGGCCGACAGCGGGCCACCAGATACAGCAGCAGTGGGGCGAACAAGGCGCTCGGGAGAATCGTAACCCAGTAGTTTCGCGGCAAGGCGAAGCAGACAGTACTCAACACCACAAGCACAGCCAGTACGAACAGCCCTTCGGCGACTTCCGACGTCCTTGGCCTCTCGTGGCGCATAGTGCCTAGCCCAATAATCAATGGTGAGACCGTGACGATGCCGAGTGCAGCAGAAGCAAACCAATTCAGCCAAGTGGTCAGGAATGGCGTTCCCGAGTGGTGAAACAGGAGAAACCCCATCGTTCCGCCTATTCCTGAGGCTGCGCTTGCGACGGCCGCTGCCCCGAAAACGCCGACCACATTGCGGACGCTGCCAAGGTCAAAACTTGCGCCAAAACGCCGGTTGATTAGCCATGCAAAGAGGATGGCTTCGCCGGCGTTGCACAAAGCAAAGACCAAAGTGGCCCCGAGACTCCGGTCGCTCAACAGATTCGCCAGAACGGTTGCAATCATCACTCCGACTGTGACTGGCCACCGAGCCTGAGGCCCAAACGCAACAAGCATTCCAGCTGAGATACCCGCGGCTGGCCAAAAGACCGCGACGCCGTCAGGCTGGGTTAGGAGGGCAAGACCGAGATCTGCGCCGAGGAAGTACAAAATGGCGACTAGTGTCGCGAGCGCGAGTGGGCCTATCCATGGCGGGAAGCCGCGACGCAGAAAGCCGGCGCTGCGTCGAATACGATGCTCTGTCTGCATTCCCTCATCTCTCAGGCTAGTGGATGCCGTCGACGTCAGACAGCGCGCTTTGTCAAAGCACCCGAGCATCGTTAGGCATTTTGGCCATCAGCCTGAGTATCAGAAATTATACTGATATTAACGTGCGCAACGTTTGTATGTGGAGCGGAGGTTAATTCTTAGATTAGTGAGTCATCACCTCGCAACCAACGGAGGGCGGGAGCAGTGCCCGCCACGCTGCAGGGTCTTCAATGGATTTTGCTGGCGACCGTTGGCCCCTTCTTCATCGGTGCGCTGCTGATCGCCATGTGAGCTTGACTCCAAGACGGCATCGCGGTCGCGATACTGATGGAAGCTCCGATGGACATCTCGCTGCGGCGCCAAGGACGCATCTGGCTGCAAAATTTCATCATCCACGGGCCCCATCCACGGATCGTGCCCGATGGAGCGCGAACTAAGCAGCAACGTAACATACCACCTTAAGCGACTGCTCCTAGCCGACGGTAAAGTAAGGTGTTTTACAGACCGATACTTTGATCACAACTAAACTTCAGGGAGCGGGTCCATCCCAGCCAGCCTGGTCGCCCCTGAGTAATGACATGCGAACTGATGCTGACGTCCATCCAGTAGTCCGCTCAGGCTTGTGCAGCGTTCTAGTCTCAGCCTGGTGGAACTCGTCGCTTGAGCGAGCGACGGCAAAGACGCCGGCGACAAGGCCGTCACCAAGTCAAGGAGGAGGAGCATCTATGAAAGCGCGAAGCTTAATCTCACTCGTGATCGCCGCTGCCTTCAGCTTGATGATCATGGTTGGGTCCGCCAATCGCGCAGAAGCACATGGATGGGGATGGGGTATCGGCGCGGGAATTGTCGCGGCCCTTATTCTGGGCAGCATTTATCACCATCACCGTCACTACTACGGTTACGGCTATCCCCATTACGGGTACTACCGGCCAGTGTACCGCCCGTATTATTCTGGGTTTTATTATCGGCCCCGTTGGCGTTACCGTCACTATCATGGCCATGGTCATTTCCATCATCATGGCCACTTCCGTCGCCATTGGTGATGGCTCGGAGTGGCCAGATAGTTTTCACCGAGGCTTGGAGGCGGACGACAAGCATTGAAGCCGGGCGTCCCCGTCCTCGCCCCGCGTTACACTGGCTGGGTGGCTGCGACGATGTTAGCCATGTCGAGCGACAGCCCGTTGCATGCGTTGCGCGCTGAGATACGCTTCTCGCGCGGGCAACCTTGTGCCGCTCCGCGTTCCACGTGTGAGCCGCACACTTCCGCCCGTGCTCTAGCAATTGGTTCGTTGGCCGCGGGCCCCGGTGAAGGCCCCCGCATCGACCCAAGTCCATATGCCGCGACAAATGCCAGAAAAGGTCGCGCAGGCGCTCAGACTTGTCGGGTGGGCTTCCTACTTCGGATTGGTCTTCTGGCTCGTCCGCATGATCGCTAAAAACACTAGGCTCGCAGCGAGTCAAGAGAAGGTTCGGCTGTATGTCACGACGTTCGGCTGCGCTGCAATCACTATTCTCGCCAGCAAGCTAATCGCTGAACTCTTGCCATCACCACTCGATCTCCTTGTGATTGCCGCAGTCGGACTTGGCGCAATTGCGGTTTTCTTCGCGATTCTGACCATCTAAATCGTTCGCCGCTTAGCGAGCGGCAGCGGAGTAAGCCTCCCGCTCAAGGACGTGCTTTGTCATTCTTTGGAAGTTGCCCTACTAGAACTGAGCGCCTGCAATTCGGCGCGAAGTGAACGGGATACTGCTGCGCTGTCATGAACTGGCGCCAAGCTATTGCCCATTACGGATCCAACGACGCCGGTTCGCAGGCGCTCTGATGACTACTTCTTCGTTTCCGGCAACGACCGTATCTCCGCATCTGACAAGCGCAGCTTGATCCCAGCCAGCTGCTCGAATTTGTCAGGGGTAATGGATACCACCTTTGTGCCGAGGCCGAGCATGCGGCCGATGTCGACCTGGATGGACTGCACCTTGCCGTCTGGTCCTTTGAGGACTTGCGCAACCTGACCAAGCACCTTGTCGTCGGAACTGTAGACCGGCATGCCCACTTGCGCCATCAAGTCCTGCACTCTTTCCCGTGCTCTTTGACCCAAGATCGTTACAATGGTTTGGCACGGCGCAGACAGCGATGCCTTCTTCTGCGCGACGCATTGTCCAAGATGATCCGTGTTGCCACAAAGCTCGCTGACCTCGTTCCAGCACATTTCGGTAACGCGTTCGGCGCTGCGTTCAACGGTGCTCGAAACACGCTCCAACGTCGCCTGGCAGCCACGACTGAATTGATCTTGGAAAGCTCGCATGCACATCGCCAGTCGGCCTGCGCCAGGTGTAGTCCTGCCGCAAAAATCAGCGATGTCGTCAGCACAGTCACCAGCGACGGTCTCGATTGCGTCAGCCATACGGCTTCTGAAATCGAAGCCTGAAGCGCCAGCCTGTTGCCCAGTACGGGCATTGGTATCCCGGTCAGTGCCTTTCTCGTCTTTGGAAGGTGCGCGATCTTCAGTGCGCTGTACCTCCTGGCCCAGTGTCGGCAGTGGTGCGAGAAGTAGCACCGCCACCATGAGAACGGCTGTTTTCATTCGAAATCTCCCATTCGAAGAGTTGCCGCGACAAGCTAGCGCCCGCGCCACGAGCGTGAAGTCGCGATCACTAAAGGTTTGATTACGGTCAGTTGCTCCCGTCCAAGCGATCTCGGAACCGATTGAGAAGGGGACCAAGATCATCACGGTTGCGGGCGCGGTCAGAGATCAAATCGCGCAGATCGTCGCGCCTATCCATCCGATCCATTAGGAGGTCACGAAGATCATGGCGACGCTCCAACCGGTCTCGCAGCAGATCGCGCAAGTCATCACGCGTTGCCAACCTATCAAGGATCAGGTCACGCAGGTCGTTGCGTCGTTGTATCCGCTCCCTTAGCAGATCACGCAAATCATCGCGGCTTATCGAGCGATCCGAGAGCAGATCGCGCAGGTCGTTGCGCCGCTCCAGCCGGTCCCGTAGGAGATCGCGCAAATCGTCCCGGCCGCCTGCCCGATCCGAAATCAGGTCACGCAGATCGCTGCGCCTCTCTAGTCGATCTCTCAGAAGGTCGCGCAAATCATCTCGGGTTGCCAACCGGTCGAGGATGAGATCGCGAAGATCGCTGCGTCGCTCTAATCGGTCTCGCAACAGGTCGCGCAAGTCATCACGGCTAGCCGACCGGTCCGAAATGAGGTCGCGCAGATCACTACGGCTTCCTGCTCGATCGCCAATAGTGTCGCGCAATCCCTGGGCCGACGCTGCCGTGGTCGCAAGCACGGAAACCGACGCGGCGAGGGCGAACGCAATTGATGCAATGGCGGATGCTCGCTTCATCGAAAGTCTCCTTTCGCGATCTTGTTGGACGAAATTTTCCGGTTCAGGTCTTGGGCTGCCCCGTGCAGCAATTGCAATGCTAGGCTTCCGTGTGGTCGCGACAATGAGTGCAAACCCCGAAAGTCCGAGCGGCGGTTAATGCAGTTCGATTTAGCAATGACCGGGCGACACGCACTCGTTGCAGCCCTCGGACTCCTGTGGGTGTAACGAACACTACAGACTTTTGAGATCGCTCTTCGTGGTTCCTGCGTAGTGCCTGCCTTCTGTCCGAGTGGCATTGTCGTGGCTCCGTGGAGAGGAGAACGCACAATGCGCCGACTGATCCTGCTGGCAGTATTAATCGCAGTACCGATCCTGGCCCTTGGCGCTGAATCAGCGTCCGCATGCTGGGGTTGGGGCTATGGTTACAGGTCTGGTGCTTACGGGTATTCTTCCTATCGACCCTACCGATACGCTTATGGCGGCTGGGGATGGCGTGGTTGGGGTTGGCGTCGTGGGTGGCGTCGATGGTAGCGACGATGGAAAATGCACTAGAGAGAGGGCAGGCGAAATTTGCTCGCCGGCTCTCCAGGCGAGGGAAGGCATCGCGGCTCACAAACTGGAGCCGATTGCCGCCTTAAGCTGCCGTGAGTTTCTGCAGCCGCGCCGCTTTTTCTGGCATCGCATTGAGAAAGGCTGAGCTTACGCTCGGCGAACTGCCACCGTTGCTAGCTGCATAGGCTCCAACAAGGTCAACCTTGCCAGGCTCGAAAGCGCATGGAGCGGAGCCGGCACCGTGCCGTTCGCCAGCAGGCCAGCTGCAAGGCGCGCTTCAGCAGGGCAGGCGAACACACCATATGTATGCCACCTGCGCCGCGGGCTTCTGGGAGAGCTGCCCAAACCGCTACGGTGCGTCAGGTCGGTAACAACAGATACTCCGGCCGTTTACAATTGTGAGGATTCGATCTCGGGCGTGATCGATACCATCGTGCACGGGTCGAGCCAGATCATACGACTGCCTGGCGACAGCATTCGCCATCTCGAATTTCAGTCGACTAGGAAACTGCGCCGACCGGACAATCTGCTCGGTTACGGTCCCGGCAGGCACGCGTTCCAGCTCAGTTCCGCGTAATTGCCGGAGCATTGAGTGCGCGAAGTTCAGCGACATAGCTGACGGGATATTGCGCTGTTATTAGCGGAGTCCGAAGGCCGACCGAATTGGCAATTTCGCTGACAAAATTGTTGCAGTTGTGCGCGACCAGCTCGTAGTGCGTCCAGCTCTTGCGAAGGCTACGAATCTCGCTCACAAGTTGAAAATACGCCGGCCGGTTGAGAGCAATGCGAAAACGTGCATCCGGTCGTCGTACGAGATCCGACCGGGTGGCGCCAACCAATCCTGTCACCGGCAGACCAAACTTGCTCCAAAAGTTGTCATCGGCACTCTTCGGCATGAAGCCAACGACGACGGTCTCGTGTCTCTGACCGCTGGCATCAATTGTCCCAAGCGTGGCGTAGGAGTGACCAAACCCGCCGACTTCGTTGCGTGCCCGAAATTCCACATAGAACGATCTTACGGTCTCGGGGACTGCAATGATGCGAGGTGGATACGTGGGCTCGTAGGTATCAGGGCCGGCCTCGGCGCCTGTGACCAGAAGGAGTCCCAGGCCACTAACGAGCCAAGCTTTTGAGACGAAGCGCGCCATGCAATTTCGAGACCGTCAATTCAAGGTTCAGTCCGCCTGACCGATCCCAATACGTGATTCGTTCTGAGCTTCGCAGCTGATGGTCAGGTCATGTCAGGTTTGCGACAAGTTCCCATGGTTGCTCCCGCCAATTTGTCAATTTGCATTGCGGTGGCTGTTCGACGTGCACAGGTGTGCTGTCCTCAAATCAAGCCATCCTCTGGCTGGCACCGCCACCGATAAAACCGTAGCAGTAATCACTGAACGTGGGCAGGCATCTCTACGTAGGGTTTTCGAGGCTGAACGTGCCCGACGATTCGTCGTAAGCAAACACCTCGCCAAAGCGCGCCAGCGAGATGATGGCGCGCAAGGTCTGTTCGGCTTCTTCCTCGGACATATGGTCTTCGAGCTCGTCCTTGAACCGCGCCATCGGGGCTCGATGACTTGAGCGCTCATCGAGGACACGCTTGATGTGAGCAGCCAACGGGACGCAGGCTACGAGGTGGTTACCGAAGAGTGCCTTGCGTTCGTCGGTACCCGCCGCCACGAAACGGCGCCCGGCATTGGTCAGGCGCAGGTCTCCACGGGACAGCTCCGCGAAGCGCAACAACTGCAGTACCTCGGCCACTGGAAATAGGTCATCGACCTCCATATGCAGCTGGTCCGCCAACGGCGGCAGATCGGCTTTGCCGGCAAATGGTGGCTCGGCCAGCGTTTCCATGAGGCCCGCAAGTGCGTTGGAGGACACTCGAGGCAGAACCATACTCACACCTAGGCCAGGAAATGCACCATCTCTCGCTGAAGCCAATGGCTCCCTCGTCGTCATGCGCGTGTAGATGTCGTCGACCAGCGCGCGAAAGCTCGGATCAAGCCGGCTGCGCGGATGTGGCAAGTCGACCTTGATCTCCGCCATGAGGCGCCCGGGGTTCGATGAGATCACCAGAATGCGATCACACATGAACACGGCTTCCTCGATGTTGTGCGTAACCATGAGAATGGAGCGAGTTGGCATCCTGCCTTCCAACCACAGATCCAGCAAATCCGTGCGTAGCGTGTCGGCGGTCAACACGTCGAGGGCGGAGAACGGCTCGTCCATCAGCAGGATCTTCGGCTCGACGACCAGGGCGCGGGCTAGACCGACGCGCTGGCGCATACCTCCGGACAACTCCTTGGGATAAGCGCTTTCGAAGCCGTCGAGGCCGATGAGGTCGATGGCGGCCAGGGCACGCTGGCGCCGCTCGTCGAGTGGCATTCCCTGGGCTTCGAGGCCGAGCTCGACATTTCCAAGAACTGTGAGCCATGGAAACAACGCGAAGCTCTGGAACACCATCGCCACGCCCGTTGCGGGACCACGAATGCGTTGCCCATCGAGTGAGACGGAGCCAGCCGTGGCGGGCATTAGGCCCGCGATAATGCGGAGCAAGGTCGACTTGCCACAGCCAGAGCGACCGAGGAGGGCAACGATCTCTCCCTCACGCAGCCGCAACGTAATGTCGTCGAGCACGACGCCACGCTCGTAGGCATGCCGCAAGTGCTCGACCACTACCAGGTTATCAGCTTCCCGCTCCGGAGTTGCGATCTGGGCCATGAGATGATTCTCAATCGAGTCTGAGTTTGCGTTCGGCGTAAGCGTAGAGCCGCCGCCACAGAATGCGGTTGAAGATGAGGACGAAGAACGACATCACCGCGATGCCGAGCACCACGCGATGATAGTCGCCGGCCTCGGTGGCCTTCGCGATGTAAGCGCCGAGGCCTATGGCCTCCAGTTTGGTGTCACCCCAGCTCGCGACCTCGGCTACGATGCTTGCATTCCACGAACCGCCGGAAGCCGTGAGTGCTCCTGTCACGTAATAAGGAAAAATGCCCGGCAGGATCACCTGACGCCACCATTGCCAGGTGCCCAGGCGATAGAGAGCAGCAGTTTCCTGCAGGTCAGTTGGGAAGGCCTTAGCGCCAGCGATGACGTTGAAGAGAATGTACCACTGAGTGCCGAGTACCATCAGCGGCGATAGCCAAATGTTGGGATTGAGCTGCCAAGCCGCAATGCCGACGACAAAAAAGGGGAACAACACGTTGGCAGGAAAGGCGGCCAGGAACTGCGCGAGGGGCTGGACCCATTCCGCGGCCCAAGGTCGCAAGCCGATCCAAACACCGATTGGCACCCAAATAAGGCTGGCAACTGCTATCAGCACCAGCACCCGCAGCATCGTCAAAAGGCCGGCGCCGGCTGCCTCGCTCACATCCTTCGGTCCGAGGCTGGTCCCAACGTAAACCACTATCGTCCAAAGGCTCCAGACCGTGGCGGCCAGAACGAGCCCTAGCCAGAACCAGTCGGCGATCTTGGGAAATTGGGTGCTGTGCAATGAAACAAACTGAGTGCCGAAGCGGTGATGGGTGAACTCCACCGGAATGCGCGGTAATAGATCTCGAACCCAGACTGCGCGGGCCACGATTTCTTTGAGCAGCCGAGTGCGCCGGATGATGTCATAGGCCCAAGATCTTGGGCGAGATTGCGCGGCGGTTGCCTCGACCCGGAATTTGTCGGCCCAGGCGACCACGGGACGAAAGATCAGCTGATCGTAGAGCAGGATCACTATAGCCATGGCACCCACTGCCGCGCCGACGGCGCCGAGATCACGCTGCTCGATGGCGAGGCCGAGGTAGGTGCCGATCCCAGGCAGCTGAACTTTTGTATCGCCGACCGTGATGGCCTCAGAGGCAACAACGAAGAACCAGCCGCCGGACATGGACATCATCGTGTTCCAAACCAATCCGGGTGTTGCGAAGGGTGCCTCGAGTCGCCAAAACCGGAGCCAGGGCGACAGTCGGAAGTGGCGGCACGCCTCGTCGAGGTCGCGCGGCACCGTTTTTAAGGACTGATAGAACGAAAATGCCATGTTCCAGGCTTGGCTAGTAAAAATTGCGAAGATCGCCGCCAACTCGGCGCCGAGCTGACTGCCGGGAAACAGGCCCATGAAGAACACGACCGTGAACGTCAGGAATCCTAAAACCGGCACGGACTGCAGAATGTCGAGGGCTGGGATGATGACGAGCTCGGCCTTGCGGCTCTTGGCAGCCAACGCGCCGACAATGAATGTAAACACCAGTGATGCCGCAATGGCCGCGAACATGCGCATAGTCGTGCGCAAAGCGTAGTTGGGCAGGTTTGCCGCATCAAGCGTGACTGGAGCGACAACGAGCTGGCCAAGCGAGGCCCCCATACCGCGGGCGCCGTGCAAAACGGCGACGGCGATCGCCGCCAGCACTGCGAATACGATGACATCATAGCGGTTCGGCCAGGCGCGCGATGCGCTAACTGAAACCGAAACAGCCCGCAGGTCGCTACGGACGGGAAAGATCATGGCTCACCTGGAGTGCCGCCGCCGCGGCGACCGGGTGAGCGCCTCCAGCCAGGGCGATCAGGCCACGGTCACCGACGACGGCTTCGTCGGTTGACTACTGTCGCTTGGCATTTTGTTTTGAGGTCCTTACGTAAAATTCGCGCCCCCGATGCATCGGGAGTAGTGACGCTTGTCGCTCCGACAATTCTTGGTGTCAACAAGAATAAATCGGCTCCGTCAGCTCCCTGGTCGCACTCCAGTGAGGGACAAGGCGGTGCGCTGCTGCTAGTTGGAATCGTAGTTTGTGAGTGTCCTTCTGCTTGAGCTGGCTCGGACTGAGTTGCGCTCTAAGCTAAACTTCGTGACCTACAATTGCCCCGATTGCAGATGTAGCAGCCATGGCTACGGCACCCCAGAATGTCACGCGGAAAGTGGGTCTGAGGATGCCAGAACCGCCTGCTCGTGCACCAACCGCTCCTAGAGCAGCAAGCCCGATTAGACAGGCGATTGCTACGGCCCAGGTCAGACCTCGAGTGGGTGAGACCAGCGCGATCAGCAATGGAAATGTCGCTCCAACAGCGAACGTTACCGCCGATGTCAGCGCCGCCTGCACAGGGCGAGCAATGACGTGGGGAGCCAGCCCTAGCTCGTCACGGGCATGTGCAGCAAAGGCGTCCTTCGCCGTCATCTGTTGCGCCACATTGCGTGCGAGATCTGGCTCGACACCGCGGTCGATATAAATCTTCGTGAGTTCGGCAAGCTCCGCCTCTGGCTGCTCCGCAAGCTCACGGCGCTCTCGCCTGAGATCAGCGGCTTCAGTGTCAGCCTGCGAGCTTACCGACACGTACTCCCCTGCGGCCATCGACATGGCACCTCCCACGAGGCCGGCCGTACCGGCGACCAGCACCTCATTGCGCGAGGGAGAGGCGGCTGCCACACCGACGATCAGGCTAGCCGTTGAAATCAACCCGTCATTGGCACCGAGCACGGCGGCTCGGAGCCAGCCAATCCGCTCAATGAGATGTGTCTCGCGATGAAGTGTGCGCAATGCAAATCTCCATGATGGGTGAGCCGGCCATGGCAGCCGGGATCCAACCGAGCTCGGTGGCGGTGGAGCCGAGCATCGCGAGCTCGCAGAGATACTGCGCGTGCTTGCCCATTATTGCGGTTCGACCGCGCTCGCCATGTTGGTCAGCGGTAACTTCGCCGCCAAAACTGGGGTTAGTACCTATATCGGCATCATGTCGCGTGCGCGAGCCTGCTTGGTAGCGGCCCATAAGAGATCGGCTAAGCGCCGGAGCACCGTCGGCCTTGCTGCTTTAGGTCACGGGCGTTGCCGAGCTCCTGGCCGAGGCACTTGCGCCATCCGTCCATACCGTTGACCGAGTCACTGAATTCCATCCTGTCGGTGAGTAGTACCCGACATGACCGAGCATAGCTTCCATCCAGGTTCGACCAACCTGCCGGCGGGTCGCCGTGGGGAGGGTTCGGTCACTGGCGATGGCGGCTCGGCGCAGCAGCGTGATGATTGCGAACCCGGGCCGCCGAAGCGCCAACCCGTTGTGCGGCGGCAAAAGTTGCTCGTGGGCGTTTTAGGTGGGTTGGTCCTGGCGACCATCCTTTGGTTCGCTATTCCCTGGATTCGGCTGACGCTCAACACCGTATCGACGGACGATGCCTTCGTGAATGGCCACGTAACGTTCGTCGCCGCGCGAGTCGGCGGCGAGGTGTCCCGGGTGCTGGTGGATGACAACAACCGCGTGCGCCAGGGAGATCTCCTCATTCAACTAGACAAGGAGCCGTTTCAGGACGCGGTCGCCGTGAAGCGCGCTGCCGTCAATACTGCGAAGGCCGACCTGCTGGCGGCCGCCGCTACGGTGCGCGGCATAGAGGCAGAGGCCAGAAGCCGCCGTTGGAAATTACAACACGCCATTGAGGACGTGGCCAATCAAATTGCCCTGCTGCATGCGCGGATTGCTGCCCTCGATCGGGCTAAAGCTGCGCTGACGCTGGCTCAGCTCGACTTTGACCGGGCAAGCAAGTTGGTGACGACCGACGCTGTGACCCGCGCCGATTACGACAGACGGCAAGCGACACTGTTGACGGCACGCGCAGCAGTCACTCAGGCACAGGCCGACGTGTACCAAATCCGTGCTTCCTTAGGGCTGACGCCGGAGCCCAAGCAGGGCGAAGATTTCGCCCAGGTGCCGCCCAATCTCGATCAGACCTTTTCTTCAGTCCGACAGGCGCAGGCAGAGCTGATAGAGAGTGCGGCTCAGCTTGGCGTCATCCACTCCTACAATGAAACGCCAAAGGAGATGCTCGACCAATTCGAAGGGAGTGGCAACATCGATCAGACACTCGATCGCCTGGCGCGGGAGGCGCCAACCGTCAAGCAGGCCGAGGCTAAACTCGAAGCCGCCAACCGAGATCTCGCGCAGGCCGAACTTGACCTTCGTTATTGTGACGTCCTTGCCGAAATTGATGGCGTTGTCACGCGCCGAAACGTCAATCCGGGCAATAACGTTCAGGTCGGACAGAGCCTGATGGCCATCCGCTCCGTTAGCGAGATCTGGGTTGATGCCAATTTCAAGGAGACGCAACTACGCGACTTGCGGATCGGCCAGGCTGTAGATCTCTATCTTGACATGTACGGCGACAAGCACGTGTTCAAGGGACGTGTCAGCGGCTTTACCATGGGGACCGGATCGACATTGGCGTTGTTGCCGGCGCAGAATGCCACCGGCAACTTCGTCAAAGTGGTGCAGCGGCTACCGGTTCGGATCGAACTTCAGGACTACGATCCAGGCAACAACCCGCTGTTTATCGGCACCTCGGTTGTTCCATACGTTTATCTCAATAAGCCGGCTGCCGGTCCCGATGCCGGCAAGCTTCTGCAAGCCTATGTGCCTCGATCACCAGTGTCGAGTTCGGCAGGCGGCCCGGCGAGCGCCGAAAAATGACGGACGCGGTCCTCGCACCCTCGCGATCCCGCAGCGCAGCAAACCCTTGGGTAATTGCCGCTATCGTCGTGGTGCCGACCTTCATGGAGGTGCTCGACACCACGATCGCAATCGTCGCGCTGCGCTATATCGCGGGCGGATTGTCGGCCACCGTCGATGACGGCGAATGGGTGATCACCAGCTACCTTGCTGCCAACGCCATCATCCTGCCGATCACCGGCTGGCTGTCGGCGCACCTGGGCCGCCGCAATTACTTCTTGCTGTCGATAGCCCTGTTCACCCTTGCCTCGGGGCTGTGTGGAATGGCCACCAGTCTCGGGCAGCTGATCCTGTTCCGCGTGCTGCAGGGCCTAGCAGGCGGCGGTCTTCAACCATCGAGTCAGGGAGTGTTGCTGGACGCATTTCCGCGCGCGAAGCAAGGCGCAGCGATGACGCTGTTCGGCTTGGCTGTCCTGCTAGCGCCGGTGGTCGGTCCGACGCTCGGCGGATGGATAACGGACAGCTATTCGTGGCGTTGGGTGTTCGTCATCAATGTCCCGGTAGGCCTGCTGGCGCTTGCTGCATGTTATGTTGAACTGCGCGACCCGGACTACCTCACCGCCCAGCGTGCGGAGCTAAGCAAGCGGCCGTTCAGCTTTGACTCGATCGGCTTGTCACTGCTCGTCATCGTCATGGTTTGCTGGGAAGTGATGCTCAGCAAGGGACAGGAGTGGGATTGGCTGGGCGATCCATTCTGGCGCGTGCAGACACTGGCGATTGTATTTGCCGTGGGTGTGATCGGGCTGATCTTTTGGGAGTTGCGCCACCCCAACCCGGTGGTCAATTTCCGTCCATTGCGGGAACGAAATTTCAGCTCATGTTGTGTGATCATATTTTGCGCCTACGCTGTGCTCTACGCCTCCAGTACGTCGCTACCTGGCTTGCTGCAGTCCCTATTCGGGTACGATGCGCTCAGCGCCGGTTTGGTCTTGTCGCCAGCTGGGTTCTTTGCCGTCCTGGCGATGCCTGTCGGGGGCCGCCTGCTCGGCCGGGGCGTGGATGCCCGATGGATGATCGCCGCCGGCCTGCTGATCATGGCAGCGGGGGCGTATTGGATGTCGCAAATGAACCTCGATATCAGCCCGGGCCAAGTGATCTGGCCCCGTGTGGTGTTGGTGGTAGGGCTTTCGATATGCTTCGCTCCCGCAAACGTGGCGGCCTACCTCTATACGCCGGTGGCGCTGCGCGGAGCGGCTATCGGCTTGCTCAGTCTGCTGCGCAACGAGGGCGGCAGCGTCGGCACGTCGATGGCGCAGACGGTGCAGGAGCGCCGCTTGCAATTCCATAGCCTGCGGCTTGGCGAGTATCTCGATCCCTTCAACCCAGCAGTAAACGCCTTCCTCGATCCGCCTCGGGCGCTGTTTTTGCAACAGACTGGTGATCCAGTTGCCGGGCAGCAGATGGCCTGGCAGGTTCTCGAGAACCTGCGCCAGCAGCAAGCCTCCGCGCTGGCATATTTCGACGTCTTTTGGCTGTTGGCCGCGGTGACACTAGCGCTTGTGCCCGTGGTGCTGCTGATGAAACGCTCGGTGGCAGCGACAGGTACTGGCGTCGGCGCTGAATAAGGTAACGTCGCGAACCAAGGTCGGCGATTGGAAAAGTGTGACCCGGTCTGCGCAGCGCGCGCGGTACGCGGGCACGGCTGCGAAGCCAGCGAACGGCGTTTTGGCATAAACGGCCCCATCGACGGCGCGAGAACCGCCGCGAATGCCGCCCTATCGGCGAGTGTCATGGACCTGCAGCAGCTGCGCCAGGGACGTTATCGGCCGGTGGCTCCGGTGCTTGGCGGCAACGCCGCCAACGCGCCCCTTCGGGTCGCCGGAATCAGTCGGCCCCCGCGCCAATAAGCATCGGCACACGACGTGTGGCCATAATGGCCGTGTATTGTTCCTGGTAGCGAATCACCGCACGCTGTCAATAGGAGTAAGGGGCAAGACTATGGCGGCACGTGTCGAACAGAGACGCACGACACTAGCGTTTAGTGAGTGCGCGGCGCTCGCCGCCAGCAGCTTACCGTCTGCAGCAACTGATTCGAATTCGAGTAGCTCCAGCAGTGGTGACGCCGGCAGCTGCGGGGGCTCCGAAGGGGGCGGCGGAGGAGGAGACTGACATGTGGTGGAAACGGATTGAGCTGTGGTTGGCCATTGTGGCCGCGGTGCTTCTACTCCAGGGCTACCTGGAAATCCGTCTTGGCAGCGACCGGCCAGCAGGCTGGTTCTTCGGGCTGGCGGGATTGGCGGTGCTGGGCTGCGCCTACTGGCGTTACCGTCTGACCAAACAGCAGCAAGCGGGCTCCCAGCACTGAACGGGGTTGGCGCGCCACGATTCGCTGTACACGTCGCTGATCTGGGCGGTTCGTTGCGTTGGTCGCCACAAGCTTCGTTAGCCGACCGGCAGGCAATGGTCGGGCACTGGCCTGGATCTTGATGCCGGCGACCTCGACCATCGGGTCGCTGGCGCAGGATGCGCTCATCAGGCCACTCGACTCTAGAGGCCGGCGCACTCAATAGAGCAACACCCGGCTCGTGTGGGTGGCGCTATTGGCGCGTGATGTCTGGCGATGTGCCCGACGGACGATCTCGCGGCAGCGATCGTCGTGGCGCGCAGCCTCCAGATCTGGCAACACGCCATCGACCGAGCGTTACCTAGCGCGGCCAGGCCCTGAGCGCCGTCAGCCCGCCGTCAATCGGCAGCAGCACGCCGGTGACCCAGCGCGATTCGTCGGACGCCAGATAGACCGCGCCGTAGGCGATGTCCCAGGCGGTGCCCTCGGTTTGCATGGGCACCATCTGCTTGCGCCGCTCGCGCGCCTCGGCACCGAGATGGGCAACCATGGGCGTGTGCACGGAGCCCACGATGATGCAGTTGGCACGGATATTCTGGGTGGCGTAATCGGCCGCTACCGACTGGGTGAAGCCGTGGAGTCCCGCCTTGGCGGTCGAATATGCGACGGCGCCGGGGCTGCCCATCAGGCCGACGGCGCCCGCGATCGACGACACCATGATGATCGAACCGCCGCCGCCGACCTTCATTCTGGGAATGCAGTACTTGGTGCAGAGCATAGTGGTGGTGAGGTTGGCCTCGAGCACTTTGTGCCAGTCGGCCGGCGTGACGGTCTCCGGCGTGCCGAGCGCGCCGATGCCGACATTGTTGTGCAGGATATCCAGCCGGCCGTAAGTCCCAACCGCGAACTCGGCCATCGCCTCGGCGACCTCGGCCTTGGCGACGTCGCCCGCGAACACTGAGGCCTCGCCACCCTCCTCCTTGATCTGTTTGGCGAGCTTCTCCGCGCGCTCGGCGCTGCGGTTGACCAGCACCACCTTGGCGCCCTCGCGCGCGAACATGATGGCGGTGGCCATACCATTGCCCACGCCCTCGCGGCGCGGCGCTGCGCCGGTTACCACCGCGACCTTGCCTGCAAGCCGTCCGGCCATGTCTCGTCCCTTCTCCCGGTGTCTCAAGCGCGCAGCTTAGCCGGGAGCGTCCTATCGTGGCCAGCAACAAGGCCCCTGAGGGCGGCTCCACCTGCAGCAAGGTGCGCAATCGCATGCCGTCCAAACCGCTGTGCGTGCAGTGCTGCCGTTGCCGCTGCTGACCGCGCGAGACCTGGCCGCCCCCTCGATGCCACAATCGTGGCCGACCGCATCGGCTGTTCGACTGCTGTTACGCCACGCACCTCACCGCTACCGTGGCAACGGATTGGCTGGTCTGGGTGCTGACGCCAGCGGGCGCCCTGATTGGCGCCGGGATCGGACTTTCGCTCGCGGGGATCTATCTGCAGCAGCACGCCTGATCGGCATCGGCGTTCCTATACGCGCTTTGCTCTTTGGATACTTTTACGTCGCTTGCCATCCCGACGCCGCCATTTCACAGTGCACTTGTTGGCGCGTTAGCAAGATCCAATGCGAAGCTCCGAGCGATGCAGCGCGACAACGCCACCGCGGAACCAAAAGCCGTGGCGCGTTTCCTGTCCAAGGCCATGACGATCAAAGGGCCGAAGTTGTGCTGCGCAAAAGCGTGGTTCCATTGCAGCCAGTTCCAGAACATTTGGGCAAGTGAAGCTGCGCGTTGCTCAACCGGGTGACAATGGGCCAAAGTTTAATGGCGCCGGCCCCGGCCCTGAAAAGACTGGACCGCGCCGAAATGGCCATTGCTTACAAAAGAGCGCTCTCCAGGAGATTTTTCCATGCGTAAACTGCTCCTGACTGTGTTGTGCTCGGCGGCCGTCACGACGCTGGGGCCGACGATGACGCACCTTCAAACTGTCGTTGTCGAGGCGCGAGCCCAAGCAAGGGTGAGCGAGCCCCGCGAGCTGGACCGATTTATTGCCGCCTTCGAACGCATACGTACCGGCTACGTCAACCAACTCGATCAGTCGGATCTCATTGACGCGGCGATCAAGGGTATGGTCGGCGCGCTCGACTCGCAGTCGAGCTATCTTGACTGGAAGCTGTTCCGCGACATGCAGGTTTCGTACCGGCATCTGGTTGGGCTCGGTATGGAATTCGTGACGGAGAGGGGGCGCTTCAAAGTTATTGCACCGATCGACGAGAGCCCCGCGGCCAAGGCCGGCGTCAAGACAAATGACCTTATCACTCACGTCGATGGTGTCTCGGTAGAGGGATTGACGCCTGATCAGTTCGTGCTCGACAAGCTTATCGGTCCCGTCCAGAGCCAGGTCCGATTGACCCTTTTGCGCGAAGGCCAAGATCAGCCAATCGAGCTCACGTTGGTGCGCGAAATGACGCCGTCTAAGGTCGTGCGCAGCCGGCAGGAGGGCGGCGACATTGGTTACCTCCGCATCGCGCTGATGAACGAGTGGACGATGCCCGCTCTGGAAAAGGCGGTCAGAGAATTGTCGAGCCAGATTCCTGCCGACAAGCTCAAGGGCTACATCCTCGATCTACGCAACACCCCTCATGCGCTGCGTTCTGCAGCCGTGTCGATAGCCGATGCGTTCTTGGAGGAGGGCGAGATCGTCTCAGTTCAGGGCGCCAATTTCAATGACATCAACCATTTCAACGCGCGCCCCGGCGACATCACCAATGGCAAGCCCCTCGTAGTGCTGATCAACGCCGGTACGGCTGCGGGCGCCGAGATCGTTGCCGGCGCCCTCCAGGATCATAAGCGCGCCACCGTGGTGGGCACTCGCTCGTTTGGTAAGGGATCGGAGCAGACAATCATTCCGCTCGGGGAACGCAGTGGCGCACTCAGGCTGACGACCGGGCGTTACTTCACGCCTGCCGGTCGGTCATTCGATGGCACGGGAATTGTGCCGGATGTCGAGGTGCTCCCAGGCGATAATGACAAGGCGCTCATCTTGGCATGCAACCTGTTGCGCGGAATTACGGTACCGCATCGGAAGGGTTAGGGTCGTATCTGGCAACAACGGTTGATGGCTGGATCTCGGTTCCTGGCACCGATCCTCCACGCTCCGGTGTTGCCTGCTTCAGAAACTCTGAGGCTTACCGATGCGCCGGAAACCTCCCGGCAACCGCATTCGACCCAATCCAGTGCTCGGCCGCGGCAGCGCAGGAGCCCGCACCGCATGTCGAGCCAGGCGACGAGAACGGCCAACTGCAATTGCGTTCGCTAGCGTACTTACATGTGGTGGAACTGGATGCGGCCCGGTCGCATTCAGCGATCATTGTCATGAAAACTCGGCCGATTCTTGGCTGTCTTTCAGGTGATACACGGCTTAACAGCGCCGGCCGGCTCGCCGAGGATTGCGCCCTCCAAGCAGAGAGAGGTTGCAAGCTATGACTGATCGCCGTCAGTTGATCCGCGATGCTTCGTGCTGGGCCGTAGCGCTCAGCATGGGCTTGGCGCTATCCACAACGGAGAGCGAAGCGCAGCGGCATTGGCGGGGGCCGCCCAGGCGCGGTCCGCATTGGCGAAGAGGTCGGCGATGGGGCTGGGGTCCCCGGCGTCATTGCTGGTGGGGCCCAAGAGGGCGCGTATGCCGGTGGTGGTAGGCGCGGGCGGCAGGCCGCAAACCTGCAACACCCGGTTTATAGCACCAAATGTCGCGTCAGTCGCACCAGGCATGGACAGCACGTCCACAGCATGATGGCGCGCAGAGCTAAGCGCTGCCTGCTCGCCTAGACAGGCGAGCGGGCTCCTTTGCTTGGAACGATCATGACATCGAAGGGCACGGCATCGATTAGCGCCAACGCAACGCTGCCGAGCAGGACCTTGAATAACCCCGAGCGTCCGTGCGTCCCTGCAAGCACAAGATCGGCTTCTGCGTGTGCGCCGTACTCGGCGATGCTGGGCGCCGCGCTGCCAAAGCCGACTTCGATATTGAGACCGTCAGCTGATGTTCCCAGGTAGCGGGCCGCAAATGCTCGCGTCTCATTTAGCGCGTTTGCCCGCGCGCCGGCCTCATAGCCCGCCTTGTCATCGACGAGGCCCCGGTAGGGCATGTCGAAGGCGTGGTAGAGCGTGATCTGCGACGCCTGGAACCATGCCATCGCAGTTTCCAACGCCGCGACCGAAGCATCAGACAGATCGGTGGCAACGATTATCCTCGCATAAGGAGGTATCCCGCGCTTCTTGACGACAAGAACCGGCGCCATGGCGTGCGCGACGAGCTTGGCCGTTGTGCGGCCCGCAAAGAGTTGCCCGAGCGGACTGATGCCCGCGGTGCCAGTAACGATGAGGTCGCCACCTTCCGTCTCAGCGGCTTTTAGGACCACGGCGGCTGCATTGCCGTCGTCAATGACGATCCTCGGCGTGACACCGTCACTGTGGCTGAGTTCAGCCTGCAACAAGCGATAGGCTCTGCGCCGTGCAATCTCGGTGGCCGGCTCTTTTGCCTCCTCAGTTGGCATACCCGCAAGGTCAATCGCATATACGAAGGTCAGCTGCGCCCTCCACGCCCGCGCCAGAGTAACTGCACGGTCCTGCGCACGATCCGTCCGGGGGGCCAAGTCCGTTGCCAGTATGATGCAATTGGGCAGCGACATTTCAGCAATTCCGAGCAGTCGAACCAAGACTTTACCACGCTTTGACGGCCAGCGCCTCAATCGGTCCGTGGGCGGGCCGATCCTCCGCCATGCTGGCACGCCCTGCGCGCGCGACGGCACCTCGGTCGTGTGTACCGGCCACCACGAGATCGGCTTTCAGCTCATCCATGCATAGCTAGATCACTGCGCGCGACGACCCGTTTGGCTCTCAAAACGAAAGTGCTCACGGTGCGTTCCACGGGCCGTGCCGGCGCAGGCTCCGCTGTAACGCTTATTTTCAGCCACGCGGAAATGCGCGCCCGCCACGGCATGCGTGACTGATGTTCGCGTGTACCGGCACATGCGCGAAGGCGATGTGCTCGGAGCTGATAGCGGTCAACAGGCGACGGGCAATGCGTCACCGATCACACCGAACGGAATGACCGCCACCTTTACAGTGCAGGGAAGCGCCGCTGATCTACCCTTCGACGCCTTGCTTTACTTGGCGTGAGTTGGATTCCTCAGTTGCGCGCGCCAAATCAACCACGACTGGGTTGCCCAACCTCAAGCTCGGCTTGGCGCGCCGGGGCAACGCCTCCTTGCATGACGGGCGTGTAAAGCATGATCTCTCGTAACCGATAGGCGTACATCGACCGAAACTTTACAAACACGTTTCGCTAAATGACCGGGGCCCTTTTCCGGAGGCCCATGATCATGTTGCCCCATAGAATAAACGCCAGATTGGCCCAAGGATGACGCATGGTGGACGTGGTACCGATCGATTTGGCACTGCAGGGCGGCGGTGCGCACGGTGCCTTCACCTGGGGCGTTCTCGATCGTCTGCTCGACGAGCGCGGTCTGCACTACGTCGCCATCAGCGGTGCCAGCGCCGGCGCCATGAATGCCGTCGTGTTCGCTCCCTACCAATGGAATCCCTTCAACATCAACCCACTCGTCGATATCGTCAGG
>Ga0126384_10000147_pt1 | contig 33147 bp, 28 predicted proteins | sample PanSoiMetPlot_36_FD_92543 | JGI IMG/M metagenome (GOLD analysis project Ga0126384, IMG submission 92543) | Tropical forest soil microbial communities from Panama - MetaG Plot_36 | ecosystem: Environmental > Terrestrial > Soil > Tropical forest > Bulk soil | place: Panama | collected 2016-02-17 | reverse complement strand
CGATGGAGGCGAGAGCTGGTCAAATCTCACACACAATTTCTACGATATCGGGTTTGGCTTTCAGTACGCTCCAAACGGTGCTGCAACGCATCCTGATCAACACGCGCTGGAGTTTTTGCCGGGCAGCCCCAACGAGTTCTACGTCGGCAATGACGGCGGCATCTCAAAGACCACCGATAACGGCGAGACTTTTCGCTCGCTCAATGCTACTTTGACGCTCACTCAGTTCGTTGACATAACGCTGCATCCAACGAATCCATCGATTAGCTTTGGCGGGTCGCAGGACAACGGTACGCAACGAAGAATTGATTCGAGATGGCAGGAGGTTTTTAGCGGTGATGGCGGTCACGCAGTAATTAATCCGTTGAATCCCGATATGGTTTTCATCACGTACATTCGTGGAGAGATATTCCGGTATGTTAATGAAGGCCAGACCTTCGATGCGCAGGTAGCTTCCAACGAGACCTTTGGAGAATTCCTTGAGACCCCTCGAATAGCTTTTTATCCGCCGTTCGTTAGCAATGGCAGGGACGCTACGCTTTATTTTGGCACCTGGCGATTATTTGTGAGCACCAATTTAGGCGGCTCGTGGTTTGCTCCGGCCGGCTCTCTGGATCTGACCAAGGGGACAAACGACATCGGTCGAGATGTGCTCTCGGCGATCGGAGTCTCACGTTCGAATCCCAATGTAATCTATACGGGTTCGGTTCAAGGCCGAGCTATGCGAAGCACTAATGGCGGGCAGAGCTGGACTGACGTCACCGGCGGCTTGCCGGATCGTTCGATTACGAGCATAACCGTTGATCCGACCGATCCATCAGTTGCTTATTTGACCGTTTCAGGATTCAACACCGGGCACGTATTCAGAACTACCAACACCGGCGCAAGCTGGTTGGATATAAGCGGTAGCCTTCCCGATATCCCTGCGAATGCAATGCTGGTGGATCCGTCTGACTCGAACACGATTTATCTCGGCACTGATATCGGTATCTTTCGTTCAACTGCGCGAGGCGACAGTTGGCGCTCATTCAACCGTGGCCTTCCGCCGGTTGTTATTCACGGCTTCTCGGCGAATTCGAATGGGGTGATTCAGGCCGCAACCTATGGTCGTGGAGCATTTGAGCTGGGCGGAGCGAGTGGTCCACCGGCAATCAACGCTGTTACGTTCGATGGAAGGAAAAGCTTGACGATCGAAGGAAGCGGATTCGGTGATGCTCCAATGGTATTGGTGAACGGGGTCGATCGTAGTTTCAGAATTGCGGAGACGTCGGATGTGTCAATACTACTGGCAGGTAAGATAAAGAAGTTAGGTCTGGTATCGGGAGAGAACACGATACAGGTTGTCAGGCCAGATAGCGTGAGCTCCAACATATTTAGGATAACGTTGACTCTCTGAGGTACCGTGGACTGTCCAGTCTGCGGATTTCTGGTTTCTAGTTTCTGGTTTCGGATTATGATTCTTTTGTTCTGCGCATTCTGCGTCATCTGCGGGTGAGTCGCGCTCCAAACCGTAAAACCTGACCACACTGGTTCATCCACGGATGACGCAGATTGCGCAGAAGAAACGCATATAAACCAGAAACTAAAACCCACAGGCCCCTGGTCCGCAGACTGGACAGTCTACGGCTAGACACTCGCGTCTGACCCTCCTCGCATCCTATAATGAAATTGTTATTGGCTTTGCGTTCTTCGAGGGTTGAAATTTGCGAGTCATAATCATTCTTGCCTTATCGCTTCTTGTGATTCCAACCGTCTCTGATCGCGTTACATCCGCGTACCAGGAAAAGGTCGTCTATACCTGCTCGATGCACCCTGAGGTTCAGTCATCCAGAGCCGGCAAGTGTCCCAAGTGCGGGATGAAGTTAGAAAAAACCTATCAGGAAAAGCTGGTCTATACGTGCTCGATGCATCCGGAAGTCCAGTCGTCCAAACCCGGTAAGTGTCCCAAGTGCGGGATGAAGCTCGTTGTTGAGAAACCTCCAACAGCCGAAGAGCAAAAACAAGCTTCCAGTCCTGCGGCCACACGAGCACCGGGCCAGCGCACGATTGAAGCTGTTCAGCAACAGGAAGAATACACTTGCCCTATGCATCCGGAGATTCGCACAACCGTAGCGGGAACTTGTCCCAAATGCGCGATGACCCTCGTGCCGGTGACCCCCGCGGTCGTTGATGATTTCAACTTGAAGGTTGAATCTTCTCCGAAGGCCCCGAAACCAAACGAAAAGCTCCGCCTGCGCTTTCAGGTATTCAACCCTAAGACTGGAAAGCAGGTACAGTCCTTTTACATCACTCACGATAAGTTGTTTCACCTGTTCGTTGTCAGTCAGGATATGAGCGAGTTCCAGCACATTCACCCGACATTGGAACGTGATGGGTCTTTTACGATTGATACTGTCCTGCCAAAACCGGGCAATTACAAAATCTATTCCGATTTTTATCCGCACGACGGCGCGCCTCAAGTGTTACAGCAGAATATTACTACTGCAGGCTATACGAAAGATCTCCTTGCTGGACAGCCTCAGCTAAAACCTGATTCACTGCTCACCAAAACCGTTGACGGCATGAAGATTGAATTGGCGCTGGATCCCCAAAACATAATTGCAGGTCAGAAAGTTACGCTGAAATACCACTTGACTGATGCGAATACAGGCCAGCCGATTCGCGATCTGGTACCTTACCTTGGCGCGTGGGGACACACGCTGACATTGAGCGAGGATCAAACGGACTACGTTCACTCTCATCCGGAAGAGGTTGTACCCGAGAACGTCGATAAATCGAAGCTGCGCGGCGGACCGGATGCGACTTTCAATGCGTTCTTTCCCAAGCCCGGAATTTACCGCATTTGGACTCAATTTCAGCGCGGGGATACGCTGAGCACGGTTTCGTTTACGGTGAAGGCCGATCGATTACATTGATCGACCACGCCATCCCTTGACTCTAATAGATTGAAAGAAAATCGACGAACACCAAGCCCGTCCTTTCCCCGCCGTTGGATAATCCTTGCGGCATTTATCGGTTTTGTCGGCTCGGTCGTGCTTCCGGTTGTAAACGCGAGGTACGTGATGCCCGACTTGATCGAAGTTCCGATTGAACGAGTCATCAAGAATCTTGAACGCCTGCTGAAGAACAATCCACGAAATGTTATAGCCAAGTTCAATCTGGCGCGCGCGCATGCGATGGCATACGCGTTGAAGACAGAAACGGCGCAAGTGTGGAAGGGCCGGGAGAAGGAAGGAGTTTGGTTTGGTTATAACCCAAGAGAGATCCCATTCAGTCTTGAGCCAACAACCAATCAGACTAAGCTCAATGCTGCCAAAGCGCACCTTTCTGAAGCTCTCCGACAGTACGAAGAGCTGGTCGCGATGTCCCCGGACAATTTGTCTGCAGCACTCGGTTACGCATGGTGCATAGAGCAATCGGGTGACAAACAAAAGGCAATAAAGCAGTATCGCTTGGTTATCGACGCTGCGTGGGAGAAAGAAAAAGATTTGAAGCGCGCCGGTCTCGGATGGCATTCGATCACTGCTGAAGCGGCAGGTTATCTGATTCCATTGCTCGACACGAATGCTGATAAGGCCGAGATCAATCAACTCAAAGAACGAATCAACGTATTGTCGACAGTCCCAAGACCGATCACTCCTGTTGTTATTCCACTTCGTGATGGCCTGGGAGCAGGTGAACTCCAGGACCATTCTGCAGATGTAAGGTTTGATGCCGATGGCACCGGATTGCAAAAGCGCTGGACGTGGATTTCTAAAGATGCAGGATGGCTGGTTCACGACCCGCGACACACTGGCAGGATAACCTCTGCGCTGCAGATGTTCGGCGGAGTGACGTTCTGGATGTTTTGGAATAACGGATACGAAGCGCTGCGCTCCCTGGACGACGACGGCGATGGTGTGTTGACTGGAGAAGAGCTGAAAGGGCTGGCGATCTGGAGAGACGTTAATGGGAACGGAGTCAGCGAAAAGAACGAGGTACAGACCCTCGCTTATTGGGGAATCATCGCAGTTTCCGGTCAATACGCTTCAGATTCTAACAATCCAAATCGAGTTGCGTGGTCGGAGTACGGCGTCACGTTTCAGGATGGCTCTACCCGGCCAACTTACGACATCGTGCTTCATCCGGCAATCACGACGATTGATTAGCTTTCGTTCCGCCTGTTCGATTAATAACACGAGATGTATTTGTCACTAAGAATGGAGCCGGCCCGAAGGATTCAGCGCCTTCGCTTGATGTGCTCTTTCAGAATGCAACGGTCCATAACCACCGCGATGCCGGCATCTAACGCGCGCTGTGCAGCGCGCACATCTATCACACCCTCCTGCAGCCAAACCGCCCGCGCACCGATTCGGATCGCTTCATCGACGTGATTACCCGCTTCCTCACTCCGGCGAAATATGTCGACTAGATCGATTTTCTCGGGGACATCTTCAAGCCGCTCATAAGCCTTCTCTCCGAGCACGCTAATTTCGTTCGGATTGACTGGTATGATTCGGTATCCGTGCGATTGCATATATCGCGAGACGCTGTTGCTGGCACGAGAGGCGTCGGAGGAAAGCCCAACCACGGCTATGGTCTTCGCTTCGCTGAGCATCCGATCGATTTCGTCAGGATCGTTGATCTGCAATCCCATCCCCTCCAGGTTCGCTTATGTTTCGATCTTAGCATCGCGAGTAAGTTTTTGAAATTCGCGGCTGATCAGTTTTGAGATCTTTGCTTGTCTGTTGCTGTACTGTTTTGCATCGAAGCTCGAAACAATGCTCACTCCGCGAGCGGTTGAAGTCAGAAACACCTCTCTCGCTTCAAGCAGTCTTTGAACCGGGAAGCTGCCCTCTACCAAATGGAGTTTCCAGCGGACTGCAATCTCGTGAATGAAATGGCGAGTAATACCCGAGACACATCCGGTCGAGATCGAGGGTGTAAAGACCTCATCGCCAATCACCCAGAAGATGTTTGCTGCGGTTGCCGAAACAATTTCCCCGCGCTCGTTCAACAGGACTGCTTCATTGAAATTACGAGAGCGCGCTTCTTCAAGCGCAAAGAGGTTCTCGAGCATTGCGGTCTGTTTAATCCCGGCAAGCAGAGCGGTCGATAATAATCGGTAAGGTGAAAGTGTAAGTGTCAGATCGTCTCGAGCAGACGAAGCCTCTTCGGAGGTAAACATTAATAACTCGCTGTCGACTCCCGACTCTGATCGCCAGGATCCTGTTTCGCCCTTCAACAATGTAATGCGAGCTCTTCCCTGCTTCACCGAGTTTGCGGTGATCAGCTTGTCCAGCGCCATCCTTGCATTTTTGAGATCAAGCGCGACCGGGACTCGGGCTTTTTCCGCGTGAGCGACCAGCCGGTTCCAATGTCGATCGAAGGCGAATGCCTCACCGCCATAAATTCTCAAGTTCGTAAAAACGCCCCAGCCGTAAATCAGACCCGCCGACGTTGGAGGGATTCTCGACTCTTTTACGTCGATAATCTGGTTGTTGTGATAAATGAGGCTGTGCACGTAAATCGATTGGGGTCTAGCTCAAAAATTGGGAAATTGCTATCGAGAATCGTGCGAACTTCAAACAAATAAGGTAAAGCCTAACTATTCTTCAGTAAGGTAAAGTACTTCTGAGGAAAACTGGAAGGCCTTCCATCCGCGTTGACGAGCACGTGCAGCGTCTCGCCTACCGCAATCGGGTCTCCGTTTGAGCGCTCGATTTCGTAGCTGAACCTCAGGGTGCGACGGGTCGACTCAGTCACCCGCGTGCGAATTATCAACTCGTCTTCGTATCTCGCCGGGTTCTTATACCGGCAACTGGCTTCGGCGACAATCATGAACAAGCCGGTTTCTCGTTCCATATCGCGATATGAGAATCCGCAATCGTTACAATATTGACTTCGCCCAACCTCAAACCAGATAAAATAATTTGCATAATAAGCAACCCCCATTTGATCGGTCTCTGCATAACGCACCCTGACACGGGAGCTTGCGACTTGGGTTGAGGTTGTATCTTCGAACTTCTTTCTTTTCATGTTTCGTGTAGATAATGGAAGATTAGCCAGCGATTGTAACTTTCGGTTGAGGAGTCTCTCAAGTTAAGTAACTTTTGAATTGAATGACCGGGAGTCTTCGCTTCGGGGTAAGAGCACGCAAATTATCGCCACTCGTTGCCAAGCGTGCGCGAGTCCGCAAGTGCTATCTTCAGATCTTTTTCCTTTCCAGCCTTCAGGCGAAGTTCTTTTGTGTAGAGCGACACATAGTGGAGCAGTACGTCGAGTTGACGACAATGGTCACAGAATTTATATTTCGCATCGCGCTTAAAACATCTATGAGCTCGAAACTTCATCCCGTTTCGGATGCATAATTAATGATCGAACGCGCTTACGGGCTCACAACTGATCTCTACGAATTAACAATGGCGGCGGCCTATTTCGAGAACGGCCTCCATCAACCCGCCCTTTTCGATCTGTTTATTCGAAGGCTCCCGAAGCATCGCTCGTATTTGATTACTGCCGGTCTGGACCAAATCCTGGATTATTTATCGGAACTCCGGTTTACACCTGATCAGATTGACTACCTTCGCAAGCATCCGGTTTTCAAAAGGGTCTCCGACGCGTTCTTCGACTATCTAACCGGTTTCAGGTTCACCGGCGACATATGGGCTATGCCGGAGGGCACCGCTGCTTTCGGAATGGAACCGCTACTCAGGGTAAAGGGACCCATTATCGAGGCCCAGGTTGTTGAAACCTTTTTGTTATCGACTCTCAACTTTCAGACGATGATCGCGAGCAAGGCCGCACGAGTTGTGAGGGCTGCACAGGGACGCAGCGTTATCGAGTTCGGCACGAGGCGGGCACACGGTACTGAAGCAGGCTTGTTCGCGGCTCGTGCCGCCTTCATTGGCGGCTGCATTGGAACATCAAATGTTGAGGCAGGCCATCTGTTTGGCATTCCGACGTTTGGAACGCTGGCTCACTCTTTTGTCATGTCGTTCGATAACGAGGACGATGCGTTTCGTGCTTTCATCAATGTCTTTCCTGACAACGCGACGGTCCTCGTAGACACATACGACACGATCGCCGCGGTGAAGAGACTGACCGAGCAGTACAAAGATTCGGCGATTCCGGCAGTTCGTCTTGACAGCGGCGATTTGTGCGAGCTCAGCAAGCAGGTTAGACAAATTCTCGACGGCGCCGGTATGACACAAACAAAAATATTTGCCAGCAGCGATCTGAATGAATTTAGGATCGCCGACCTGATTTCGAGAGGGGCACAAATAGATTCGTTCGGCGTGGGAACGGAACTCGCGACTTCCTATGATGCTCCAGCATTATCAGGCGTGTACAAACTGTCAGGCATAGAAGAGCACGGCCAAATCAAAATGCGAATCAAGCTGAGCAAAGATAAGGCGACATATCCGGGCCCGAAGCAGGTTTGGAGACTGACCGATTCAACCGGCAAATATGTTCGGGATATCGTCTCACTCGCTGACGAAGATGAGCCCAGGAGCGAACCGGGCGAGACCGCAGCGCCGCTACTGAAACCAGTTATGAGCTGTGGAGAGATCTTAGAGCGAACGAATGCCGGCATTGCCGATTTGAATCCGCTGCGTGACCGCACGCTTCAAGAACTGGAGCATCTCCCAGCTGATTTGTTGTTGCTTGAGACTGAGGCGAGGTATCCGGTCAGTTTCAGCGATGGCCTGAAAGAGACTCGCGATAAAATCGAGTCGCAATTGACTCACTTGCAATAGGACCAATTTGGACCGATAGGAATCATATGACTTACTTATCTTCCGACGATCGCTACGAAGTAATGCAATACAGGCGCTGTGGCCGCAGCGGTTTGGACCTGCCGGTTATCTCTCTGGGGCTTTGGCACAACTTTGGAGGAGTAGACTCGCTGGAAAACTCGCGGGCCATGTTGTATCGGGCATTTGATTTGGGAATCACTCATTTTGATCTGGCCAACAATTATGGTCCGCCGCCGGGATCAGCGGAGGAGACATTCGGCGTGATTCTTCGTCAGGACCTCGCGCAGTACCGAGACGAACTTATTATCTCGACGAAAGCCGGCTACCGAATGTGGCCCGGTCCCTACGGCGAGTGGGGCTCTCGAAAATATCTGATAGGAAGTCTTGATCAAAGTCTTCGCCGGATGGGCATCGATTATGTGGATATCTTCTATCATCATCGACCCGATCCCAAGACGCCTCTGGAAGAAACGATGTCAGCGCTCGACCACGCCGTTCGCAGCGGAAAAGCACTCTACGTGGGAATCTCATCCTACTCACCGGATCGAACGCAAGAAGCCGCAAGAATACTGAGGAGCCTGGGCACACCCTGTTTGATTCACCAGCCGCGGTACAATATGTTCGACCGCTGGGTTGAAGACGGATTGTTGACAGTCCTGCGCGAAGAACGCATAGGGAGCATCTATTTTTCCCCATTGGCTCAGGGACTGTTAACTGACAAGTACCTGACCGGTATTCCGCCAGATTCTCGAGCGGCCAAGCCTCACGGCTTTCTAAAGCGTGAACAAGTAACTGAAGACAAATTGAGTAAGAGTCGACGTCTTCAGGAGATTGCGAATGGACGCAGGCAAACGCTTGCCCAAATGGCGCTGGCCTGGGTCCTCCGTCACCCCGAATCAACATCGGCATTGATCGGGGCGAGTCGCACCGAGCAGATTGATGACGCCGTAGGAACCCTCAGGAATTTGAAGTTTGAACGCGAAGAATTGGATCTGATCGAAAAAATTCTGAGCACCTGATCATCCAGAAATGAGGAGAGCGCATGCCCCAGGTTCACATTAACTATCTTGCGGTATTGGTGTCTGCAGTGCTTGCCTTCGCCATCGGCGGTCTCTGGTATTCGCCGTTCCTGTTCGCAAATCAGTGGGTGAATGCGCACGGTTTCACCGAGGAGAAGGTGAAGGAAATGCAGCAGAGCGCAAGCAAGGCGTACTCGGGTTCGCTTGTTTGCATGGTGTTCATAGCGTTGGCGATGGCAGTTATTGCCGGTTATCTTCACCTCGCATTGTTTGTGCAGGGGCTCAAGCTCGGACTGCTCGCCTGGGGAGGTTTTGCTTTTCCACTCGGACTCATGGCCACAATGTTTTCGGACCGCAGAATGATAGTTTTCCTGATTGACACGGGCTACCAGCTCGTCTACCTGCTATTGATGGGGGCGATAATAGCGGTGTGGCATTAAGAAGTAATCGTCCTGACGTACCGGAGACTGTCTAGTCTGCGGAAAAATGGTTTCTGGTTTGTCGTTTCTAGTTTTGGATTCTTGTTCTGCGTAATCTGCGGATGAGTCCGGTGCGGTCAGATTTGTCGTTCCATGAAACCCCGAACTCATCCGCAGATTACGCAGAATGAGAAACCAGAAAGCACTCAGTTCCGCAGACTGGACAGTCTACGGTACTGGGCAGCTACAATAATTTTGGAGGACCTGAAAATGGAACTCGCCGATGCCGCACTGATACTCGTCGACATTCAAAACGACTTTTGTCCCGGCGGCGCGCTCGCCGTAAAGGATGGCGATAAGATAGTTGAACCCGTTAATAAACTCATTTCCAGGTTTCCCTTAGTAATATCGACACAGGACTGGCACCCCGCAAATCACATTTCCTTCATCCAGCGGGGTGGTCACTGGCCTCCACACTGCGTCCAGGGAAGCGCCGGAGCCGAGCTTCACTCTGATCTCGATACAACAAAAATCGCGCATTATTTTCGTAAAGCATCGTCCCCCGATAAGGACGATTATTCGGAGTTCGCCGGAAAAGACGATCAAGGCAGCTCGCTAAACGAGGTATTGGAGAGCAAAGCCGTAAAGCATTTATACGTCGTTGGCCTTGCAACAGACTATTGCGTTCTCGAGACGGTTTTGGACGGCTTAAAGTATGGTTACGAAGTGTATGCGGTGACTGACGCGATGCGAGCAGTCAATGTTGCTCCGGATGATGAAAGTAAGGCGCTCCAAAAAATGGAAAGCAGCGGAGCGCATCTGGTGACGAGTGATCAGGTACTTAATCTGGCTGGAAGCTCAGCGAAGGCACGTTAAGCTGACTGGCCGCCGGCGCCCGCAGAGATGGCTTGCCGTATAATGCCGCTATCAACAATTTCGCCTTTCTCGCTCACCGATTTGAAGACCATCTCGTTCTCATCCAGCTCAATCAGCATGAATGAATTGTCCTGATCGAAACTGGCTGCCCGCAAGGGACTCCTCACATCGATGTCACCACGCCGCATCTTGCCGCCGGCGCCGGTTATGAAATACTGAATGCCGTGCTGAGGTTTGGTACGTTCGTAAACGTGATCGTGCCCTGCGAATACAACTTGCACGTGATAACGGGTGAAAAGCGGCTCAAGCAGTGAGCGCAATTTCGTTTCTGAACCGTGCTTTTTGCCGGAAGAATATATCGGATGATGCATCGCCGCGACCTTCCAAATTGCCCGTGAGTCGCGCAATGATTTCTCTAGCCACGTAACCTGCCCCGCGTCGCATGCGGTGGAGTCGAGCATGAAGAAATCCACCAGCCCGTTCCCGCGGCTGATCATGTAGTAGTTCGAGCCATCCATATTGAAGAGCGGATAATTCAGTTGATCTTTGCGCCCTGCTTCCACATCGTGGTTACCCAGCACTGCATAAAATTTCATATGCTCTTTCAGCAAACCTTCGAATGGTTTTTCGAAATTACTGACGAAGTATTTTGCGCTTCCGTTCGGGTAGATGTTATCGCCTACCGCAAGCACGAATTCAAAGCCGGCCTTCTGGTGGCTTTCCAGCATCTGCGCGGCGACAGCGTATTCATCAGATTCACCTGTCCCAAAATCTCCCAAAACCGCGAACCTTGTTTTGCTACCCGGGGGTTCGATTCCAAATACGCTGGTTGGCCTGAGGAGTGTCCCGGTAGCCAGCGTCGCCAGTGATGCAATAGCCTGACGCCGGGTTATCAAAGCAGAATCCGTTCTCGCCATATCGGTAGTGGTCTCTCGTCACACTAAATTCAACATCTTGTGCCGCTTAGATTATCCTGTAAAGCGCTCTCGATCAAGGAATAAATTGCACCTGGGTTCTTTCTTGACAGCACAATCTGGCCGCTCGTACCATCTTGCATTAAAACGCGAGAACAATCACTTGTGCTAAACGCGTTCACAGTTAGAAGCAACTCATCGGAAATTGGAGGACAATTTGCAAACTATACCCAGACGAGCGCAACCCGATATAAGGGCCATTGCGCGGCTGATCCCCCCGAGCGGCAACTTAGTGCAGGGACAGAATGATGTTGCTCTACACCCTGAGCTCGCTCGCGCCCTTCGAGAAGTCGTCGATGAGGGACTGAATCATTACAGCTTCTTTGAGGGCGTTGATGAACTGAGACAATCCATCGCTGAAAAGCTGCGTTTGTTCAACGACGTAAAAATTGATCCGGATCGCCGCCCACTAGAACTTATCGTTACCCCCGGAGCAACTGGTGGGCTGATTACTTTCGCTCATACCTACCTTCGCGGGGCGTCGGCGATCGTGTTTGAGCCGTATTATCCGTATCACAAAAGAACACTCGAGACCGCTGGAGCGCAGAGCGAAGTAGTCAAGCTGCGAGGCGAGAATCTGGATCTGGACGTTGATGAATTGCGACGTGTTTGCTGGGAAGGACGATCAAGAACGGCATATCCGATTAAAGCGATAATCGTATCTTCCCCCGCGAATCCAACCGGACGAGTTCTCTCGAAGACCGAGCTGAAATCAATTGTTGATTGCGCGATAGAGTTCGATCTGATTCTGCTGTCCGATGAGGTATATGAGCACTTCACACTGGAGGCGGCGGACCACATTGCGACGGCGTCGATTGACGGCGCTTTCGAGCGAACGATTACCGTCAGTTCCTTTTCGAAGTCCTGGGCAGTTTCCGGCTGGCGGCTGGGTTACACCTATGGTCCGGGCGATTTGGTTGGCAAGCTCGCGCAACTGGGAAACATCTACTATGTCTGCACTCCTACGCCTCTCCAGCATGCACTGGCGCGTGTGCTGCTGAGCGATCCCGGTTACTACGATCGGCTGCGAATTGATTTTGCGCGAAAGCGCGAGGTGCTAACTCGAGCACTCGAATCCGTTGGGTTTGGAATTTATCCTTCACGGTCGAGTTTTTATGCGTGGGTACGCATTCCGGATCGTTTTGAAGATGCGACGGCGCTAAACGATTTTCTGATTCGCGAGGCTCAAGTCGCGGGGGTGCCTGGTAGCGCATTTATGGACGAACCGGAACGGGACGTCTATATGCGTCTATGTTTTGCGCGAGAAGACGCAATGCTCGAAAGTGCACTGGAACGCATTGTTCGTGCTCTCGCTTGAGCCAAGCGAGCCACTGCAACTTGGCTTTGGATATAGCGTAGACTGTCCAGTCTGCGCAATATTCCAGCTAATCAGGGATTGAAGTCATGCGCAGACTGGACAGTCTACGCTACCTCAAGGAGTGTTCTGTGGCGTTCTGCTCGAAAGACGCTCTTCGAGCTGTGCCTTTTTTAATATGTCTCTTATCTTTGAATCAACTTTGAAGCCGGCTTCGCAGATCGGACAGGGCCGGCGGTCCTCGAAGTAAGCGATCTCGCTCCAGATCGACACTGTACCTGAACCCGAACATTGACGGCAGCTTGAAGCGTCTTTCGTCAGACCTCCGACGGGAATTGTTCGTTCCGCGGCTACCATAAATCTTACCCGATCCCGACTCATCTACCGTGCCATTATTTTAAGGGCCCACCCACAATATATTGGAACTAATACTACGGCCGGAGCGGAAGGCTGTCAACCACCGCAACGACTGGAATGGGGTCGTGGAGAGCGAGTTCCTGTGAAGGCCGGTACCAGAAGGTGACACCTATAATGGGCTGTTTGAGCCTCACTTGTTCGTGAGCGCTCGTTCGTTTATTGTATTTAATCTGAGTGGACCGGAATTCCGCGATTATCGGAGGAACCAGAAATGAAAATTAGACACAGGGATCAAGAGAGAATCGCGGCCATCCTTCGTGAAGAATTAGACGAAGCAACCAGACGGATCTGTGATCGATTCTTCGAACTGGAACGCCCTCCGGTCGCCGGCAAAGAAGATTCACTGGACGGCATCCGGCGCTTCTACCAGGACCTGACGGATAACGATTGGACTGAGGCAGACGAAGAGGCGCTGGCAGGTCTGGCTGACACAACCGAGGAACAGATCAAGCGTATGCTCCGCGAGGCATTCCGGCGCTCGCGAGTTCATCCGGTTCCGAGTCTCGCGTCATTGATCAACGTTTCACGTAAGGGACCGGGGACATCAGCTCTCGATAGCGCTATATCGTTTGCAAACCCGGACGCAGTACCGGCGGCCGAGCGCGAACGGATCGCAAACCTACTGCACCGCGGATTGATCGCAGCAGCGAGTGAGATAGCTTCACGACTCGAATTAAGTGGCACTAAAGCAGATGTTGTTCGCGAGCACCTTGAGGACGTCGAAGGTGCGATCATCAGCGAGTTCACGCCGCTCGTGTAGGGCAAATTCAATCCCGTTGAGGAGGAGTCCTAATGGCAGAATATCCTAAGGAATTCATCGAGAAGCTTGATGCGGAGTGCACTAAAGAAGCGTGGCCCTTGATTGGACTCTATCTGCTTGATCTGGTCGTGGTGGCCGTTGCGGTCTTTATACTCGGAGAACTGGCAAATAGTCTCCTCTAGCGATTGTCCATATCTAACGACTCACCATTGGAAAACACTAAAGGTGACAGTACTGTCACTCATCCCGAACGGCTGAATTATTTCAATTATTTCACCGAGGTTGAGGATGAGTTCGTGCGTCGCCGCGGCAAACAGCTGTTGATCTCACCTATGGATTGGGCTCTGGTGGAGAGCTGGAAGAACGCCGGTATACCCTTGCATATAGTCCTTCGCGCAATCAATGAGGCGTTTGACGCCTACGATAAGCGCGGCCAAAAATATCGAAAGGTTAATTCGATTTTTTATTGTCAGCAGCAGGTTGAATCCGCCTTTGCCGACTATCGTCTCGCTCAGGTTGGCGGCGAATCCGGCGCCGCCCCGGCTCAGATCGAGGAGAATAGCGCCGCTCAAAAATCGGACGAGACCGAGATCCTTTCGAAGGCTGTCCTCTCTGAGTTTCTTCAACGCTGCGACGAGGGTCTTGGCATTGCCGCTGCTCGCGCGGCCGAATCGAAAAAGACTGCCCTTGAAGGAGCAATTGCTCGCGCGATTTCCCGGCTCAAGGAAATCAGGTCGGAAATCGAGGGGGTATCGCGGGTCGACGCCGAAGCACTCGAGCGGGATCTCGATAGCATCGATCGCATCATTCTGGAAGCCGCGCGCGAAACCCTGGCGCCAGATGAACTCCAGACCATTCGCAAAGATGCCGAATCACAACTTCGCTCGTACCGAAAGAAGATGGACAAGGAAATTTACGAACAAACCGTTCAGAATTTTGTTTCTCGTCGTTTACGTGAGATAAACGGCATTCCTCGAATGAGTTTGTTCTATCTCTAAATGCGTTCTATGACTCCTCCTTCCCTCTAAATCCTTGCCCCTGCTATCGTTAAGAAGTGAACAGCACGCCGCTGCGGGTTGGGGACGTAATCGAAATCACAACAGAACGGCTGGCATACGGCGGTGACGCTATCGCTCGCCACGAAGGCCTTGCCATATTTGTTCCTTTTGCCGCTCCTAACGAGCGCTTGCGGGTTCGCATTACCGAACGAAAGAAGAATTTTGCTCGAGCAGTCATCGACTCGATTCTTGAACCATCAAATTCACGACGCGAGCCACCTTGCCAGTATTTCGGCTCCTGCGGCGGTTGTCAGCTTCAGCACTTAACCTATCCTGCACAGCTGGAAGCAAAAGTTGGTTTCGTCCGTGATGCGCTCGAAAGAATCGGTGGCCTGAAGTGGAATGGTCAGATTCAAATTCGGCACGCGGATGAGTTCAGGTATCGCGGCCGGGCCCAGATCAAAATTGACCATCTCAACGGACGCGTTGGTTTCAATCGAGCCGCTACCGTCGAGGTCTGCGATATAAAAAACTGTCCTATCCTCGTCCCTGAGCTCGATGAGGCGCTTCAGACGGTCAGACTGAACGCCGGTGATCTCCATAAAAAACGGGATCAATCATCGCCGCGATCACAAATAGAAATCGCTGCCGGAGAGTCAGGAGTCGCGGTTGAACCTGCCTTGCAAGAGTTTGCAAATAGCCCTCTTCAGCGAACTGTGCTCGGATCCGTTTATAGGTTTGGAGCAGCGACATTCTTTCAAGCGAACCCTGGACTTCTCGAGGAACTTATCGAAGCGGCCGTAGGCATCGAATCGGGAAATCTTGCAATTGATTTATATGCAGGAGTCGGTCTGTTTTCTATTCAGCTCGCTCGGCGCTTCAATCGTGTAATCGGCGTGGAGGCGGATAAGACTTCGGCCGAGTTCGGTCGCGAAAACGTCACCGCGAACGGCCTTACAAACATTGAGTTTCATCAGAGCGCTGTCGATTCGTGGCTTAAGCGAGCCAATAAAACGTCGCGGACGAGAACGGATCTGATGGTCCTTGATCCTCCCAGGGGCGGCGCTAGCGAAGCGCTTTCCGGCATAATCGAATCAGAACCCTCACGAATTACATACGTCTCCTGTGACCCGACGACTCTCGCACGAGATCTTCGAGTGTTGAATGGCTCGGGGTATGACATTGCCGAGGTCACCGCCGTCGATCTGTTCCCTCAGACTTACCACATCGAGACAATCGTCAAACTAGCGCGAGCGGGATAAGACCATCTAAACGGGCTTGGGAGCCCACGAACGCAGAGGCCGTGTGAAAAAACACGTTCGTAGTTCCACCTCAGGCGGAAGTTCGTATCTTGATTTTTGCGAAAATTACCAATTTCCGCCTGAAGGCCGAACTACGAACTTTTCACACCGTGTCTGAGTTGGTGGATTCCAAGTTCATCGAGAATCGCCCACCCCATTTCTCATGAACGTCACGCGTTGCAAAGCAGCGCTCTCACCAACTAGAATCGAACGTTTTGACTTTAACAGGAAATTTCATCAACACCTGACAGAAGTGAGAGGACAAATGAAAAACAAAACGACCCTCGACGACACTGTACTGGCAGCCTTGCGCGGCCGAATCACGCGAATAATTCCAAATCAAGTCAGATCCGCTGTAGAGACTCTAAAAGACGAGCAACTCTGGTGGCGACCGAACGAGCACGCGAACTCCGTCGGAAATCTAGTCCTGCATGTTTCAGGATCGATGCGCTTCTACCTTTCACGAGGCGTCGGTGGCTTCGAGTACGATCGAAACCGTCCCGCGGAGTTCGCAGAACGAGGACCGATTCCCCGAGAACAATTACTGGCAACCTTTGATGAAGCCATTTCCCAGGCGGCAAAGGTGTTCGACTCGTTTGACACCTCGCGATTCGTTCAGCCATCTGACGAGCCTGACTATGTTCCTACGATCTTCGATGTGATCTTCAACGTCTCGATTCATCTCGCAACACATGCAGGGCAGATCGTTTACATCGCCAAGATGCTGAATGAGGGCTCGATCGACGAACTTTGGATTAAAGCGCACAAAGGAAAATGATAGTGACTCAGTTCGACGCAGTTATTATCGGTGCCGGCCACAACGGACTGATAACGGCCGCCTATTTGGCGAGAGCCGGTCTTAAAGTCATTGTACTCGAACGTCGCGAGGTTATAGGCGGCGCTTCAGTAACCGAAGAAGTCTGGCCCGGGTACAAAGTATCGACTCTATCTTATTTATGCAGTCTTCTGCAGCCGAAGATCATTCGTGAGCTCGAGCTGGAACGATTTGGATACCACCTGTACCCCAAAGACCCTGCATTCTTTACCGCGTTTCCGGATGGGCGTCACTTGTTCTTTTGGCAGGACATGAACGCGACGCAGCAAGAACTTGCGAAGTTTTCGAAGCGCGATGCCGAGGCGTATCCAGCATATGAGCAGAAGCTCGCTCGGATTGCTGAGTGGGTGGAAGGGCTACTGCTCACAACTCCGCCTAACATCATCCGACGAAAGGTCGGTGACTTAATCGCACTTGGACGGTTCGGTCTTGATGGCTTGAGATTTCGTGATCCGGATATCGTCGATCTCGTCAAGATAATGACTCAGAGCGTTCGCGCTTACCTGGATGAGCATTTCGAATCCGAAGAGATAAAGGCGACGCTCGCGACTGATGGGGTCATCGGAACAAACGGCGGACCTTCAACACCAGGGACAGCATACATAATGCTTCATCATGTTATGGGTGGCGCGACTGGCGTTCGCGGTCTCTGGGGGTTTGTCCGTGGCGGTATGGGTGGGATAAGTCTGGCGATAGCCGGATCGGCGCAATCCCGCGGCGTTGAAATCCGAACCGAGGCCGCAGTCGATCGTGTGCTCGTCAGAAACGGCCGCGCTTACGGCGTGGCGCTAACAGATGGCAATGAAATTCATGCTCGAATTGTGATCTCAAGCGCTGACCCGAAGATTACTTTCTTGAAGCTAATCGATCGAACAGAACTCGATCCTGAATTCAGGCATCAAGTCGAACGGATGCGGATGGAAGGCTGCTCGATGAAGATCAACCTGGCCCTGGATGGATTGCCCGAGTTCACGGCTTTTCCCAGATCGGGCGTGGGGCCACACCACAAGGCGACCATCCACGTTTGTCCATCAATGGAGTATGTTGACCGCGCCTGGGAAGCCGCAAAAGCCGGCCGGCCCTCAGAGCGTCCGCTTGTCGAAATAACGATCCCAACTGCTTATGATGATTCGATTGCTCCGGCCGGCAAGCACATTATGTGCATCTTTGCTCAATATGCTCCTTATAAGTTGAAGGACGCCGACTGGGATGCGATCAAGGATCAGTTCGCAGATCGATGCATCGATGCGCTGGCGGAATACGCTCCAAACATCCGCGACCTGATCCTGCATCGTCAGGTGATCTCCCCGCTTGATCTGGAACGTGAGTATTCGTTGACCGGCGGCAACATTTTTCATGGAGATATGACGTTGGATCAGCTGTTTTTCATGCGTCCGGTCGCGGGTTGGGCGAAGTACCGAACGCCTATCAACGCGCTGTACATATGCGGCTCGGGCACGCATCCAGGGGGAGGAGTGATGGGGGCTCCCGGGCACAATGCTGCGAGAGAGATTCTGTCTGATTGGCGCTCGCGTAAGATTCAGTAGATTTTGGGGATTTTGAGATCTCAACTGATTGCAGATTCAGATTGCAGATTTCAGATTGCAGATTGCAGAATTCAGATTCACATTTCAGATTCAGCAGGAAGTTAATACTTTCAATCCAAGGCAGTACCGATTCGCAAATGAGGTATGCAATCTAAATTTGCAATCTGAAATCTGTAATCTGAATCTGCAATCTGAAATCTGCAATCTGAATCTGAATCTGCAATCTAATCCGCACTTCGAATCCGCAATCCCAATTTGGACCCATTACATAGCCACTAAAAATATTTTGCATCAATACCAATATATTTCGACTTTGGTATTGCTCTGTGCACGATTTGCGTTTATGATTAGCGCGATTCACCGGTTGCGATATCCTGGGATCCAACCCTCAACTTCCATAATTACAAAGAAGGAGAATGGTAATGAAGAGAATCCCAGTGGTTCTGGTCCTCTTGCTCTTCGCCACCAGCGTGCTCTGGGCGCAAGACAAGGCCGAAAAACCGGCGAAAGCCAAAGCCGAGGCCGTCGACTGCTCCACGGTTGACGACGCCGCTCTCACCGCAGACGTGAAGGCCAAAATAGCTGCGGCTCCCTCGCTCAAAGATGCGACGGTCAATGTAGCGACGAATGCTGGTGTCGTTACATTAACCGGCACGGCGGTTAAGCCTACGCAAAAAGGTACGGCGTCGCTTGTTGCCAAAGCGGTCAAGTGCGTTAAGAAGGTTGAGAACCGTATGACGATCGAGGGCTCGGGCACAAAAAAGACAACCAAACCAAAATCGTAGAATCAGCAATCCGAGGTAAACAGCTCCCAAGAAAACTTGGCGATTCGGGACGAGCGGAAAAGCCGACGCTTCTTCGCTCGTCTCTAAGCAGCACGAAAACTCAAACCATTGAACCGCGCCGGTTGGCTTTCAGTACAATTATCTTCAGAAAACCCCGCAAGCCATCCGACTTCTCCGTTCCTATTCTCTGCTGGAATTTCGTTTCGATTTTGAAAGATTGACGATCATCTAGATGGGCGGCCCCTCTCCGGCCGCCCTTACTCAGAATCGAAATGGTTGTGGGAAAAGCAGCCAACTTCAATCATCATGTCCAGTTCACCGATCAATTCTGTTCTGCAGCGAATCTTCGCTGGACCGAAATAATGGTTTGCTCTATAGTGCTGCTGAATCGATGTTCAGCAACTTGACATAATGGCGAAGCTGAATGTCCGGGGGCGCTAGAGTACCAAACAATGTCTTTCAGAGGTTTACCTTGGACGCACGAATTAATACAACCCCCGCAGGCTTCGACCCTAACGACGAATTGCCGTCAGGTTTCCTGAACTTTGTTCAGCGACTCCATCGTGAGTTCACTCCACGCCAACGTGCACTCGTAGCCAAACGAGCCGAAGTTCTGTCAGCTGCACACTCGGGCGAAATGCCCAATCACTTGAAGCCAACTCCTTCAACAACAAGTAACTGGTCGATTGATCTGCCTTCGTGGTGTGCGGATCAAAGAAATCAGATGACCGGTCCGGCAGACGATGCAGAGCTGGTAGTAAAGATGCTCAATTCCGGCGCGCCAGGAGTTATGCTCGACCTCGAAGACTCGATGGCAAACACCTGGCGCAATACTATTGCCGGAATCAACAACATTCTCAAAGCCCTGAAGGGCGATCTTACGTACTTCGACGCTAAACGCGAACGCGACGTTCGCATTGAACCAAGCGACACGGTGATCTGGATCAGGCCGCGCGGGTTACATCTGAGCCAGGCGGGCGTGCTTCCTGATCGTGAAGAGTTGATGTCCGCCTCGTTGTTTGATGTAGCGATGATCTGCTATCAGTTCAGTCCTTCGCGGCTAAGACATCCGCTTTCTTTTTACATTCCAAAATCCGAATCTGCTGAAGAGGCGCTTTGGTGGCGGGACTTGTTCCAAAGACTCGCGCTCGAACGGAATCTATCGATCGACCACATTAAATGTATGGCGCTGGTCGAATCTCATCCGGTGGCTTATCAGATCGAGGAGTTTCTTTACAACCTGCGTGATCACGTAGTCGGGCTCAACCTTGGGCGGTGGGATTACATGGCGAGCCTGATTCATTTTAATTTAAATGATCCGAATTGGGTGCTGCCGGATCGCAACACTATCCCGCACGACGTGCCGTTCTTTCAGAATCTTCGAGATCTGCTTGTGGAGATCTGCCATAAGCGTGGCGTATTAGCGATTGGAGGAATGACGGCCCTTTATCCCAGCCGCGTGGACGCCGCCCTCAACGAACGCGCGCTTAAGGTTCTCGCGGAAGATAAGAAAAACGAAGCTGACTGCCTGATGGATGGTGCCTGGACGAGACACCCCGATCAAAACGAAATTGCAGTCAACCAGTTTCCGTTTCCCAACCAACGATCGGCGCGAAGGAAGAACGTAGACAGATATCCGGATCTTCGAATACCGCCAAAGATGATTGGGAATCTCACGCTTGATGGGACTCGCGCCGCGGTTCGCACTGTTATCAGATACCGCAACGGAGTTTTGAATGGAAAAGGCGCAAGCCTGCTCGACGGGTATATGGAAGACCTGGCGACAGATCGCATCTATAGGTTAATGATTGCGCAGCGAATGCTTCAACGGGATACGGTGAAGGTGATCGATTCCGTTGGGAATCCGGTGAGCCACACGCCGGAATTAGTGAGTGGACTGTTTGATGAGGAACTAAAACGCATTCTCCGAGAACTGCCACGTGATACTGACCAGCTCACAATCGAGAAACACAGGCGCGCTCGGAGAATGAGCGAAGATATGATTACGCGCGGCGAATTCGATCCGGTCTGAGACTGCCGAACATCCTTTGCGCCTTATCGACCTTTGTATCTTTGCGCGAAACGTGACTTCAAATCCCTGGTAATCAGATTCACGTTTCGCGCAAAGACGCCAAGATCAGCAAAGACGCTAAGAAGGCTAACCTAAACTCTCCTTGCCTTCAATGACTCAAAAGCTTTCGCTATCGCGAGGCCAACAACGTGCTGGGTTCCTTCGTCATTCACCGCATTATTCGTAGCGCATGCCGGACAGGTCATCGCCGGCATTTCAATTTCAACTTTGAAAGGAGCGGTCTGCTTGTACGTCATAGTCAAAGCAAACCGGCGTCGATGTGCCTTCAGGCCCATGAGACTTGCATCACACTTTCGACAGCAATGAGTCTTTCTCAGAACTCCCTTACGTTTCGACAGAATGCTCTGGCGCGAGAATATCTCATCCAGAACATACATCCCAAAGTTTTCATCTGGGAATCGCGGCGCCGTACGACCCTCATTGCCCAACAGCGGTACCCCAAGAAACGTAATCCGTACTTCTCTATATTTTCCCGCCAGGCGCGGAACAGTGACCATCTTCGAGGCGCTTTCATCAGGCATGGCAGTGACTACTCTATCAACTTTCCCTTGTCCCCAGGCAGGAGCATCTGCCGTTGTACCCAAAGCGGCGCATTGCCATTCGACAATAAACGATTGTGAAACTCCTCGAGAGAAAACTCCTCCTTTTGCTCGCGTTTATAGTCGTCACGCAGCTTCAAAATAGCGAGCTTTCCAACCGAGTACACCAGATATGTTGGATCAAAAGTCCCCCTCTCGGCCTCGATTCGCGCAGGCGTCTCACCCATATATGCGTTATCGATAAAGAAACGCGTTCCTTGATCCACCGTCATTCCGAGAGTGTGCTCACGTATGCCTACCACGAACCGGCACAGCCTGATCAAAGAATCCGCAAGTTGTCCTAACTTGAGCTTGGGATCGTTCCCGCCAAAGCCTTGCTCAAGCATCATCTGCTCTGTGTAATGAGCCCAACCTTCGACGAAGCTTGCGGGTGCGAGCGCGGAAACTCTTCTAATCACCGATCCGACTTGCTTCAAATAGGTACCCTGAACGAAATGGCCCGGATAGACCTCGTGAATCGAGGTTGTCCATAACTGAGGGTAATTTATTGACGAAAGATATTCTTCCTTCTGTTTTTCAGTCCACTTCGGATCAACATCGGTTATCAGGTAACGCGCGGGCAGTGCTCGGCGTTCAAAAGGACCCGCCGTCCACATGCTAGCTGAGGACCAGCGCATGAAGTCCGGCGTTGGGCCAACGATCGGAGCGTCCGCAGGTTGAAGCTTTACGATTTTCTTTTCTTCTATGAATCGTACCAGCCGATCGAGCTGCTTCTGTGCTTCTTCGACGAGAGTCCCAGGTTTAGGATGATCGCGCTGCACATCGGCCCAGACAGACATTGGCGGACGCTTCGAATCGATCAAGCCTGCGGTCCGCCGGAATTCTTCTTGAGTTTTGTAGAGCTCCCGTTCGGCGATCCTCAACAGCGTATCGACGGGCACATCGATCCCTTCTTCGAATTTGAGCTTGGCTTCGTAATTCTGCTTGCCTATCGCGAACGTTGCTGAAGCTTCGGGTTTGATTGATTGGAGATGCTTTACGTACTTACCAATTGATTCAGCTGCCTTCTTTGTTGATTTCTTGAATTCGGATTGGAGTTTCTGATCTTTAACCGAGACAAATGCCTTGGGTAGATCGTTCTGCACAAAGCTCTGAGTGCCTTTGAAGCTTTCTATTGCGACTTTCAGAAAGACGGCATGCGGTTTACGAATGTTTGCGCGGGCCCAATCCAGCAAACCGGGTACGAGATTCTCCTTCGCGATCACCTGGCGGAGTCTTACTTCAGGCGGGGCCGACTCGAACATCGCCAATTGCAGCAGACCAGTGGCAATGGGTTCGTTGTAGACCTGCGGGTTGTGCTCATAATTTTTGATCTGCTCGAGCTCGAGTAACCGAGCGTTCATATTCGACGCCAGGATTTGATGATCCAGGGTGTCCGACAATCGCAGCTCGAGTGGTGGGATCTTCTCGAGTCGCGCCTGGAACGCTCTGATGGCCGCGCATTCAGCGGCAATTGCAGTCGGACTGTAGTCCTCCAGTTGCGCGTCCCAGGTGTGAAAGCCACTGGACGCAGCTAGAGCTGGATGGCGTGAATGAAGATCCTGAAGGTATTCACTGACAAGTCTTGGAAATTTCGCCGCAGCCATTTCGCTTTTGTATTCATTCTTTTGCAACATCGAACCAGCGTCAGAAGTCAGCACTAGCATTATTAAAGCGCAAATGATCAAAGCTACAGTTCGCGTGTCTCTTCGCCGAAGCCTCTCGAGCCAGGTAAATTCCGGAGACGAATGAGGCACGGTGGAGGAAGTTTTTAAGGACAATTTCGCGTTCTTTCCTGCGATGACGTTTCGCCTCATCTAGGTTTCCAAAAGCTCCTTTGCTCGATGGGTCGCTTTAACGACCGCTTTGATCAACGTCACGCGCAGGCCGCCTTCTTCGAGTTCGAGGATGCCATCGATGGTGCAACCCGCCGGTGTGGTCACCATATCTTTCAGCTTTGCCGGATGTTCAGCGGTTTCCAGAACCATCGAGCCGGCGCCAACCACGGTCTGCGCCGCCAGCTCGGTAGCGACATCTCGAGGCAATCCCACCTTTACACCAGCCTCAGCAAGAGACTCGATTACGATATAAATGAAAGCTGGTCCGCTAGCCGAGAGACCGGTGATAGCGTCCATGTGTTTTTCATCCGCAATGATCGAACGGCCCACTGAATCAAAAATGAATTTTGCAAGGTCAAGGTGCTCGTGCGAAGCATTCTTACCCGCCGCAATCCCAGTCATTCCTCTCTTCAACAAGCAAGGCGTGTTTGGCATCGCGCGAATTACCGGGACTGGCGCGCTCAGATGCTTTTCAATGAAGGCAGTGCTTACCGACGCCGCAACCGATATCAGGATCTGCGTCGGTTTGAGGCTATCGCCGATCTCCGATAAGACAATCGGTACGGTCTGAGGTTTTACCGCGATGATGATGATGTCGGCAGTTGACGCCGCTGCCTTGTTTGACAGCGAACCTGATACACTGAATCGTTCGCGCAACTGATCGAGGCGGTGTTGATGGCCCGCGGTGACCAACACATCAGTAATATCGATCACCTCGGCTTCGAGCAGTCCTTTAATTAATGTTTCTCCTAATTTACCTGCTCCGAGCACGGCAATTTTCTTACCCTTCAACATGACCTTACTCCGTTGATTTTGCTTTAATCGCGATGATAACAGTCTGCGGAGATTAGTGGCCAGTGATTACCCCTTATGCTAGGCTCGATTTGCACTGATAATGGATGTCTAGTACGTCGGGACGTGCTAATCCCACCAACGTGCGAGACTGTGTGAAAAGTCCTAAATCCCACCCACGGCAGTGGGTGGTATTGGACTTTTCGCACAATCTCTGCGTTGGTGGGATTAATCGTAAAGTCCCGGTCTTATTCACTCCGAACAGGACCTAGTTGATAAATGCGTGAAAACGTCGCTCGAGTATGCGCTGTTATCACTGAAGCAACTGTTGAGGCGGCGCGCGCAGCAATAAGCCAGGCCGAATCTTGCGCCGATCTGTTTGAGCTCAGATTGGATTATCTGCGAGACTTTAGTTTCGCTGATGTAGAACGACTGCGACCGATTTTAGAAAACAGATCAATACCGGCGATAATTACTTGTCGCGCCCAATCAGAAGGCGGACAACAACACATTGAGGATTCAGTTCGGCTTCGGCTGCTGATTGAAGGCGCGCGACGTTACGCTGATTACTGCGACATAGAGGCCGCATACTATCAGGAAGCAGCTCGCCTTTCGCCGGACCCATCTCGGCTAATTGTTTCGTATCACGACTTCACCGGAACCCCAGGTAATCTCAATCCCATTTATGATCGTTTGACGGTTTTGCCGGCGGCGGTTCATAAGATCGTTACCCAAGCCTCCAGCATCACCGATTCCCTTTCGATTTTTGCTCTGCTCGCTCGCGCAGCATCGCAGGGAAGGTCCTTCATCTCGATGGCTATGGGCGAAGCAGGTGTTATCACCCGAATCTTAGGACCGGCTTTCGGAAGCTTTCTTACATATGGAACACTCGCTACTGGCAAAGAGAGTGCTGCGGGACAACCGAGCTGCGACGAGTTAAAGAGTTTGTATAGAGTTCATCAAATAACTCAACGGACCGCGATAACCGGCATCGTAGGCCGGCCGGTTGCTCATTCTGCCTCGCCCGCAATGCACAATGCAGCGTTTGCCCAGTTAGGGCTCGATTTTGTTTATCTGCCATTCGAAGTTGACGACATCGGTGAATTCTTCGCTCGACTCGTGAGCCCGTCGACTCGCGAGCTTAATTGGAATCTTAAGGGCTTCAGCATTACTATCCCCCACAAAACAAGCGCTCTTCCCCTCCTCGATGAATTGAACAAAACCGCGCAACGCATCGGAGCTGTTAATACTGTAGTGCTGAGCAGTGGTCGTTTGTACGGTCACAATACCGATGTGCGCGGTGCGATGAAACCATTAGAGAAAATTACTTCGCTTGAGGGTGAGAGATGTTCTGTCATTGGCGCGGGTGGCGCGGCGCGGGCAGTAGTTTACGGCCTTCTTGAACGTAGAGCGGAAGTAAAGGTTTTTGCCCGCAATCCTGAGAAAGCAAAACGCACAATGGAATCATTCGGGGTCGAAGTCTTTTCGATCGAATCGCTGGTCCCGACTAAAGCTCGGATTCTTATCAATACGACTCCAGTCGGCTTACGAGGTCACTCGGAAGACGCTTCGCCGGTACGCAAAGAAGCCTTGAAGAATTGCGGAATTGTTTACGATCTTGTTTACAACCCGCGTCAGACAAAACTGATGATTGACGCCCTAGAAGCTGGATGCCAAACGCTAAGCGGTCTCGATATGCTCGTTGCACAAGCGGCGCTTCAATTCGAGCTATGGACAGGTCAGAAGGCTCCAATCGAGTGTATGCGTAAGGCGGCGCTGTCAAAAATTAATGCTCAAGCGCTGTAGAATCAGAATTGCAAATGCGATATGCTACACAGGAAATCCAGACAATGCGATTTTTGTTACGATCTTCAAGCCCTCAATGGAGAGTTACAATGCGCACAATTGCGGCATTGAGCATCGCGTTTCTTATTTATCTGCCGACCTCCGCCGAGCAACGCGCGCAGACACAGACTCAGAAGGAATCCGGTGCGATTACTGGCTCTGTAAAGCGCGACGGCAAGCCTGCTTCAGGAATCACTGTAATCGCGACTCCGTTCCCGGACTCTTCAAATGCTACTCTGCAGTTATCAAATCAATCTGTATCTATGAAAGCGACCACGGATGCAACGGGCGTTTATCGACTAGAGGGTCTGGCACCCATTAAATATTTTGTTAAGCCATCCGCCGCGCCTCTTATTAGTACCGGCGGCAACTCGCCGATTGAAGTCACTGTAGGCGAAGGTTCAACAGTCGAAGGCATAGATTTTTCGCTCTCGCTCGGGGGTGTCATTACCGGGAGGATTACCGATAGCGATGGAAATCCGGTGATAGGGCAACGAGTCTCCATCAAATCGCTCGATGAAAAGGATGCGCCGAGCGGTGTTGAAGCCGCGGCGGCAACGATGGGTGATCGGATGTATGCGACCGACGATAGAGGTATTTATCGCATCTTTGGGCTGCGACCGGGTCGCTACATCGTAAGCAGCGGAAAAGACTCAGATTTTGTGAATGCGTTTTTCTCTCGGCGTCCAAGTCGGGTTCAAACTTATTACCCGGGAGTTACTACTGAGTCAAAAGCGACGCCCGTTCAGGTGACAGCGGGATCTGAGGCTACCGGCATCGACATACAGTTCAGCAACACTGATAAAGGGTTTCTTGTTTCCGGACGCGTCGTTGATGCCGAAAAAGGCATTCCAATACCTAATGCAATGGTAGGCTATTCAAAGGCACTAAAGTCATCGGACACTGGTCTGGACGTACATGTAGGAGACACCCAGGTCGTTGAATCACTTGGTGCTCCCGGTGGCTTTACAGTCACAAACGACAAAGGCGAGTACAGCTTTAGTGCCGTATCTCCGGGAAACTACAAACTTGAAGCCCAATCCATCGGCGCATTTTCAGGGGGTGGTGACAGCCAGTTTTATGCCGATCCGGTCAACTTCGAAGTGAAGTCTTCAAACCTCAATAAGCTCGACATTAAAGTACATCGCGGCGCCTCTATCATAGGCGTGGTCTCAGTTGAAAGCACCGATCCGCAAGACAGTTTGGAGCGTTTCGGCCGGATCATGCTGATGGCTATGGTTATTGATCCTGAAAGGAGCTATTCGGGCAGCAACTGCACAGTGAGTGGCGATGGCAGTTTTCGCTTAGGTGGATTGAAACCGGGTAAGACAACAATTCGCCCGGTCGTGATGAGTGCTCGCGGGCTCGGACTCCTCAGGCTCGAACGAAACGGGCTTGAGGTAAAGGACTTCGAAATTCATGCCGACGAAGAAATCACAGGCATACGCGTGATTCTTGCTCCGTCCACATGTGTTATTCGCGGGCATGTGACTATTCAGGGAGGTGCACTTCAACAAGACGCCACGATCAGGGTCACTGCTCGCCCTAGTTCAAGTCCAGATTCTGTCAACCCAACTGATTTTCTAGGCCGTCGTCTTACTGACGTTAGCGGAAACGGCTCTTTCGCAATCGAGAAGTTGACACCGGGCACCTACGATGTTGAAGCGTTCACGGTAATCCCTAATGAACAAAGACCGCGCATACGCTCCACAAAGCAAACAGTAACAGTAACCACTGAACGTCCCGCCGAGATTGAGCTCATTCTGGATCTCAGCAAGACCGCGGACAAATAGCACGTTATGACAAATAGCACGTTATGAAGACTCTCATATCCGCCATAACTGTTCTTTCGCTATGTGTGATGGCAAGCTTTGCTCAGACAGGGAAGTCGGGCGATACCGGCAGCAGCAAGCAACAAACGACCAATGACAATGAGTCACGGTCTCGCTCGAAAATCAGAGGAAAGGTAATCACTGAAGGCGGAAGGCCGGTTCCAGATACCACAATAATGATTTTCCCTGTAAACATCGGCAACCCCCGGACTATCGTCGCGTCTTTGTATCGCCCGGTAAGTTCTGATACCGATGGCAACTTTGAGCTTACCAGCCTTCAACCGGGAGCATACACGATATCGGCGAGCTCTCCGGGTTATGTCTTGTCCGAAACGGATTCAAAATTGTTTTATCGACCAGGCGATGTCGCAACGTTGAAGCTGATCAAAGGCGGGGTCATCACAGGTAAGGTGACCAACTCTTCAGGAGAACCTGTCGTGGGTGCGCTAATCCGAGCCATAAAGACTCGCGAGCCCGATGAGTCAGCCTCGCGCATTCGTGGCGGCGCTGGCGCGCAAATCTCAGACAGCCTTGCCTCGATGCTTGGGCCTTACAAGTCGGATGATCGGGGAATCTACCGGATCTACGGACTCGCGCCAGGCTACTACCAGGTTGCGGCGGGTGGACGCGGCGGTGCCGGATTTTCACTAGGCGAGGCAAGTCCATACGACACTGACGCACCGACTTATTATCCATCGAGTACGATCGAAACCGCCGCTGAAGTCTCGATCGCCACCGGCGCAGAAGCTACAAACATTGATATCCGCTATCGCGAGAATCACGGCCACTCGATAGGCGGTACTATATCGGTGTCGGGGGGCCCCGCCCCTCAATTCACTTTAGTTTTCTTATCACGTGCTAGTGGCGTCGTCGAAGACACATCGATCGTGATGGCCGGTAAAGATCACTTTGGCTTCGATTCGGTGCTTGATGGTGAATATCTCATTACTGCAGTAGCCAGTCCCGGAAATGCGCCTATGGCCGGTGGAGGAGATACCGTAAACGCATCAGTTTCTGAGCCTCTCAAAGTGAACGTTCGGGGAGCTGACGTGACAGGGATTAACCTCGTCGTTGAACCCCTGGCAGCGATTTCAGGACGTACAGTGCTGGAACCCCTTGATATGAATCAAAGATCATCTTGTAAGGACATTCGTGCTGTACCGCTTGAAGGAACAGTGCTCAGCGCCCGAGATGAACGGAAGGGGGTCTCGGTCGACGCGATGCTTGGAACTTTGGGAGCCTTCAAGGACACTACTCCGAATGATAAGGGCGAGTTTTCCGTTACCCTCCTTCGACCCGGGTTACACCGTCTTGAGCTTCAGCTTCCAGCGGAACACTTGTATGCAAAAACGATATTACTGCCTCAAATGGATTCGAATGCCAAACCTATCGATATCGCAAAGAGCGGTGTAAGGCTCAAATCCGGGGATAAGGTCAAGGGCGTTGTTGTAACGATCGCCGAAGGCGCCGCCTCTCTGTCGGGAAAATTAGCGGTGCAGCCCGATAACAAGCCGCCTACAACAAAGATGAGGGTACATTTGATACCAGCGGAACCCGAAGCATTAGACGATGTCTTAAGGTACTTCGAAGAACCGGTGTCAGAGGACGGCAGCTTTTCCCTGAAAAACTTAGCCCCTGGAAAGTATTGGCTCGTTGGCCGCGAGTATCCGGCCACCAAAGAACCTGAAGCGGATCGCAAACCGGTGGCGTGGGAACCGGGCGCTCGAACGGCGCTGAGATTTGAAGGTGAAGCGTCGAGAAAAGTAATCGAATTAACGAAATGTCAGGCGACGGTTGATTACCGATTCAGCTACGTTCCTTTAACGAAGGAAACAAAACCAGCGGCAAAGAAAGCGCCGTAAGAAATAATAAGTTACGATTACTTGCTGGACGAGCTCTTCGAACCGCCTTTAAAAGACTCTAATAACTCGCCAATCTTTTCATCAAGCTCCTGTCCTCGGAGTCCAGTTGCTCGAATCACACCTTCCTGGTCGATCAGCACGGTGTGTGGTATCGCATACACTCCATATTTCCTTGAAATCGCGTTTCCCCAGCCCTGACCATCATAATATTGTGGCCACGTGACGGATTCGGCTTTGATATATGCGTCGAACGCCGGCCGGTTCGAATCGAGGTTGATGCCTACGATCGTGAAACGGTCGCCGGAGTACTTCTTCCAGATCTTTCGTACTTCCGGCATATCGATCCGGCAGGGTACGCACCAGCTCGCCCAGAAATCCAACAACACGACTTTTCCGCGTAACTTTTCGAGAGACAATTCGTCGCCAGTGCTGGATTTGACAACAAACGCTGGCGCAACTCGCGCGTCTACCATCTTCAAGTTGCCGATGACCGCGCGAGCCTGGCTAGCTTCCTGTGCCTCCGGATCCAGCTCGATGAATTTCTTTAGTACCGAAATGCCTTCTTGTTCTTTGCCGGCTTTAATGAGTGCGAAGCCAAGATTATAGTAAGCTTTAACGACTTTCCCATTGCTTAGCTCGATCGCTTTCTGAAGGGCAACTACCGCCTGTTCATACGACTCCTTTTCATTTTGCAGGTACAGAGCAACGCCGAGAACATTGTACATCTCGGCTTCATTAGCCGGTTTGAGATCGGCGGCCTGTTGAAAGGCAGTCGCAGCCTCTTTTAGCCGGCGTCGTTGCAGGAGGATTTGCCCGATACGTTGGAAGCATTCTGCGCACTTGTCATCGCGAAGCTTTGCAGCGCGCCTGAATTCATTTATCGCCTCATCGATTTGACCCGCGCGCAAGAGCAGCGTTGCATTGTCGAAAGCCTTTTGAAACTCATCAGATGGTTTCGGTTGAGAATCCTGTTGCTGGCCGAATGCGATCCCAAGCCCAACAAAAAGAATCACGAACATCACTGAGAGTAATTTTGTAGAACTACTGTTTGACTGCCGCATAGTTTCCGATTCTTTTGACATCCTTGCGATCTTTTCAGTTTAAGTGTAACTCGACAGCTTTCTTAGAGTGATTCGTTCCCAACTTCGAAATAACCATTGTAAGACCAGTCTGTCGAGCCGCGTCTTCGGGCATCATAATGAAGACCAGCCCCTGACGCGATTGGTTACCATTCAATGGTGTTTTAAGATCAAAGGCGTAAGCGGTAAAAGCCTCCAGCGAATCTTTGTAACCTGATTTATTGTAGGCCGTAACTTCGTAATACGACACGAGACGCTTGAAGGCTTTGCGCGCATCGACAGCGTTATAGCGTTGCGAGCCCGCTTCCACTTCGAAACGGGTCTCGCTGATATCGACCAGTTCTGGACCCGTGTTCGTAATCATCACACGAACGGGCAACAACCCGGCCGCAATCAAATTTGCGTCGAACGTATCATACAAAAGGTCCTCGTCGGTTATCGCTTGAGCCCCGATGCTGATGCTATCTACCGTAGTTGTTTCCGCGTACCTGGCTGGAGGCAGGCTCGGCTGCGTTTTGACATTGAACGGCCTTCCGCAACCAACGAAAGCAATGAGTGTCGCAAATGAGCTTGATAAGAGCAGGATTGGTAAGATTCTCAAAGGATTCCCAGCTCGTTGTGCGGCTGCAAGCATCAGGCTGATGCTAAGGCAGCGCCAATGGGGTGTCAACTTGCGGCCGTTCAAATGGCTATGCTAACGTGACTTCTTTCTGCTGATGACCTCTTTCTTGTCTTAGACGGCCGGTCACCGTGACCTTCCGTGCGACAGTGGGAAATGAGGATAGTTGATAATGCAGCGCATTTGAAATCAGAGCATCCATGATCACTGCATATAAAGGTACAAGTCCAAAAATCGCAGATAGTGCTTTTGTGGCTCCGAGCGCTCAGATAATAGGCGACGTGCACATCGGCGTAGACTCGAGCGTCTGGTTCAATTGCGTGCTGCGTGGAGACTGCTACCACATCCGCATCGGCGAAAAGAGTAATATTCAGGATAACACTGTAATTCACGTCACTCAGGAGCAGTTTGCGACAATCATCGGGAACTATGTCACTGTCGGTCATTCCGCGGTGGTGCACGGATGCACCGTAATGGATCGCTGTTTGATCGGAATCGGCGCGATTGTTCTGGATGATGTGACAATCGGTGAAGAATCGTTCATTGCAGCGGGCTCCCTGGTTACTCCTGGTACGAAAATACCACCGCGTTCGATGGTGATGGGCGCGCCGGCGAAAGTGCGCAGACAAGTGACCGACCAGGAGGTGGCTCGCATAAATGAGCATTGGCAGCATTACGTCGAGTACAAGAACCAGTACTTGCTCGAATATAAGAGCTAGCATTTGCGCGAGTAAAAGAGCCCGCAATTGCTCAGGACACGCTGGTTGACTTTGAATTTGAATCTGAATTTTGAATTCTGTATTTGAGGAAGTAGTGACACACGAGGCACTTCTCAACCGGTCATCCACCATCCAGATTTAGAATCCGACATGATCTCCAGAGTACGTGGAACACAGGACATTATCCCCGGGCGATTTGCCCAGAAGGTCGATGCTCGTATTGAGGCCTGGAATCTGATCGAGTCTGCTGCTCGGGAGGCATTCCGCCGCTACGGCTTCGAAGAGATCCGAACTCCGATTATCGAGAAAACAGAACTGTTCGAGCGTGGTGTTGGTACTGAAACCGATGTCAACAAGGAAATGTATACGTTCGAGGACCGCGATGGCGAGCGTGTGTCGCTGAGACCGGAAGCAACGGCATCAACCGTGCGAGCCTACATTGAACACGGTATGTTCAACCAGCCCGGTCTGGTGAAGCTGTTCTACATCGGTCCGCAGTTTCGCCGCGAGCGCCCTCAGAAGGGACGTTATCGACAGTTCGGGCAGATCGGTGTTGAGGTGCTCGGACAGAGCGACGATCCGGCAATAGAGGCAGAAGTAATTGAGATGCTCGACTGGTATCTCAAACAGCTGGGGATTACCGGTACCGAATTACGAGTTAACTCTATTGGCGATGAAAACTGCCGACCGGCCTACATTCAACGATTGCGCGATGCCATCAAAGAGCAGTTGCCAAATCTTTGCGGCAGTTGCAAACAGCGCTACGAATCCAATCCGTTAAGACTGCTCGATTGCAAGGTGGAATCATGCCAGCCCTATCTCGCCAAGTTGCCCGCGATCACCGACTCGTTATGTGATGCGTGCCGTACTCACTTCGAGACATTCACTGCATTGCTCGATTCGCGG